>Ga0129308_1003442_pt1 | contig 11357 bp, 14 predicted proteins | sample L827metagenome_FD_94440 | JGI IMG/M metagenome (GOLD analysis project Ga0129308, IMG submission 94440) | Ring-tailed lemur group fecal microbial communities from Wisconsin, USA - L827 metagenome | ecosystem: Host-associated > Mammals > Digestive system > Large intestine > Fecal | place: USA... | reverse complement strand
CAGCTGGGCGGCCAACGGGACGGCCAACAGGGCAGCCAGCCGGACAGCCAACGGGACAGCCAGCCGGGCGGCCAGCAAGACGGTCAGCCGGACGGCCAACAGGGCAGCCAGCCGGGCGGCCAACGGGATGGTCAGCAGCAAAGCCCGCCGTCCCTGCCGTCCCGACATTCACCAACTGCCGGCGTTTGTGCTCTTGTATACCGAGAGCCGCTTTTCTCATAGAATTAACGATAAAAGCGGCGGGAGGCTGCAAGCCTCCCCACCTCTGTTTCATCTCTTTCTTAACGTCCTCAGCGTCTGGGGCTTTACTGCTCCAGATCGCTTACGCTCTGCGTCTTTACAAACTGGAATTCTTTCGACGTCACGGATTCCTCCGTCACCGTCTTCAGATAAGCCGTATCTTTGATGGCGTCCCCGTTCTCATCAAATGCGATGGAACCCGTTACGCCGTCGAACTTCACGGTCTTCAGCGCGTCGCGGATCGCCACGGAAGTAATGTCTCCTTCGGTGCCGTCCAGACTTTCCAGCGCGTGATATACGGCCATGTAGGCGTCATATCCCAGCGCGGACACAGCCGCTACCGTGTCGGTGTTGGCGTTGAGCTTAATATTGTTGGGATCGGAATTCAGATATTCTTTGAATCCTTCTACAAACTCCTTGGCCACCGGGTTGCTCTCGTCCTTCTCATCGAAGAAAGTGGAGAACACAACGCCCACCGCGTCCTTGGAAATGATAGCCGCATTCTCCCAGGTATCGCTGGCCAGTACCTGCGCGTCGATGCCGTTAGCCGTGATCTGCGGCAGGATCAACGTTGCGGTGTTGATGGAAGACGGAACAAAGATAACGTCGGGATTCTTTCCTTTTACGCTGGTCAGCAGCGCATTGAAATCCGACTCATTGGTCTGGTACGTGACATCGGCTACTACCGTGCCGCCCAGAGCCGTGAAGGAATTCTTGAAAAAGTCCGCCAGGCCTGTGGAATAATCGTCGCCGTTCTGGCTGATCACCGCCGCGTTCTTGAATCCGGCGTCATAAGCGTAGTTGGCCATTACGCTGCCCTGGAAGGGATCCAGGAAGCAGGCTCTGAAATAAAAATCATTTCCCAGGGTGACCTGCGGATTGGTGCAGGAACAGCCCACTGCCGGAACCTCCGAGTCCCGGAAGGTCGGTCCCGCAGCGATGGACACGCCGGAGCCATAGGAGCCCAGGACCGCCACAACGCCTTTGCTCAGCAGCGACTGAGCAGCCGTAACGGCAGCCGCTTTGTCCGACTGATTATCCACTTCTTCCAGCTGGATCGTGTAAGTCGTACCGTTGATGTCCACTGTGGGCGCCACCTGATTCGCGTAGCGCGCGCCCAGAACTTCCTGCATGCCGCCTCCGCCGTTCTCTCCGGTGGTCGGCTCGAATACACCGATCTTGATCACGTCGCCTTCCACTTTAACGCCCGCCGCAGCGTCTCCGCCGCTGCCGCCGTTATCGGCGCCGCTGTCCCCTCCGCAGCCGAAAAGACCCAGAGACAGGATCATGACGAGCACCAGCAATAGGGATACTTTCTTCATATTTTCTCCTCCTTGTTCGCAGGCGGCTTATGCCGCTCCCTTCGGGCGTGACCGCCGCTCTTCGCCGCGATCGTGCCCTGCAAATCTAATCTCCTTGATTATATACCAATTTTCCGAAAATTGTAAAGGTTTTCCGGGCATTTTACCTTAGCCGCCCGGGGCCAATTTTGATTTCACTCTGCCCAGCCCAACAACAGAGACTCCGGGCCATCCTTCCATACGGAATGCGCAGCATAACTATTCTTCGTCTATCGAAAAATAAAACAGGTCTTCAAACTTTTTATCGAGAGCGGTGCACAGGATCAACGCTAATTTGGCCGTGGGATTAAACTGACCCGTTTCAATGGAGCTGATGGTATTGCGAGACACGCCCGCCATCTGCGCTAATTCTGCCTGCGACAGACCTTTTTCCGCTCTGGCGGACTTCAGCCTGTTTTTTAATACTAACCCGTCATCCATGCCGCACCTCATCGCAAAATTTCAAATATATAACAGAGACCAAATAAGATCCCGACGCCAAGCCATGCGAGAGCAAGGCGCAATGCAGATCTGGCCCTCGTCTTTTTCCACGTGTACAAATGCAGAGCACCCGACATGATCGCCCATATGCAGTAAGTATCGTACCACGATACTCCCGCGGCTATTTTAGCGATCATTAAAACGAGACAGGCGATCCCGCCGAACATCACCGCATATTTGCATCCTGATCTTTCAATGTACTCCTGCATTTCATCCATTTGATTTTTCTTCACATTTTGCGCTCTTTTCAGGATCTCTTCTCTATCCATAATGATACCTCCGGATTCATATGCCAAGTTTACTTTGCACCATGATTGTATCATACCAAGTATACTTGTCAACGCCTGTATTAAAAATAAAAATCGATTTTTTTGTTTAGACTCTTCCTGTGGTGGTATAAACAGAAACGTAACGCGAGGACAACTCGCAGGGCGGCGATCCCGCCCTGGCGAAAAGAACGGCCCGGCCACGGGTAAGGCCGCCGCTGCCGGTCTTCGCGGCATAATACAAAAATGAAATACGGCGGCCCGGTTTCGTTCTTCCCGCGCCGTGACTGATAACAGAAGAATGAACACACGTTATTGCACATAAGTTAAGTTAAAGCAAGCGATTGAAAAACGGAGGAAATGAAAATGAAAAAATGGGTATGCAGCGTATGTGGTTATGTCTTTGAAGGCGAGCAGCCGCCGGCACAATGTCCGCAGTGCAAGGTTCCCGCTGATAAGTTTGTAGAGCAGGCCGGCGAGAGAACCTGGGCCGCTGAGCATGTTGTAGGCGTTGCGCAGGGCGCCAGCGAAGATATCATGAAGGATCTGAGAGCCAACTTCGAGGGCGAGTGCACCGAGGTCGGCATGTATCTGGCCATGGCCAGAGTCGCCCACAGAGAGGGCTACCCCGAGATCGGCCTGTACTGGGAGAAGGCCGCTTACGAAGAGGCGGAGCACGCTTCCAAGTTTGCTGAGCTCCTGGGCGAGGTCGTGACCGATTCCACCAAGAAGAATCTGGAAATGCGGATCGACGCTGAGAACGGCGCTACCATGGGCAAATTCGACCTGGCCAAGAGAGCCAAGGCTGCCAACCTGGACGCTATCCACGACACCGTTCACGAAATGGCCCGTGACGAAGCGAGACACGGCAAGGCCTTCGAGGGTCTGCTGAAGAGATACTTCGGTTAATCAATCGTCCGGAAAAGAGAAAAAACGTACGCCTGTACGAAAATAAATGGCTGCAGGCCGTCACAGTCAAAACTGTGACGGCCTGCTTTTTCTTTGCCGTTGAACGGCCTGCCCGGGCAGCACCTCACCGCGACTTTTCAATGCAGATGCAAACCTTGACGTCACTTGTCAGGGTTTATATACTATGATCGTAACATGGAGGTGATTCTTTGAAAGAAAGCAGATTGTTCAAGATCGTATATTATATTTTAGAGCGCGGGCGCGTAACGGCTCCTGAATTAGCGGATAAATTTGAAGTATCCGTGCGGACGATCTATCGCGATATCGATGTGATCAGCAGCCTGGGCATACCGATCTACGCGTCGTCGGGAAGAAACGGCGGGATACAAATACTTGATAATTACGTTTTAGACAGAGCCCTTTTTTCGGACAAGGAGAAACAGGACATTTTAGCGGCTCTGCAAAGCGTATCTCTTGTAAACAGCGCTTACGAAAGAGAAATGCTCACAAAACTGTCTGCTCTTTTCCATATCCGTTCCGACAACTGGTTTGAAGTGGATTTTTCTCGTTGGGGAACGAAAACCCAGAACGACGCTGCCTTTGATCTGCTGAAAACTGCTGTTATCTCCCATAAAGCGGCGCGTATCGTATACGTAAATTCCAATGGCGAAAAAAGTCGGAGAACGATCTATGCGCTTAAAATGATGTTTAAGGCAAAAGAGTGGTATATAAAAGCATACTGCTTGGATCGGTCGGATTTCCGCATCTTCAAATTCAACCGCATTATTGAACTGGAATTATTATCAGAGGAATTTGCACCGATCGAATATCCAGATTCAGAAGAATCGCCGCAACCGGACTACAACAGAATAACTCTCTGCTTTCCACAAGAAATGGCATATCGCGTCTATGATGAATTTGACGCCAGCGAGATAGAAGAAGCGGAAAACGGCGACCTCATCGTTTCGTCGGAAATGCCGGAAGACGATTGGCTGATCGGTTATCTCCTTTCTTTTGGCGCAAAAGTCAAAGTCATCGCGCCTGCCTATCTGCGAAAGATCCTAGCCGATGAAGCAAAGATGATATACGAAAAAAACGCCGCCGGCTCCCAGGAACACACTCCCCTGAGCAGCTCAAATATCAGCGCCGGCCGGCTTCAGACCAGACGGCAGACCTGACATAAGACGTCAGGGTCCGCCCCGTTATAATAACGATCACCACATGTACCATAAACCTATGGAGGAAAAGAATATGAGCGAACGATTTATAAACTTAACAGAGTGCAACATAGAAAATGAACATTTATGCTGTGCCATCGCAGACAAAAAGCATCAGGCCGGAGTGTCCGTGAAAAAGCAATGGTTGAAAGAACGGATCGCGGAGGGACATATTTTCCGCAAACTCGACGAAAAAGGAAAAGTCTTCATTGAATACGCCCCTTTGGAAACAGCATGGGTGCCTGTTCATGGAGATCATTATTTGTATATTTATTGTCTCTGGGTGGCCGGCTCTTTCAAGGGAAAAGGATATGCAAGATCCCTCATGGATTATTGCATTAACGACGCAAAAGAAAGGGGAAAAGCAGGAGTCTGCATTCTCAGCTCAAAAAAGAAAAAGCCTTTTCTGTCAGACAAGAAATTTCTTCTCAAATACGGTTTCGAAGTGGTGGACACAGCCGGAAATGAATACGAGCTATTGGCTCTGTCTTTTCATGGTGAAACGCCCCGCTTTTCTGGTAAGGCAAAAGAAATGAAGATCCAGAGCAAAGAACTGACGATCTATTACGGCTTGCAATGCCCGTATATTCCCAACTGTATTGAACAGGTACAGGAATTCTGCCATGAAAAAAATATCCCGTTAAATCTCATCGCCGTAGATACCTTGGAAAAGGCAAAAGATATTCCTTGTGTTTTCAACAATTGGGCCGTCTTTTATAATGGTGAATTCGAGACGAATCATCTTCTTAACGAAACCTTTTTGAAGAAAAAATTCCAACTGGTTTAGGGACTGCTGTTTTTATTCATGCGCTTCGTCCCTGTTTTCACTTATCATCTTCTTTAACAGGTCTCGAATTTCTTGTAGTAAAGCAAAACATTTAAATCCGATAAATATGAAATAGATCAGCAAAGCAAGCAGGAAGATAGTTTCGAATATGGTCATACAATCACCTTCTTTTTCACCTGAGTATAATTAGTCAAAAACGGATAGAGTTTTTTCCCAACCCCCAATATGGACACACCATGGTATTTCACATGGTGTATCCATAATACCACAGATCGTGATGGATCGCATTTGTCATTATTGTATCAGGCGCTGGCGCGGCGGCTGGCCCTGAACGCAGTCGATCCCTTCTTTTTAATATCAGTTTCAGATCAGGCAAGGAGCCGCTGATCCGCCTGATCGCCCCGCAGCAGATCCCAGTCCGCCGCCATTGTTCACGTTGGGGTTTCCGCATGGAACGGAAAGGTCTTTTATCAAGATATGGACAATTCCCTTTTTCCACGCCTTGTAAAATGCTATAATGTTTCAAGTGGGGAAAACAGCCGGTCATTTTCCGCTGACGTCCGGACAGGACCGGCAGTCTGGCATTCGGCGCAGGGCGCTTGGGGGGAGGAATTCATATGTATTTCATCGATCCTTTGTTTTCGATCGTTCCAGTCATCGTTTCTATCGGATTCATCGTGGTATTCGGCATCATCATTTTCTCGCTGATAAAAGGGATCGGACAGTGGGGACGGAACAATGCGTCTCCTCAGCTCTCGATACCCGCCAGGGTCGTCTCCAGGCGGTCGCACATCTCAGACAGCTCTCATATGGCGGCCGACAATATGGCTGCCCACTCCACCAGTACGTCCTACTACGTCACTTTCGAGGCGGAGAGCGGTCACCGCATGGAATTTCACCTGAGCGGTCCGGAGTACGGACTGTTGGCCGAAGGGGACTGCGGCGTTCTCACGTTTCAGGGGACTCGCTATCTCGGCTTCTCCCGCTCGCCCGGTATGAATTTTACACCGCGGCCCGGATCGTCCAATCCCTTTTCCGCCCGCGTTGACCCGTCATCCTTCCGTTCTGCCCCGTCTTCGTCTGGGAATAGCGGCGCCGCTTCCCCATCGGGAAATTCCGCCGCGGCAGGCGGGCCCGGCCGGCGGGCTTCCGCCGGCGATCAGGCGGGCAGCGAGGATACGAACATTGAATTTTATTTTTCCGGAGATCCCACGCCGGCTGACGCGGTTGCAAAAGACCGCGGCGGCGCCGGGGAGCCGCCCGCTTCTTCCCCTGGGGCGCGGCAGCGGTCCAATGCAGACCGCAGTGAACGCATCAGTTTTCCAGACGATGGCCGCAGCTCCGATCCGGTCCAGGAACGTGACCGGCTGGCCGTGACCTGGGAGGAATCGCAGCGTTCCCGTGACCGCGGTCCTCAGTCATGACCGCTGACGATATCAGATCACACATATGATACAGTATTCAAAAGTAAAAGGAGAGAACAATATGACAAAACCACAGACAACAACGGACGCATGCTACCCGCTGCTGGAAATGGACCTGAAAAAGCTCCGCCGCAATGTGGAGGAGGTCGTGAACCGCTGCGGAGCTATGGGCATCAACGTGGCGGGAGTCATCAAAGGTTGCAATGGCCTGCCTGAGGCTGCGGAGCAGTTTAAGCTGGGCGGATGCGCGCAGATCGCCACTTCCCGGCTGGAACAGATCGAAGATGCGAAGGCCTACGGCATCGAAGGTCCTTTTATGCTGATGCGGGTCCCTATGCTCACCGAGATCCCGCGCATGGTGCAGCTTGCCGATTACAGCCTGCACAGCGAACGCTCCGTCATCGACGCTGCCGACGCGGAGTGCGCCAGACAGGGAAAAAAGCATAAAGTGGTGGTGATGGCTGATCTGGGCGATCTTCGGGAAGGTTTCTGGGACAAAGAGGAACTGTTCGACGTGTGCCTCCATATAGAAAATGATCTGAATAACCTGGAACTGGCCGGCGTCGGAACAAATCTGGGATGCTACGGTTCCGTAAAGCCCACCCCGGAAAAACTTTCCGAACTGGTGGATATAGCGGAGCGCGTGGAAGCAGCAATCGGCCGTAAGCTGGAGATCATCTCCGGCGGAGCCACCAGCTCTTTTACGCTGGTACATTTCGGAACCATGCCCAAACGCATCAACCATCTGCGTATCGGCGAAAATATTCTTCTCGCCAGAGACCTGCAGACCGACTGGGGGATCAAGGATATGGATTATCTCGCCATGGACGTCTACACGCTGAAGGCCGCCGTCATCGAGGTAAAAGATAAACCCAGTCATCCTGTAGGTGAAATTTTCATGGATGCCTTCGGAAACTTCCCCACCTACACTGACCGCGGTATCCGCAGACGGGCGCTGCTGGCTCTGGGGAAAGTAGATCTGGCGGATATCTGCCGCCTGCTGCCCCGAGCGGAAGGGATCGAAGTGCTGGGGGGTTCCAGCGACCACACGATCCTCGATATTGAGGACAACAAGGACAATATACAGGTGGGAGACATCCTGGAATTCGATCTGAACTACACCACCATGGTGTTTCTGACCAATTCCAGAAGCGTGACGCTGAAGCTGATCAGGTAACCCCCCTGCAGGCTTATGTTCACAAGGTAAATTATTTGGAACATACGGAAAGATCCAAGGACGATATGTTCCATGCATAAAAAATCCGCAGAAATGACCTGGCTGTCAATCCTGCGGATTTCTTTTTCTTCCGTATTGATCGAACTGTCTCTTCAGCTGGCGCTCAGTCAGCGGTATGGCCAGCAGCAGCAACGCCAGCTGCACCGCCATACCTCCTATCGCCGCAAATGCCATGGCGTCCTTGCCGGCGTTCCGATACAGATAAAGGACCGTCAGGGGGATGGCCGCCGCCGGAAGGCTGGCGTACAGCCAGGCGCGCCCTGCGTACCGATGGGCGAATTCCCAGGCCGCAGGACTTTTCATGGAACGTTTTGTGCGATATCCATAAAACGAATTGATGGTCCTGGGAGCGTGGTTTTTCCACAGGAATCCTAAGCCGGCCATAATGACCGGCATCAGCAGCAGTTCTGCCAAATAAAACAGGATCATAGGCTGTACTCTCCTTCTCCGCTTCCTGCCGGAGCGGCGCGCAGTTCCGAAAATCCATGGGCCGATCAGATCCGGCAGCTATTGGGGCTTGCCGCCCTTCTCTTCGAGTGATATATTGTAGACGTAAATTTACTTTACCACGTCACAAAGAAAGGAGCAAGGATCATGAAAGAAGTTCTGCAGTTTTTAAAAGATAACCCGACCTTTTTCCTGGCCACGGTGGAAGGGGATCAGCCCCGGGTACGTCCCTTCGGCGCGGTCAGCGAGTTCGAAGGAAAGCTATACCTCATCACCAGCAATCAGAAGCCGGTGTTTCAACAGATCTCCGCCAACCCGAAAATCGAGGTCTGCGCCGCCAACACGGAAGGCGCGTGGATCCGCATCAAAGCAACAGCCGTGGCAGATCCGAGAAAAGAGCCGAAGACGGCCATGCTGGAGGATTATCCATCTCTGAGATCCATGTACGATCCTGAGGACGGTAAAATGGAAGTTCTGTATCTGAAGGACGCCGAGGCAACATTCTGCTCCTTCACATCCGAGCCAAAGGTCGTAAAATTTTAGTCAGAGTTCGGAATCCGGGGCCAGGTCCCGGAAACAGCCCGCGGTATGGGCATGACATATTAAAATAGAGGAGATATACCATGAGGACACTGAAAATTGCCATGCTTGGTTTCGGCAACGCCGGCAGGGCCTTCGCCCGGATTCTTTTAGACAAACACCAGCAGATAAAACAGGATTACGGCTGCGACATTCAGACGGCAGCCATCGTCACAGGCAGCCGCGGCACTCTGCTCTCCCCCGCCGACTTCCCTGCCGATGCAGTCCCAAGTCAGATCCCGCCCGCGTCAGACGGTCAAGACGTCACATCGCAGGATGCCATATCGCAGGGCGTCACATCGCAGGGCATCGACCTGGCGGAGGCCATCCGACAGATCGAGGAGGACGGCCGATTCGACGAGAACAGCCCCTTCTTCTCGCGCCTGACCGCCCTGGAGGTAGTGGACCGCGCCGATTACGACGTGATCATCGAGCTCACTCCCCTTCAGATCTTTACCGGCCAACCCGCCACCGATCACCTGCGCCGTGCCATGAAACGCGGCAAACACGCCATCACCGCCAACAAAGGTCCCATCGCCTGGGCCTATGATGAGCTCGCCGCTCTCGCCGAAGAACAAAAAGTACAATTTTACTTTGAGACAACGGTCATGGACGGTACTCCCGTTTTCAATCTTGTTGATGAAACGTTGAAATACTGTAAAGTCACCGAAGTCAGCGGTATTCTGAATACCACCACGAATTTTGTTCTGGAAGAACTGGCCAAGGGCAGACCCTACGACGAGGTGATGGAAGAGGGCAGACGGCGCGGATTTGTCGAGGCCGACCCTTCTATGGATATGGAAGGCTGGGACGCCGCCGCCAAGACGGCCGCCCTGCTGAACGTCCTCATGAAGGCCGGTATCACCCCCGGAGAGATCGACCGTACCGGCATCTCCGAAATCACCGCCGCCGACATTGACGCCGCGGCGTCCCGGGGCTGCCTCATCAAGCTCCTCTGCCACGGAACCATACAAAACGGCAAAGTTATCGGCGCCGTCAGGCCCACGGAGGTTCCAAAGGACGATCTTCTCTCCCATATCGACGGCACCTCTTCGGTGGTATCCATCACCACCGACCTCATGGGCAAGCTGACCATTGTGGAGCACGATCCCGAGCTGCTTCAGACCGGCTACGGTATTTTCAGCGATCTGGTACGGATCATCAGCCATCTGTGATGTTTTGATGTCCCTTCGTCGTGATCTTGGATATTGGGACGTTGGGGTGTCGGAGAGTTGGGATGTCGGGGCGTTGGGGGGGGGGCGATCCCCCGGCAGCGGTGAGCTTCCGGCAGATTGCAGAGCTCCCGGCAGATTGCAGTTCCCCCGGCAGCGGTGAGCTTCCGGCAGATCGCAGGTCCCCCGGCGACGGTTGGCTTCCGGCAGATCGCAGGTCCCCCGGCGGCGGTGAGCTTCCGGCAGATCGCAGTTCTCCCGGCGGAGTCGGCTTCCGGCAGATTGCAGTTCTTCTGGCGGAGTCGGCTTCCGGCAGATCGCAGTTCTTCCGGCGGAGTCGGCTTCCGGCAGATCGCAGATCCTCCGGCGCCGGCGGGCTTCCGGCAGATCGCAGGTCCCCCGGCGGCGGTGAGCTTCCGGCAGATCGTAGATCCCCCGGCGGGGCCGGCTTCCGGCAGATCGCAGTTCCCCCGGCGGCAGTGATCTTCCGGCAGATCGCAGATCCCCCGGCGGCGGTGGGCGATCGATCGGCGCGGCAGACGCGGAAGGTAAATAGGGGAAAGCCGGATTTTTTTCTGGATCTCACCGAAAAGGCGCTGCGAAATAGGCGAGAATCAATTATTTTTTGAATTCTCGCCTATTTCGCAGCAAATATTGCACGATTATTGCTGTTTATTACGTGTTTTTCGGTGATAATCAATTTTTTTTGCCGTTTTCACCTATTCCGTGACCTGCCATCTCCCGTTCTCCCGGTCCCAGGATCTCACGATCCCGCGGCCAGCCAGCAGTCTGCCTTCCAATGACCCGGCATTCGTGCCAGCAGCCCCAAGTCCCCCGGTGCACCTGTTTCACAGCCCGACCAACCAGCAACACGTTGGAGGTCTCATCATGAATGCAGGCCGCATCCTCCCCTTCCTTCTTTTCCGCAACGATCTGTTCCATGTGCTTATTATGCAGCCCTCTATCATATGGGCCCCAGGCCATTACAGAAGAAAGACCGCCAGGCGGCGGTCTTTCTTCTGTGTCATGTATGTATTTGTATTGGAGAGATAGCTTCAATCAATTTATTTTCAGTATCAATACAGGGCGGCGAAGATCTCTCGGATCTCCTCCTCCGTCAGGAACACGTAGTTGTTCTTCAGCAGCCGCTGCTGGTTCTCGATGGTGCTCTTCGTGAACTCCTCGATCTGCTCTTCTTTCATCCCGTATTCTCTCAGCTTCTTCTTCCCGATCAGCTG
>Ga0129308_1003441_pt1 | contig 11357 bp, 10 predicted proteins | sample L827metagenome_FD_94440 | JGI IMG/M metagenome (GOLD analysis project Ga0129308, IMG submission 94440) | Ring-tailed lemur group fecal microbial communities from Wisconsin, USA - L827 metagenome | ecosystem: Host-associated > Mammals > Digestive system > Large intestine > Fecal | place: USA... | reverse complement strand
GGCTACTTCTGCGGAAAATTCAACCATGGCTTTTTCCGTGAAAACTATGCCACACCCGTTGTTTTGTGCGCAGCGGCAACCGTTGTTTATGAAACGGCGGTTTATCTTACGGGCTTTCTTTTCAGCGGAAATCTGCATTATCTGTATTTTCTTATTAACCTTATACTGCCGGAGGCTGTATATACGGCGGTTTTCACTTTTATAATATACAGAATACTGTTTTCAATTAACGACCATATTGAAAATAAAGAAAAATATAAACGCAAACTTTTCAGCATTAAATAAACACCTTGTGGAGGAAAAATGAAAAATTTAATTAAAAGACTGCTGGAATTTACAAAAAGCCGGCTCTTTATTATGCTTGGCGGCATATTTGTGCTTTTTACCATAATTGCCGTGCGTCTGTTTTCTCTGCAAATTATAAACGGCGAGCAATACCAGCAAGACCTTAAGGCAAGTATTATGCAGAATCTTTCAATACCCGCCTCACGCGGCACCATATACGATAAATACGGACGCCCTCTTGCTACAAACCAGGTGGCTTTTTCCGTAAAATTTGACGACAGCATAAAAATATCACTTGCCAACAGAAACAAACAAATTGCCGAGGCGGTATCAAAATCCTCTTCCGTAAAGGATAACCTTCCCATATCCCAGTCATCTCCCCGCTCCTTCACCTTTTCTTCAGCGGAAGAAGAAAATAAGTGGAAGGAAAATATCGGCTTAAGCAAAAAACAGCTTAAAATGACGGCAGACGAGGTTTATGAGTACCTTCTTGAAAAATATGATGTTGACCAAAAGCTATCCGAAACGGAAAAAAGAAAGATACTTTCTCTTGCCATAGAAACAGATGACAAAAATCTGCTTATACTTTCACTTATACAGCTTCTTAAAGCTAACGGAGAAACCCTTGCGGACGAACTTCCAATATCCAAAACACAGCCCTATGTTTTTCTTTTTGACGACAATAAATCAAAAGAGGAAGCATGGAAAAAGGAAGTTGCCATGAAAAACGAACAGCTTAATTATTCCGCAGAGGAAACCATAGAATATCTTTGCGACTTTTTTGATATTCCCTCCTGCCTTTCCGAGGATATTAAGCGTGACATGATTTCCGTAAGGTATTCGCTTTATCTTAAGCGATACAGAAAGTATCAGCCGGTTACCATAGCCCTCAACGTCAATTCAAAAACCGTTTCTCTTATAGAAGAAAAAAATGACAGCTTTCCGGGAGTTTATATAGACACCGACTCACTCAGATGCTATAACGCCGGAGAATATTTTTCTCACATTTTGGGCTATATAGGCAAAATTTCAGATACGGAATATGAGGAGCTTAAGGATGACGGCTATACCACCGACTCCATAATAGGCAAAAGCGGCGTTGAAAGCCTTTATGAAAAAGAGCTTAACGGCGTTGACGGCGAAAGAGTTGTTGAGGTTGACGCCTCGGGACGAAGAATAAGCACCATAGAAACAAAAGAGCCCGTTTCTGGCAGCAATGTTTTTCTTACCGTAGACGAAAAGCTTCAGAAAGCGTCATTTGACAGCCTTGAATCAACCCTTTCCGAGGTTATAATATCAAAGCTTACCACCAGCAGTAAAAAGGATATGCCTATAACACTTAAAGAGCTTTTTGTTTCAATGGTAAACAGCAACAACATTCCAATTAAGGGAATATACAATTCCTCAGGCGAGGTATCCCTTAAAATAAAAGGCATGATACTTGCCGAAACCCCTGACTTTGATTTTTCAAATGAAGAGCATATTGAAAGAGCAAAGCTTACCATAACAAACGCCATAGAAAACAACACTCTTTCTTCAAAACAGCTTGTTCTTCTGCTTATAGAGCAGAATGTTATAACAGCCGACAGCGAATATATAGAAAAAATAGAAAGCGGAGCCATAACCCCACTTTCGGTTATAATAGAAAAACTCCGTTCAAAGGATCTGCGTCCTTCCGAAACAAACCTTGACCCATGCTCAGGCTCAGTTGTTGTGGAAAACGTAAATACAGGCGAAATTCTTGCCCTTGTAACCTATCCTTCCTACGACAACAACAAGTTTGTAAATAATTTCAATTCGGAATATTACAGCAGTCTGCTTAACGACCCTACAACGCCTTTGGTAAACAGACCTCTCAGGCAGACAAAGGCGCCCGGCTCAACATTTAAAATGATAGTTGCCGTTGCCGGACTTGAAACGGGAGCAATTACGCCGTATACTTTTATTAAGGACACGGGAACATTTACAAAGGCAGGTTTGCCCTACGCCCGCTGCTGGACAGTAACAGGCGGCAGCGCTGTTCACGGCTCAATTAACGTATCCACCGCCCTTGAGGTTTCCTGCAACTATTTCTTTTACGAAACGGCATACCGCATGGGCAACGCCGAAAACGGCACCACTGCCCAAAGCATAGCGGCAATAAAACAGTATGCCGAAGCCTTTGGCCTTGGCGATTACACAGGCATAGAAATAGGCGAGGCAACGCCAAACATAGCCTCTCCGGAATATAAGGAAGAAATAACAAAGCGACAGAACCCCGACGCAACCTCAAGCCAGACACGATGGACAGACGGCGATACCATAAGAGCCGCCATAGGTCAGTCGGTAAACAACTTTGCCCCCGTACACATGACAAAATATATTTCAACCCTGGCAAACGGAGGCACACGCTACTCCAGCCATATAATAAACCGTGTTGAAACAACCGACGGCATTGTTACAGAAGAAAAAACGCCTAATATTGAGGGTGAAATACAAATAAAGGACGAAAACCTTAAAGCCGTATACGAAGGCATGCTTGGTGTTACCAGCGGCTCACGCGGCACACTTAGAAGAGTTTTCAGCGATTACCCTATTAAGGTTGCCGCAAAAAGCGGTACCGCACAGGAAAACCTTTCAAGAAGCTCGCATACATGGTTTGTATGCTTTGCTCCGTATGATGACCCGCAGATTGCCATTACGGTTATGATTCCTTTCGGAGAACACAGCTCTTCTCCTGCCGCCGTTGTGGCAAAGGATATAATTTCCGAATATATGGGGCTTAATTATCAGCCCGAAAATAACTATATGGAAAATAAGCTTGCACAGTAAAAAAGGGAGGGTATTATGATAACATTTGAAGCAAACAACGAAGATAAAAAAACACCGTCACAGGAGCATGAGCTTGAGGTGGGCATAGCCGAATCAGGCGTTCCCGTAGGCAGCATAGTTGACGCCGCAGACGAAGCGGCAAAGGAGGCTGAAAAAGCCGAGGCTAAAGCCGAGGAAGTGAAGCAGGCTGTTGAAAATGTTTTTTCAATGGACGAAAACACCACCCTTTTCCACAAGGGAAATTTAAGAAACGGCCGCTCAATAGAATATAACGGCAGTGTTGTTCTTTTAGGCGATGTAAACCCCGGCGCACAGATTAAGGCACAGGGCAACATACTTGTTTTGGGCGCAATAAAGGGCACTGTTCACGCTGGCTGCGGAGGAAGCCGCGACGCCTTTGTTTTTGCCCTCAGCATGCGTCCTGTTCAGCTTAGAATAGGCGACATAATTACACGCTTCCCGGACGACGCTCCAAAGGGCGATATTCACCCTGAATATGCCTATGTTGAGGACGGAAGAATTTATGTATCCGAATTTTAAGCAAAGCAAATAATTTTTTATAATTATATGTCGAATTATTTACTTATTTGCTAAAAAAAAATGGTGCAAAACAGTAATATTTTTGTTAATATATACTTGTATAGCTTTAAACAGATAATAAAAGTTTTTAACTTTTTTAAACTAAAAGCTGGGAGGATTATAGCACATGAGTGAAGTAATAGTTATAACAAGCGGAAAAGGCGGTGTAGGCAAAACCACAACTACGGCTAACATTGGCTGCGGTCTTGCCATTGCGGGCAAAAAGGTTGCCCTTGTAGACGCCGATATCGGCCTTAGAAACCTTGATGTTGTTATGGGTCTTGAAAACAGAATAGTTTATGACCTTGTAGATGTTGTTGAAGGAAACTGCAAACTTAAACAGGCTCTTATAAAGGATAAGCGCTACTCAGGTCTTTTCCTTCTTCCGGCGGCACAAACAAGAGATAAAGATGCCGTTTCTCCTGAGCAGATGAAAAAGCTTTGCGAAAGCCTTAAAGAAGAAGAATTTGACTACATACTTCTTGACTGCCCGGCAGGTATCGAACAGGGCTTTAAAAACGCCATTGCAGGTGCCGACCGTGCTTTTGTGGTTACAACGCCTGAGGTTTCAGCCGTAAGAGATGCCGACAGAATTATAGGTCTTCTTGAAGCAAACGAGCTTAATAACCCAAGCCTTATACTCAACCGTCTTAGAATTGATATGGTTGAAAAAGGCGAAATGATGTCTATTGACGATGTTACCGAAATTCTTGCCATAGATATTATAGGCGTTGTTCCCGATGATGAGTCAATAGTAATTCAGACAAATAAGGGCGAGCCTGCCGTTACCGTTGAGGATTCCAAAGCGGGACAGGCATACAGAAACATTACAAGACGTATCCTTGGCGAGGACGTTCCTCTTATGGAGCTTAAAGTTGAGGAAACCTTTATGGACAAGCTTAAAAAACTTTTCCGCCGCTGATTAACTTAAGGAGTGGATAAAATATGGATTTTTCAGATTTTTTCGGGTTCTTTAAAAAGAAAGAGCCTGCTTCCGGTTCAGTTGCCAAAGACAGACTTAAGCTTGTGCTTGTTCATGACAGGGTAGACTGTTCAACACAGGTTCTTGAAATGCTTAAAGGTGATATAATTAAAGTAATTTCAAACTATATGGAAATTGACGAAGATGAACTTGACATCAATATAACTCAAACAAAGTCCGATAACAGTTCGGGTACTGTTCCGGTGCTTTACGCAAACATTCCAATTAAAAGCATGCGAAGAAACTCGGGCGGCAATTAAAATCAAATCCGGCTTTCTTCTAAAAAGGCAAAAGGCACATCAGGCGAAAATTTTGATTTTTTTCAAGGCTTTCGCCTTTTTTAATATGTGCCATGGTATGTTTTTTGCGTATCAGTGTTTAAGTATCCGAAAAAAGGAAATACTTTACGGAGAATAAATAAATGAACATAAAAAAATTTATACGCTACGCAGACTGGTGGCTTATAGGCGCCGTGTTTGTGCTGTGCGTTTTCGGTATAATATGCATAGGCTCTGCCACACATATAAACCTTGGCGAAAGTGCCTCAAACTACTATTCGCAGATGGTATGGTTTGCCGTAGGCATTTTTATAATGGTTTTTATGGCGCACATAAATATAGATTTTATATCCAATTATTATCTTATTTTGTACGCGGCAATCAATGTTCTGCTTGTTGCCGTGCTGCTTTTCGGCAGAAGTGTAAACGGCGCCACCCGCTGGCTCTACTTTGGCCCCATAGGAATACAGCCGTCAGAATTTACAAAAATAATTATAATAATTTGTCTTTCGAAATTAATTGACAAAAACCGCGATAGAGTGAATAATATAAGTGTATTGGCAATAATTTCAATATTTGTGCTTATTCCCATACTTCTTATTCAAAAACAGCCTTCCCTTTCGGCAAGCCTTGTGCTTATAGCCATACTTGCCGTAGAGCTTTTTGCCGCAGGCCTCGATTATAAATACATTATGTATGTAGGCGCGGCAGTTATTCCGGTTGTATTGTTTATAGTTTGGGACGTACAAAATGCCGACCCTATTTTGGCTGACATAATACTTAAACCGCACCAGATAAACAGAATACTTACATTTATCAATCCGGTGGAAGGCTCTGACGCATACTATCAAACCATGAAATCAATCAACGCAATCGGTTCCGGCCAGCTTGCCGGAAAGGGCCTTTATGAAGGAACCTTAAATCAGCTCAGCTACCTTCCCGAGCCTCAAAACGACTTTATATTTTCCGTTATAGGCGAGGAATTTGGCTTTATAGGCTGTGTAGGCGTTCTTCTGCTTGAATTTTTTATAGTATTCAGATGTATTCTTATTGCCATGAGTACATCAAAGGGCTTTTACAGACTGATGGTTGCAGGCATAGCCGGTATGCTGGCATTCCAGACATTTGTAAACACAGGCGTTGCCACAGGCATACTTCCCAACACAGGCATGTCGCTTCCCTTTGTAAGCTACGGAGGAAGCTCAATGTGGACAAATATGGCTTCAATAGGATTGGTTCTTAACATAGGCTTAAAGCGTTCAAAATCATTATTTGAGGGGGTATAACCAAATGAACATAGCATTGATAGCCCATGACAACAAAAAGAAACTTATGGAAAACCTTTGCATTGCATACAGACATATTTTAACAAAACACACTTTATTTGCTACCGGCACAACCGGCAGGCTTGTTGAAGAGGCGGCAAACCTTACCGTTCATAAATATTTGGCTGGCCATCTTGGCGGCGAACAGCAGCTTGGCAGTCAGGTTGCAAACAACGACATTGATATGGTCATATTCCTGCGCGACCCTGTTTCGCCAAAAAACTATGAGCCTAATATCAACAGCATTCTGCGCCTTTGCGACCTTCACAATATTCCCCTTGCCAGCAACCTTGCTACGGCGGAAATATTGCTGCTTGCACTTGACAGAGGCGACTTGGATTGGAGAAATGTGGTGAAATAATATGAATACATTTTTAAAAGTGCTTTTAGTTTATTACCTTGCCATAAATATAATACTGCTTATAGCCATGGCAATAGACAAATCCTGTGCAAAAAAGGATAAACGCCGTATACCCGAATCCACGCTTTTTATTATGGCGCTTTTGGGCGGCTCTTTGGGCGGCTTTATAGGAATGTTTGCATTCCACCACAAAAATAAAAAGCCCCAGTTTTACATAATTTACGCCATAGCATTCATACTTCATGCGGCGCTGCTTTATCTTGTATTTTCAAAGCTGATGTAAATTTTATCCAATAATCTTAAAAATTTTAAGATTATTGGATTTTTTTTAAACCTTTTTCCATTTTCCTCCGTCTAATAGGTATGAGGTGATTTTATGAAAAAGCTTGCTATGCTTTCTGCAATATTTTTGTGCCTGCTTTTGCCTGCATGCGCCCCTTCTTCCGCAGAAAGTGAATATATACCCAAAGCGCCCGACACATATACGGTAACAAACGGAATAACTCTCAGCCTTGAATACGGAGATTATCCTGTGGGCACAGCCGACATGAAGCTTATACTTGAAAACAGAACCGAAAACGTAATGCTTTACGGCAAAGGCTGGTATTTTGAAAAATATGAAAACGGCAGTTGGAAAACTCTGCCCGTTCATAAAAATACAGCCTTTACAGCGGAAGGCTATACCCTAAACGAATATAACAAGGCCGAATTTAAAATTCCCACAACATTTTTAAAACACAGCCTTAAGGAAGGTCATTATAGGGTCACAGGCTGTACTCTTACAGTTGCCAAAGACGAAAATAACCTTTCCTTTGGCGGAGAACATACCGACTTTCCTCCCTATCAGCTTGAGTTTGATATATCAAAATACTCAAAATCCCCTGCCTCAGCAAATTATTTAAATGACGATGTTTATTCCGAAATGGCAGAATATCTTCCCGCCGACACATCTCTGCCTCAAAAGGAGGACTGGCAGTGGTATACCTTTTGGCAGGCGGAAAAGCTTTACAATGCAAAGGGCATGTTTGTTTGGAGATATGTTGCCGGCAAAAATGGGCTTATTGCTGTTTTGTACCGCAGCAATACCCCCGAGAACGAATACTTTCACAGCGGCGATAAGCTTATGTTAGACATATTCGACAGAAAAGACGGCAGCTTTTATACAGTTTTTTCTTCGCCCACAGTGGAGATAGATGATGCTTCCGCATGCGACGAAGGAGGCTTTGAAGTTAGTGCCGGCAATGAGAGTTTCTTTGCGGATATAGCCAATAATACACTTATACTGCAAAAGACTTCCAAAAATATATTAAATAACTAAAATAAAAAAAGACGAAAGCCTAATTAAAGGTTTTCGCCTTTTTATATCAAACATTATAATATCCGCTTTCACAAAGCACACTGAAGCAATAATTAACCTCATCATCAGTAAACAGTGCCGCAAATCTGCTTTCGGCGGCAGCCGCCTCTGCCGTAAGGTCAAGCCTGCCTGCCCTTTCAAGACCGTCATAGCTGTCGGAAACATTTCTTTTGCGTATAATCTCTTTAACGGTTTTAACAGCACCGTACTTTTCTATGTTGTTTATAAGTCTTGTGCATTTTACGCCGCATTTTTCCTCGGCCTTTCTGCATTTTTCAAGCAGCGCCTTCTGAAATTCAGCCTCAAGCTTAGTATCCATTTTTTCACTTCTCCTTTGTTGTTGCTGCTGCATAAATAAACGTAAAGCCCCCTCCGCCTAAAGCGAAAGAGGCTTTATTATAAGCTTAATTATTTGCCAAGGTTGAACCAAGCCTTAATGCCAGGGTATACGGCAACATCGTCAAGCTCTTCCTCAATTCTGAGAAGCTGGTTGTATTTTGCAACTCTGTCGCTTCTGCAAGGAGCGCCTGTCTTAATCTGACCTGCGTTTACGGCAACAACTATGTCTGCTATTGTAGCGTCCTCAGTTTCGCCTGAACGATGGCTTACGATAGCTGTCATATTGTGCTTGTTTGCAAGCTGAATAGCGTCAAAGGTTTCTGTAAGAGTACCGATCTGGTTAACCTTAATAAGTATAGCGTTGCCTGCCTTAAGGTCAATACCCTTCTGAAGACGCTTTGTGTTTGTAACAAAAAGGTCGTCGCCAACAAGCTGAACCTTATCGCCAAGCTCCTTAGTAAGAAGCTGCCAGCCTTCCCAGTCCTCTTCAGCAAGGCCGTCCTCGATAGAGATGATTGGATATTTCTCGCAGAGAGCCTTCCACATTTCAACCATTTCTTCGCTTGTTCTAACAATTTCCTTGCCTGCCATTTTGCTTTCGCCAGGGAAGTGGTACTTACCGTCTTTTTCGTCATAAAGCTCTGTTGAAGCCGGGTCAAGAGCTATTCTGATGTCCTCGCCCCACTTATAGCCTGCCTTATCAACAGCCTCTTTAATAAGGTCGATAACATCATCAGGTGTAGCAAGGTCAGGTGCAAAGCCGCCCTCGTCGCCTACTGCTGTTGAAAGGCCTTTGCCCTTAAGAACCTTTTTAAGGTTATGGTAAATTTCAGAGCACATTCTAAGTGCCTCTTTAAAGCTTTCAGCGCCTACAGGCATAATCATAAACTCCTGAAGGTCAACAGTGTTGTCTGCGTGCTTACCGCCGTTCATAATATTCATCATAGGAACTGGCATTGTTTTTGCGTTAAAGCCGCCAAGGTACTGGTACAAAGGCATGTCAAGTGCTGCTGCCGCTGCCTTTGCAACTGCCATAGAAACGCCGAGGATAGCGTTTGCGCCAAGCTTAGCTTTATTTGGTGTGCCGTCAAGCTCAATCATAGCCTTGTCAACTGCAACTTGGTCAAGGGCGTTCATACCGATAATTTCGTCAGCAATAACGCCGTTTACGTTTTCAACAGCTGTTTCAACGCCGTTGCCCATGTATCTTTCTCCGCCGTCTCTAAGCTCAACAGCCTCGAAAGCACCTGTTGAAGCGCCTGAAGGAACAGCTGCACGGCCCATAATGCCGCCGTCAACTGTTACCTCAACCTCAACTGTCGGATTTCCTCTTGAGTCAAGTACTTCTCTTGCGTAAACGTCAAGAATTTCAATATAGCTTTTCATTTGTCATACTCCTCCTAAATTTTATAAACCAAGACTGCGGGGCTTCGCCTGCCATATATGCGGGGCTTTGCCCCTGCACCCCACAAGCCTTTGAAAAGGCTTGACCCAAACTTTAATAAATTATTTTTATTAAGTTTTTGGTTGAGCTTTTTTCAAAAAGCTCATAGGGTTTGGGGCAACGCCCCAAGGTCTTTATTTACCAAGTAAAAGTGATTTTCCCGTCATTTCAGACGGAACCTCAATGTTCATCATTTCCAAAAGCGTAGGCGCAATGTCCGCCAGCTTACCGTTTTCCCTAAGTGTAATGCCGTCTGTGTAGTTTACCAGCACAAAAGGCACAGGGTTTGTGGTGTGTGCCGTAAATACCTCGCCTGTCTTTTCGTCAATCATCTTGTCGCTGTTGCCGTGGTCGGCACATATAAACATCTGCCCGTTAACCTTCATCAGGGCATCGTAAACCCTGCCCACACACTCGTCAACAGCCTCAACAGCCTTTATTGCCGCCTCAAGCACTCCTGTGTGCCCAACCATGTCGCTGTTGGCATAGTTCACTATAATAAGGTCATATTTTTCAGCCGCTATGCATTCCACAAGGGAATCCGTAACCTCGTAGGCGCTCATCTCAGGCTTAAGGTCGTATGTTGCCACCTTAGGCGATGGAATAAGTATTCTGTCCTCGCCCTCATAAGGCGCTTCAACGCCGCCGTTAAAGAAAAATGTAACATGTGCGTATTTTTCTGTTTCGGCTATTCTAAGCTGCTTTAAGCCCTTTGCGGAAATATACTCGCCCAATGTGTTTGTAAGCTTCTGCGGCTTAAAGGCAACGGTTTTGTTCTCAATGGTTTTGTCATAGTCTGTAAAGCACACATATGTTGTGCCTGTAAGGTCTTTTGCTCTTTCAAAGCCCTTAAAATCCTTGTCAACTATGGCTCTTGTAATTTCTCTTGCTCTGTCGGGGCGGAAATTAAAGAATATTACAGAGTCATTTTCGTTTATAACGCCAATGCTCTTTCCCTCACCGTCAACTATTGAGGCAGGCACAACGAATTCATCTGTAACTCCGTCTGCGTAGCTTTTTTCAATACACTCTGCAGCAGATGTGAACTTATCGCCCTTGCCCTCAGAAAGCGCCTCATAGGCCTTCTGAACTCTTTCCCAGCGGTTATCTCTGTCCATGGCGTAATATCTTCCCATTACGGAAGCAATTTTGCCTGTGCCTATTTCACGCATTTCCTCCTCAAGGCTTTCAATATAGCCCTTTCCGCTCATAGGCGGAGTATCTCTGCCGTCAAGAAAAGCGTGAACAAAAACCTTTTCAAGCCCCTGCTTGTTTGCCATACGCAAAAGCGCATAAAGGTGCGTATTGTGGCTGTGTACTCCTCCGTCTGAAACAAGACCGAAAAGATGCAATGCGCTGTTGTTTTTGCGGCAGTTTTCAGCCGCCTTCATAAAGGCTTCGTTTTCAAAAAAATCTCCGTCTTTAATGCTTTTTGTTATTCTTGTAAGCTCCTGATACACAACTCTGCCTGCGCCTATGTTAAGGTGTCCAACCTCAGAGTTTCCCATCTGTCCCTCTGGAAGTCCTACGTCAAGACCGCTGGCATAGCCCTTAACACATGGATATTTTTCCGTAAGCATATCCATATTCGGTGTT
>Ga0129308_1003440_pt1 | contig 11361 bp, 10 predicted proteins | sample L827metagenome_FD_94440 | JGI IMG/M metagenome (GOLD analysis project Ga0129308, IMG submission 94440) | Ring-tailed lemur group fecal microbial communities from Wisconsin, USA - L827 metagenome | ecosystem: Host-associated > Mammals > Digestive system > Large intestine > Fecal | place: USA... | reverse complement strand
GGGATTCGAACAAGAAACATCCGAGAACTGCCCTTTTGGTCCTCTTTCTCCCATCTGATCCACCGGATGGGATATGGGCTTTTAAATATATCAAAATATCAGATAATTATGGGTACAATACCTGCACTATTTTTTACGATAAAAATAGGCAATACACCCTTCTTAATCATATCATTAATCGACTCATTAAATGTGAAGGAACCATCACCAGCCAAATAAGGGCCATCAATCAACAATATAGAGTTAGGAACAACATTTGTTACAATAAAATCACGCTTTTGCTTTGCAATTTCAACATTGATTGTTGTATCGATTCCCCATTTCTCATCTGCAGGAATAGCCCCCGAAATACGAGAAAGGACCTCCGATGATCTTGTACAAAAAAGTAAACTTAGACGATTTAATGGATAATACTGTCCATCATACATCGTTACCAATGAATGTGAAACATATGCAACTTTTCCTTCGAGAGATGAGAAAAACGCAATAGATTCATCATATGCCATGATTACATGACTACGATCGAGTGTTATTATTTGGCCTTGAACTGGATCTAGCTTCCTTGATACTAAATCGTCTTCGATCACTTGTATTTTATAGTGAATCTTTAGATCATCAACATCGATCATTCCAGATACAATTACAGGCTTTGATGGAAGATGAATATCAGCAGATTTAATATTATTCATTAATTCGATAAAACATCCATCAATCTGAATTGCCTTATTGAACACAGATGGGTTAATATTTGACGCCTCGAAACCCAGTCGCATATCTTAAGATCATACGGGAGTTATTAAATATATGGCGATTTATTTCTACATTATTGATATTTATAATTTATAAAAATAATAGAGACATTTTTATTAATTACCAACCGGCGAATACCCAGTCACACTCAAAGGCATCTTGTTCTCCATTTCCCACACGATCGACATAGGCTTACTGCCTTCATGAGAAACATAGTGCCCCTTGCCCAAGAAAATATACGGCATCGGAATTCCGTCAACATCCTTGTTCACCCTGGCAAACAGAATCACCTTCGATCCTCTGGAATCATGCTCAATATATCTCCTTCCAGTCTTCGAAACATCCGAAGTCGTACTCTGACTCTGCCAGTGGAACAAACGGTCATTGATCGCATAGTCCTCATACATCGTGGACGGAGAGAAATCCTTCTCCATCTTATTCAAATTGATCAGGAATACATCCGTTTCCTTCTCCTCCACATACAGAACTCCTTCTCTCCAGGGATACTTGTAATCGAACGAATTCTTTCCCAATGCAGCAAGAATCTGATCTCTGTGATATGAGCAATACACTTCCAATCCACACTCATACCCCAAATTAGGATCGATTCCGATCACCTTCAGATGATCAGATCTTATGGAAATGACAGTCTTCAGCTCCTCCAGATATTCCTTATCCGAAATCAGAAACTCCAGGAACCCCTCAAAAGAACCATGACCAGCCTTTTCCACCGATATGTCATAGAAAGTGTAGTACATCATCATCGCATAGATCTGATCCAAAGAATCCAGTTTCCTTTCCGGATGCTCCAATATGCGCATAACAGCATCCATCCACTTCTTGCTGTCCGCAGTAGCGAATTTCATGAAGGCTCTCGAAAACAGCTTCTCCTTCTCTTTGGATACATCCCCTCTAGAAGAATCTGCATCTCTACACAACCCTGTAAACGTGCACTTCTTCTTGTAAACATCAAAGAGATCCAAATCATACCATTTCAGGAACATCTTCAGATCGGCATCTCCGTGATTCTCCAGAAGGAAAGTCTTCACGTTCTCGATCAAACCGTTCTTCTTGTTCGCTTTGATATTGCTCAGAACAAACTCCTTTGCCATCTCCTCGATCTTCAGATTGCATCCGCAAGGCAGACCACAAAATCCCTTCTCCACCTGCATCGCAACGGGAGCAGCCACCATCGACGTAAGATAACGGATCTTCTGCTCATTCATCCTGTACTTGTTGTTAGCCTGACCAACAAAATCCAAAACAGTCAATTCGGTCTTATTCTCACAGGTACGCAATCCACGCCCCAACTGCTGTATGAACACTGTCATACTGTCCGTGGGCCTGAGGAAAAGAACAGTATTCACCTGCTTGATATCTACACCCTCATTATACAGATCAACCGTGAAAATGAAGTGGATCTCCTTCCGGACAAGTCTATTCTGAACTTCATCCCTCTTTGTTCTATCTTCATAATCGGAAGTCAAGGCTTCAGATGCAATTCCATAAGAGTTGAACATCTCGGCCATGTACCTCGCATGCTCTTTAGAAACACAGAATCCCAAACCTACAATAGAGTCTATGTCCGGCTGATACTTGTTCAGAGCATTCACGATAGCCTCGACACGCTCCGCATTCCCGTTGTACAAAGCGTCCAAAGATGCTGCATCGTACTTTCCGCGAGTGAACTTGACTTTGGAGATATCAACGGGATCTGTTACCATGAAGTAATGGAACGGAACCAGAAGCTCTCTGTTGATAGCCTCCGGCAGACGGATCTCCGCAGCAATACGATCGTTGAAGTACTGCAGAATGTCCTTTCCATCCATTCTCTCCGGAGTCGCAGTCAATCCCAACAAAATCTTCGGTTTGAAATACGTCAGAAGGGTCTGATAGCTCTTTGCTGCTCCGTGATGAGTTTCATCTACCACAATATAGTCATAGAAATCGGGTTTAACCAGACTATCCAACTTGATCGATTCCAAAGAATCGATGGACATAAACACATGACTCAGATCGTTGGTCTTGTAGTTCCCCACATACAAACGTCCGAAATTCTGATCTCCTAAAATGGAACGGAATGTTGCAAGACTCCTCTCGAGAATCTCCTTCCTGTGAGCGACGTACAGAACATTGTCAGAATCTGGATGATCTTCACGGAATCTTTTGTAATCAAATGCCGAAATCACCGTCTTTCCGGTTCCCGTTGCTGCTATCACCAGATTGCGATAGCTCCCATAGACTTCCCTCTCAGCATCAAGCTCATCTAGAATCTCCCTTTGGAACGGGTGAGGCTTCCAATCATAGATCATCACCTGGGATTGACCTGGAGAATACCTTTCCCTGTTGATCGCTTCCTCCAGCTTCTCCGCACCTGTTTCCGGATCATAGTATTCAAAATCATCCGAATTCCAGTAGGATTCAAGTGTAGCGTCCACCATTGCAACGATCTGCGGAGCATCCTGATTGGTGATCTTGATGTTCCATTCCATCCCGTCGCTGATCGCAGCGTTGGAAAGATTGGAAGATCCGATGAAAACTGTGCTGAAGCCGGTTCTTCTCTTGAAATAGTATGATTTGGCATGGAGACGGGTGCTATGGGAATCATACGAAATCTTCACTTCGGTGTTTGGAAGCTTGGATAATCTATCGATAGCAAGAGGATCCGTTGCTCCCATGTAAGTGGTAGTAAGAATCCTGAGTCTGCCTCCATTACGGGTGAACTTCTCCAAAGAATCGATAATCAACCTGATTCCGCTGATCTTGATGAAAGACACTAAGAATCCAACCTCATCCGAAGTCTCAATCTCCTTGCACAGTTCGTCGGAAAGCGAGATATCATGCCTTCCGCCGGTGAACAATGTACTGACTGCGAGAGAAGATCTGGGCCTGCCGTGATTCCCGCTCACCTTGTCCCATATCGACTGAAGCTTCTCCCCATTCTCTCCGATTCTCCATTCGCGGATGTCTTCGTCATCGGACACTTCGGAGAGAAGATCAATCATCCTATTGCATACATCAATTTCGGCATGGATTGCGGCGCTTTCCTTCTGACTGTCTGAACCGGAGCATTGACTCTTCGCATCCGATTTCACCTTGTCGAGACCTTTTCTGATGACCTGCTGCATATAGCGGGACATGACATCCGGGCTGTCATCGAAAGGAATCTTGATTCTCTCCACACTCTGATTCCCGTTTTCGATATCTATCAGAGCTTCATCGATAGCCTTGCTGACAACAAGCTCATAGATTCCCTGGGGCAGGTCCATAGTAGGGAATCTGCCATTGCAGCCAAATAGATACCGGCACTAAGCTCCAAAGAACTATGTATTTATTGGATATATAATCCAATAACTGTCCAATGAACACAGCCAGCATCCCATAATAATTCTGATATCCACCACAGAATGGATACATCATACAGACATTCATCCAATGGAACTAAGACATAAAAGATTAGATAACCCCTGAAGAACTGACAACTCTCATGATCGAAGTAGTCTTCGAGGTCCCCTACTATCACCCGTCCGAGGGTTGGTTCTTCTTCAGACCAATAACGGAAGAGGAAGCGGAAGCATCCTGCAGACAATGGGGAATCCCCTTCAGAAGACCGGATCCGAATGCACGTGCGGTCGCATACCTCTTCAGCGCACCCGTCGCCGGCACCAACCATGTGGAGGATTTCGAGATGATCTTCTACTTACTCATGAAAGGACAGCGCCTCACACTCTCCAGGGAACCGAGGAACCACTACGACAGCAGGGCCATAGCCGTGATGTTCGAGGAGAAGAGGATCGGCTACATCCCACGCAGGTCCAACCATCTCCTATCGAGGATGATGGACTCCGGGATCAAGGTGTACTGCACCGTGTCGGAGGACCATCCGAGAGATGACGGGGAACTCCACATCGACATCTTCCAGGAGATGCCCTGTCACCCTGCGGTGCGCCACGTCTCCGTCTACCCCGATATCGGCGGAAGCACGGTCATCATAGACTCCGTACCGGTGACCAGGAAATCACTGGAGCTCGTGGACATGGCCGATTTCAGAAGCATCCCCTACAGAAGGAGGTTCTCCGAGGACGACATGTGGAACCTGTCATGGGGTCACAGATCCGGAGGATTCGAGGACAGATGGAACCTCGTCCTCGAGGAGAGGAGGATTCTGATATCCCGTACATGGATCAAGGAGATCGTCTGCACCATCGAACTGGGGCCTGACGATGAACATGAGATCCGTGCGAACACGGAGAACATCGGCGAGGAAACAGATGAGTGGATATTGAAGTTCGTGGATGATTTCCTCGACACCCTTCTATCTCCCGTATCTCTACCATGGTCCGCCATCCCATGCGGAATCACAGGGAACATCCGTCCGTACGTGGACGGGAAGGAGCACAGGTTCAGTATCGACATGACCAGGGAGATCATACTGTTCGATCATTGACCGCCCAAATGACAATCATGATAATGTAGTTCACATTATATTACAATTCAAATACATTTTAATATAACGATACGTGTTTCCAGTATATGCAAAGAACAACCGAACACAGAGAGAACCTAGACAAAGGAACGGTGTTCCCATGAGCAACTGCGGGATCATAACCACACCAAAAAAGGACCTCTGCGTGTACCTTCATTGGGACTCGGGGCTGGAAAAGGTGAAACCTCTACTCCTATTCTGCAAGGTCCAGGGTTCCAGGAGCCCTGCTGTGGACAACTCGGGATGGGGCAGGATCTGCCAGACATACGGGAACTTTGTCGGATGCGGATCGATCGGGGCCGTCGTGGACCATTACGACATGATGAAGGACTGGGTTACGGACAACGGAATCTACGTCATAGACGAGGAATGGAATATCATCGAGAGGATCAACGCCCCGGATGACGAGAAGGATCCGACCGAGGATGAGATGATGAAGATGATAGGATACTTCGATTCGAACCTCCCGGAAAATGACCGCATACCCATGGAATACTACCGCTACGCGGTGCAGGGCCGCTTCCCGAAGATGACCTATGAGGAGATTAGATACATCCGCGGATACAATGCGGTCGTGATTCCCCGCGCCCGCAGGGATCTCCGCGAGTTCTTCAGACCCGCCGACGGTTTCCGATGATGCTCAGATCCCTTCCCGGACATCCTTCACGACCCTCGCCGGCGAACCCATGACCAGCTTCCCCTCGGGTACATCCCTTGTAACCACCGAACACGCCGCCACGACGGAATCATCACCTATGGTCACCCCCGGCAGCACCGTGACGTTGGCCCCGATCCAAACGTTCCTTCCCACGGTTATCCTTTCAGAGATGATGTCCGACCTGTGCTCCGGGTTCAGCGGATGGTTGGATGTGACGAACGTAACGTTGGGACCGATCTTGACGTCGTCCCCGATCACGATCCCGCCCTGGTCCAGGAACACCGCCCCCGAGTTCACGAACACGTTCCTCCCGAACCTGCAGAACCTGCCGTGGTCGAACCTCGCCGGCGGTACGATGAAAACCGAATCGTCCACAACGGAACCGGTCATCTCCGATATCAGCGACCTGACCTCAGCATAATCCGTGCTGGATCCGATCCTCTGCGAATAGATCAGGGCACGGTGGAAGTCCTCCAACAGGATGTCGAATCCGGGATCGGTCCTGTGGATGGTCTCCCCGCGGAGCATGCGGTCGTATATCGGTGCGACGGAGCGGATGTCGGAGAACGGGTCTTCCTGCGTCATCACAATGTCATCAACGAACATGGTTAAAGGGGAGATGATGAATCGATCCCATATCACCAAAGACATGGTAATTACTAATTTTCTGTTAATACCCCTTTCAAAACCCCATTAATCCCAAAAAGTGATACATTTTGTGTCAGAAATCGAACTTAATTCCCCTGATCAATATAGAACGGATAAAAATGGGGATGATGACACCAGATGATGGATGAAGTGGAAAACATGATATATACCACATATATGTATGTGCATCGGTGAAAACGAATATCGATGTGCTACAGCATCTGGATGATTTAATAAGCCATCTGACAGACCTCCACGCCGAGATCTCAGGAAAATGGTCGGAGATGCAGGGCAATGAGGAGCAACCCAACCTCAAGAGGAAGCAGGTCAGGGACGTCGTAGTAGACATCCCGTTGTACGAGATGGTCCTGGGGTACAGGATGTTCCTCACATCACTCGACCAATGTCCGATCGTCAGGTTCGGAATGGAAGGGTTCGACGTGAGATGCAGGACCAAGATGCCCAACTCCGTCCAATCGAAGACCGAACGCTACCTGAACATGGAACATCGGGGCCATGTGTCCATGAACAAGTGCTTCAACGACCTCTTCGGCATCAGAGCGATCATGGACACGGAGGTGACCCATGCGGAAATCCGCGACCATATACTCGGGACACACGACGTGAGATGCACCGACTCATCCAAGATGGATCCCAGAAGCGGAGAACTGATCTACATCGCGACCCATGTCTACATCGGGAAGCGGAACACGGACTTCCCCTGGGAACTGCAGATATGGTTCTCGAAGGATGCGGCGATGAACTACGCATCCCATGAGAGAACGAAGCAGGGATACACCGCATGGGACGTTGAGAACGGTGACATCCCATGACCTATCACCGTATCGTAATGGCCGACGGATGGTCCGTCGGGAAACGCATCGCACTCCACCATTCATCGGATGATGGGGATTTCCCAAATGATGACGTGGAGCTCATCCGCGGTTGCTTCATGCGCGGACACCCCATGATCGCAGTACACACATGCCGTACTGATTCGGCATCATGGGATTCGGTGGTGCGGATGGACCCGTTCTTCAAAGACGTCATGGTGATCGATACTGCGGAGAAGTTCGTCGAAATCCTGAGGAGGAACGAGGTCCCAGGATCGGACGTGGTCGCACAATACATCCTCAACCTTACAGAGTGCGATATGCGCAGACTCTCGCTCCTGCTCCACATCTGCGATGAGGAATACATCCTCGACTGCGGATACAGCCTGTTCGAAGACGGAGTGGATATCGTGGACGGATCGTCCAAGTTCAAAAAGTTGGAGAATGCGTTGGAAACGGGATATCTAACCCGGGAAGAAGATGGAAGGATCCGCCCGAAGGCCGGTAGACAGTCCGCCAAGGCCAGGATCATCACCTCCTCCGACGGATTGAACAGGAGGTCCATCATCCAAAAGGTGGTAGAAGCCTGCAAGGAGATGACAGCATCTGAACTTGAAAAGATGATCCGTTCAGAGAATCCAGAATCGATGGTTTCCCAGATGGGTCACTAACACCCACCCGGATGATGGAGGGACATGCCTCCATTCTGTGATCCTCCAACCTCAAATATCCATCACATATTCGGGATCGCCCTCGTCCCCATTCTCAGGCTCCTTCACGAAACAGGGACACATGTGCCTGTATGTGCACCATCCGCAGAGGTTGCTCTGCCTCGGCTCCCAGTTCGTGCAGGACTCGATCTCGGCGATCTCCCTGACCACCTGCTGCTCGCAGGCCTCCAGGATGGGGAGCGACCTCTCGGATTCCACATCCTCGTCGAACTTGAGCATATGCCAGACCATCTTGACCTTCTTGGTCAGGCCGTACCTCCTCTTCACCCACAGGGCGTACATCTGTAGCTGCCTGTCGTTGTCCGCCTCGTACTGGCTCTTCATCCAAGAAGAGGTCTTGTAGTCGCAGACGTAGAACACCCCGTCCTTGAAACCGAACTTGTCGATCCTCACAGAGTAGGTGTTCCCGTCGGGCAGCTGGAGCTCGTCGTCCGTCTCCAGGCCCGCGATGCTGATCTGGTCGAAGGGCTTCATCCTCTCGTAGTAGCGGATGATGCACTGCTCCCCGATCTCCATCTGCTCGTCGTCGCTGTACTTCGAGTTGTTGATGATGGTCCCGGGATCGAACTCCTGGAACCACCTGTCATCGTAGTACGCGAGGATCTCCTCCAGACTGTCCATCCTGTCGTTCTGCAGGTCTGTGTAGAGCTTCTCCAAGGCCTCGTGGACCCTGGAGCCCATGAACGCCTCGATGGTGTTGTAAGGGGTCTCGATCTTCTTGTTGTACTTCAGGTCGTAAGCGTAGGGGCAGTTCTCGAACTGGGTGAGACGCGTGTTGGAATATCTGGTCATCTGGGATCCTCACAGCTGTATCTCCACGTACCCGTCGCACTCCTCGATGGAGAGGCTCCTGGCGGACTCGTATCCCGAGAAGGACGAGATGCACCCGATGTCCATGGAACCGTTCCAACAGGATATCCTCCCGGATTCGTCGGGGATTATGCGGATCCTCCTGATACGGGGGTTCACGAACACGGTGTACCTTCCATCGTCGAGGGTGGTGAAGTGGATGGTCCCCGCACCGGTGAGCACCGCCTTGGGCACCCTGGGCATGCGGGGGACGACATCCAGGTCATCGACGCCCATGGACTTCAACTTGGCCCTCAACCTCTCGATCTCCAAGTCCTTGGACTCGATGATGTCGTTCAGCGTCATGATCTCGGACTGGAGGTTCGTGATGGTGCCGGACTCGTCCTTGGAGCTCAGCACCTTGACCTGTGTCGTGAGGGAATCGATGGCCCTCTTCTGGGTGGCGATCGTCTCATCCTTCTCCTTAACCATCTTCTCGTAGGCATCCACCTTGGCGGCCTTGATCCTCAGGGTGGCGTTGGTGTTCCTGAGCCCGGAGACCTCCTCCCTCAGTCCTGCGATCTCTGAGGACACCGTGGTTCCGGGTGATTCCTCGGATATCACCGTCTCTAGCTCCATCACATCCTCCGGCTCGTCGAAGATCCCCTCGTCGGAAACCTCTTCCAGGGATTCTTCCTCAACGGGTTCGGGGGCGTCGGAGACCTTGTTCACCGCGATGAACAGGGGCCCGAGGACACCCGTGGTGTCGATCATGCAGGTCCACACCTCTCCGGGGGACAGTGCCGACTTCACATAGGGAGAGGGGGAGATCCTCATCCCGTTGGCCCTGACGAACAGACCCTTCTCGTCCTCCCTGATCTCCAGATCGATGTATCCGCTGTCAGGAATCTTGGGTCCGGCGTCCTTCACGTTGTCGACCTCCTTGACCTTCGACTTGCAGAGGGCCTTCGGGATGTCTCCCATACCCCTCATCGCCTTGGGATTCTTAAGCGCCATAAGCCGCACCTCCCTCCTCGGAGACGGCATATTGGGAAACCGTGCTCCTGCACTCGGGATCGTCGTTGTAACCGGATGCCTGCAGGACGTAGAGGTCCTCCAGGATGATGCTTCCAGAGAGGTCCCTTAGCTCGGGACAGAAGACGTCGTAGAATGCTGCATAAATAGCCTCCTTCCCGATCCTCTGCAGGCACTCCCCCGCGGGACGCATGTCCCTGTCGCCGGAGACGATCATGGCCACATCGAACAGATCCTCATAGGCACCGGAGACCACATCGACCACCAGGGATGTGTCCACCTCCTTCTGCTCGCAGGTCTTCTTCATGTTGTATTCGACAGCCTGAGGCCTCTTCAGAATCAATTCCATACCTGATTCCCTCAGACCGCGATGCAGCTCCATCAGGGGATCGTTCCCTGCGGAGGGAATGGAGTCATAGGCCTTCACATACTGCAGGTCGTAACCCTCGGATACGGTCCTGATCAGATGACCGTAGTCCAGGATCATCCCGGCCTCCCTGTACTGTCCGATGCTGAACTCCACGTTGTTAAGATCGATGAATATCGCCAGACGCTTCCGTGTTCCTTCGTTTTCCATTTCTTTCACCTGCGCTCGTGCGCGCGTGTCAACATGCCGTCGGCGGTATAATAACTGCTGGCTGTAATATATGTAATATTGGTAATATCGGTAATGATTGCAACATCCCCTCCAGACCGAAGGGATGATATCTTTCCCGGACGGTCGGACACCCATGGACCTCCGGAACGCTATCGAGGAATGCTTCCCAAACAACTCGAAGAACATGATGCGCCTGATATCGTTCAGATCCGGTTCGGACGAGGGTCTGGAGACGTCAAAGGTCAGGGACATCCCCCAGGTCCTGGAGGAAGCGGGCCGCAACAGGAAGGGCATGCTCAGGATGCAGAAGCTCCTGGGAAAGGACGAACAGCCGTTGGCGATGGAGTACACCGGACCATACGGCGACATCCCCGGATACCATTCGGACGTTGTGTGGGACTGGCGCCCCTGGGCCAACGCCATCATGCTCACTGACAGGGACGGAACCCCCACAGGGATGGTCCCGGTAGGATGCAGGAGGATACGCAAATGGGAACCGTTCAAAGCGCTCAAGGGAATGGACTGCACCGTCGTCACCGACAGGATGCCCTACTACCACGAGACCACCGACCTCCTGGAATCCCTCGGACTCGACTATCTCCTGGTGGAGAGACCGTTCCCGACATCATGCTTCACACTCTGCAACCTGAAGATGCAGGACCTGAGACACAACGGCATCGACTACAGGACGTACAAGGGCCGCTACGACAAGAAATGGATCTTCCGCTTCACCGATCCCGTCGAGGCCGAGAGGATCATCGCCAAGATAAACGAGATGAAGGTGGATCAGCGCGACAGGGACTCCTTCAAGAGGAGTGCCGGAGTGACCGATG
>Ga0129308_1003439_pt1 | contig 11362 bp, 6 predicted proteins | sample L827metagenome_FD_94440 | JGI IMG/M metagenome (GOLD analysis project Ga0129308, IMG submission 94440) | Ring-tailed lemur group fecal microbial communities from Wisconsin, USA - L827 metagenome | ecosystem: Host-associated > Mammals > Digestive system > Large intestine > Fecal | place: USA... | reverse complement strand
ATAGAAAAGTTATTGTCGCTTGCAATTGTGAAGATGGCGGCATTGGATCCTTATGCCATGGGAATTGAGATGGAGGGCGGAAAACCAGGATGGTATGATGCTCTAAATGGATTACCTGGATTATTTGGCTCTTCAATGGCAGAAGCGTATGAATTGGAGCGGATGATTGATTATATGGAGGAACAACTCCAAGGAAGAAGAGGACAATTTAGATTGCCAGAAGAACTAGCAGACTTGGCAGATGCATTTATAGACGGTGCAATCCGATGGAAAGAAGAACTCGAAAGTGACGGTGCGACGATGCATTTTTGGAATCAGATTAATGATGCCAAGGAACAGTTCTGGGAGAAAACAGCAGTGCAAGTGCAGGGAGAATACCGAATTTTGGAAACAGTAAAAGTACAGGAGTTTTTGGAAATGTCAAGTCATGTGCTAGCTCTCGGCAGAAAGAAGTCCCGCCGTATTAGTAATGGTGTTCCAGCAACTTATTATTATTATGAATTGATACAGTATGAGAAAGAAGAAGATGGCATACGTCCGCTTGCATTTGAGGTGAGAAAAACACCAGACTTTTTGGAGGGCGCAGTTCACTCTCTGAAATTAAAAGCAGAAGCCAAAAACAGGAGACAAATCTACCACAATGTCAGAGAGAGTCGTTTATATGACAGAAAATTAAGAATGTATAAAGTAAACGCCTCTCTTTCAGAAGCATCTTTTGAGCTGGGAAGAGCCTGTGCGTTCACGCCAGGATGGTTGGAGAATGAGTCGGTATGGCTGCATATGGAATACAAATATTTGTTGGAACTTTTAAAAACTGAAATGTATGAGGAATTTGCCGAAGATTGGAAAAATGCAGGTATTCCTTTCCTTGATGAGGAAATTTATGGAAGAATCCCTCTAGAAAATTCGTCTTTTCTTGTAAGTAGTGTGAATCCAAATCGAGCGGTGCACGGTAAAGGATTTGTGGCACGATTGAGTGGTTCTACGGCAGAGTTTCTACAAATTTGGCAGATTATGATGTTTGGTGCAAAGCCGTTTGTGTGGGAAGAAGGCGTGTTAAAACTTAAGTTTACTCCGTTTCTTCCAAAGTATCTTCTGGAGGGAACTCGCCAGGTGAAAGCCTGCTTCCTGGGAAATGTTACGGTAGTGTACTGTTTGCCAGATGAAGAGACGATTTTGCCAGGAAATTACTGCATTACACAATATACCCTCTGTTGGAAGGATAAAAATGTAAAAAGATGTACGCAGATATATGGGACTTTGGCGGAGGCGGTGCGAAGCGGCGAGATAGATCAGATTGTGGTTCAGATTGAACGTATAGATTGACTATAATAATAAAAAAAGAACACCATAATAAAATTCGAAACATTATAAAAGTTCGAGGAATTGATTATAATGCGATTATATCAAGAAAAACATTATTTATAAAGAAGAGGAGGAAAATGAAGATGAAGATGAAAAAAATTATGTCACTTCTTCTTGCAGGAGCAATGGTATTTTCATTGACAGCTTGTGGAGGTTCTGGTGGAAATGCAGGGACAGATACAGCAAGTGAAGCTGTCTCTGAGGAGAGCGAAGATGTAGCAGTTGCTGGAAATAAGGAAGCTAAGGATAAACTAGTAGTTTGGACATTATCCAATGACCTTGCACAATTTGCAGAAAAGTATTGTGAGGCAAATAGTGATGTACAGATTCAGACAGTAGTTATCGCACCAGCCGATTATACTACCAAGGTTCAAGCAGCAATGAGAGGACATCAGACAGAGCCTGATATTATTGTAGGTGAGCCACAGATGTTGGAGCCAATGTATGAAGCAGGATATTTTGAGGATTTGAACAAGGCTCCGTATAATGCACAAGATTATGCGAAGGATGTAGTAGACTATGCATGGCAGATTGGACAGGATTCAGATGGAATTCAGAGAACGATTCCTTATCAGATTACACCTGCGGGCGTATTTTACAGAAGAGATCTTGCCAAGAAAGTATTCAAAACAGATGATCCAGAAGAGATTGGAAAATTATTTGCAGATTATGACACTATTTTGAAAACGGGACAGACTTTGAAGGATGCTGGTTATAAGATTTTTGCATCTGAGGGAGAGATGAACTACTGGGCAGGAGATTCTGCGTGGGTTATTGATAATAAGTTAAATGTAGATAAAGACCGTGAGGCTTATATGGATCTCTGTGTAAAACTTTATCAAAATGACATGACAGCCTACGTTGATACATGGTCTTCTACTTGGTACAATGCTATGGCTGGAGAAATCCCTGTTATTGATGCATCTACAAATGTATGGGATGATGAGGCAATGAAAGAAGCAGAGAAAAATGGAAAGACTACACAAGTATTCGCCTATGGTCTTCCAAGTTGGGGCGTTCTTACTATGAGAGATAATGTGGGCGATTTATCTGGTAAATGGGGAGTTTGCGCAGGACCATCTTATGGATTTGGCGGCGGTACATATATCGGAATTAGTGCATTAAGTGAGAGAAAAGACTTGGCATGGGATTTCTTAAGCTTTTGTACATTAAATGAAGATACTTTGAACTGGTGGATAGAAGCATCCGAGGGAGATGTAGTATCTTATCTTCCAGTACTAGAACAGCATAAAGATGATGAGAATGAAGTATATGGAGGAGAAAAATTATATGCATTCTTCCTAGAGCAGGCAGAAAAAATCGACACTTCAAGAATTACAAAATATGATGAGGCGTTAAAAAAAGCATGGGGAGAGGCAATCACTGCGATTAAGACGGGAGAGAAGAGCAAAGAAGAGGCTATTAGCAATTTCTATGATGTAGTAGAATCCACATATCCTGAGTTGACGGTAGAGAGATAGAAGCAAAAAGAACGAAAAAACTGTAGATTGTGGGGCGGTCAAAAACTGCCCCTTCTTTTGAAAGGAGAGAATTATGGGGAAAGAATTGTCTGCGACACGGAAAAAGAGAGATATCAATAAAGTCGCTTATCTATTTATTGCGCCGTTTGTACTTACATTCGTAGTATTCAGTATCTATCCAGTTGTTCGTACACTTTATCTAAGTTTTACAGATTATAAAGGTTTTGGTGAAGCACAGATTGTTGGTCTGTCCAATTATATACGTGTATTTAAAGATAAATTTTTCTGGCGTGCATTAGGAAATACAGTGAGAATGTGGAGTGTCAATATTGTGCTGCAGTTAGGACTTGCCTTTTTGCTGACGATTATATTTAGTGATATTAAGTATAAGATGCGGGGATTATCCATTTTTCGTGCCTTATTTTATCTTCCAAACTTAATTGCTGCAACTTCCGTGGCATTCCTGTTTAAAACATTGCTGGACTGGAAATACGGAACTATTAATCAGATGCTGGTGGGAAGCGGATTACTTAAGGCACCGATTAACTGGCTGGGTTCTACTTTGACAGCTCCTTATATCGTTGCGGTAATTGGTGCATGGATGTGGTTTGGCAACTCATTTATTATGTTGATGGCGGGAGTGCAGGGAATTCCGAAAGATTATTTTGAGGCAGCTGCCATTGATGGGGCAGGAAGATGGAAGGTGTTTTTCCAGATTACACTTCCATTGCTCCGACCAATTATGTTATATGTGGCGATTACTTCTCTGATTGGAGGACTTCAGATGTTTGATATTCCATTCTTAATGTGCGGAGGAACAATCGGTAATCCATCTGGATCTACACAGACAGTAGTTATGTATTTGTATAAGTTTGGATTTGAGATTAATCAGGTTGGATTTGCTTCGGCAATTGCATATGCATTGTTTATGATTATCCTAGTTATATCTATGATACAGTTTAAGGCATTTAATAAGAAGGAGGCGTAAGATATGGGAACAAAAGTTAAGAGAGGCATACTCTATGCAGCATTGATTCTTCTTGCAGTTTGTTGTCTTCTTCCATTCATTTTGATGATGATCAATGCCACTCGAAGTGGCAGCGAAATCGTAAGTTCATTCTCGCTGCTTCCTGGAAAGGCATTATCTGACAACTGGGCAACTATTAGTAGTTATTTTGATTTATTCCGAGGAATGCGTAATAGTTTATTAGTTGCGATTCCAGCGACATTGTTTACAGCATATTTTTCAGCGATGACAGCGTATGCGATGGCGGTATATAAGTTTAAAGGAAGTAAGATTTTGTTTGGAGTAATCGTTGTTTTTATGATGATTCCAGGACAGCTCAGTTTGATTGGATTTTATGATTTAATCACAGAACTTAATATGGTGGATTCCTATCTGCCGCTCATTCTCCCAGCAATTGCTGTTCCAGGAACTGTATTTTTCCTAAAACAGTACTGTGAATCAGTGCTTTCTCCAGTTCTTCTGGAAGCGGCGAGAATTGACGGAGCAGGCGAGATTAGAATTTTCCACAAGATTGTACTTCCACTGCTTTCTCCAGGAATTGCTACTATGTCTATCGGTGCGTTTATTGGGAACTGGAATAGTTATCTAATTCCATTGATTTTATTGAATTCACCTGAGAAATTCACACTTCCAGTTATGATTGCATCGCTGAATTCATCGACGGATATTACAAGAAACCAGGGAGCGATATACCTGGCAGTTGCAATCTCAGTTATTCCGATTCTGATTGCATTTGCATTCTGCTCAAAGTATATTATAGGAAGTATTACAGCAGGAGGCGTAAAAGAATAATAAAGGTTAAAGCCGCAGGGCGTTCAATAGAACGTTGTGCGGCTTGTCTGCTGAAAAGAATTGAGGTATGAAGATGGACATGATATGATATTAATAGGGAGGAGAGGCAAATGAGAAAGAGCACTTGGATTATAGGTGCAGCCTTGGTATGTATAGCGGTACTTTTGAATGGCTGTGGCAGAGAGATAAAGAAAGAAATACAAGATGTAACCTTGAATTGGTATGTGAATTTTTCATGGTATTCTACTACTTGGGGAGAAAATATAGTATCACAGGCAATTACGGAAAAAACGCATACATCGATTGAGTTTATTGCTCCGAAGGGATCGGAGAAGGAGAAAATTAATGCGATGATAGCATCGGATACTCTCACAGATTTGGTAACTCTAGGTTGGTGGGAGAACGAGTATTGGGAATTGATTGAGCAGGATAAGGTGTATGCGCTCAATGAATTGGCAGACAAATATTGTCCAGAGTTTTATGATGTGGTCAATGAAGTAACTGTTCAGTGGTATACTAGGCAGGATGGGAATCTATACGCCTATCCAAATTCGTCTTATACACCAGAGAATGTGAATCTGTACGAAAATGTATATTCGAATCAGAATTTTCTAGTGCGAAAAGATATCTATGAGGCATTGGGATGTCCCGATATGACGACACCAGAAGGCTTTCAGGATGCGGTGCGTCGTGCGGCAGAAAAATTTCCATATGTGGATGGACAGCCGTTAATTCCAATTGGCGCAGATGAATTCACAGAGAACGGATGTAATTCGTTTGACGGATATCTAAAGAGTTTTCTTGCGGTGCCTTATGAAAAGGACGGACAGTATTATGATCGGGATATGGATTTGGATTATCTGGAATGGTTGAGAGTATTTCGGCAGATGAAGGAAGAAGGGTACCTGAAGAATGATATTTTTGTTGATAAGAGATCACAGTTAGAGGATAAGATTTCTATTGGACAGTATTTTTGTCTATTTTATCAAAATACCGATATTGCTGTGCCACAGAAAATATTGAATCAGGCGCATCCAGAGCGAATCTATATCGCGGTGGATGGACCAAAAAATAGTTTGGGTGATGATCCAGTATTGCCGATTCCAGGAATCCACGGATGGACTGTAACATTGATTCCAAAAACTTGTAAAGATCCAGAGGCAGCTATCAGACTTCTCACCTATTTGATTAGCGAAGAGGGACAGAAGATGACCTATCTGGGAGTAGAGGGAAAGATGTACGAGATGATAAACGGGAAACCTCAGGTCAGACAGGAGGTATTAGATCTTTTGAATCAAGACCGGATTGCCTACGATGAGATATATGGAGCAGACGATACCTACTGGATGTTACAAAATAACGCTATGCAGCTTCAGTGGGAGTATGAGAATGTAGAAGATCCAACACTGCAGTTAAGACAGTATACTCTCCCTTACGTCACTTATACTGGTCAATATGACTTGGATTTTTCAGAAGATGAGGAAAACGCCAGACGTTATGATGTTTTGAAAAAACTGTGGGGACAGACGTTGAAAAGCTTGTTATTGGCAGAGAATGATGAGGAATTTGATCGTGTGCTTTTTAATTACCAGAAGGAACGTGAAGAGAATGGATATAAAGAATTAGTAAAAGCGGCAGAGCGTAAATATCAGGATAATAAAGAAAAACTGGGGATTGTAAATGAATAAAATCAAACATAAATTTAGTATACTGAAATTGAATCAGAAGTTTACGATTATCATAGCTGGACTCGTCATTATACCTATGGCATTTTTTGCGGTAGTTCTGTTTCAGAATATGAAAGAGAAGTTAATTAGTCAGGCACAGGCAGAAGAGGACTACTATGTGTCCGAAAATAGTATTGCGGCACAGAAGATAGTGGAGATGTGTAATATGTCCACTCAGACTTTCTTAAACAGTCAGGAATTACAGGGATTTCTTACGAGATTGAAAAAGAATGAGGAGATTACTACAAGAGAGTATTTGGAATTTGCTGAGAATAATATTGCTATGCTAGAACGCTTGGTAAATAGTAACCCATATCTCTACCATATATGTGTATATGCAGAGAATGATACATTTCCAGAGATGATTCCTATTTTGTATCGACAGGAACGAGCGAAGAAGCAGAGCTGGTATGAGGAATATAATTCAGGAGAGTGGCAGTATGATTATTCGGATAATCTACATTCTTATTCTAGGATGAATGAGTCAGAGCATCTGATGGCACTTGTGAGTGACTTTATAGGAAGTGATGGTGAAAAGGCAGGAATTGTGGAAGTTGCGGTATTGATGGAGGATATGTTCCCAAATCTGTATGATACTAATCCTAATATATGGGCGTGTCTTGTCCAAAAAGACGGTACGGTGTATACGGGTGGTCAGAAAGGATGGGAAGAAAAACAAGAAGATATTCTAAAAGCGGCGGCAGATTTGGAAGATGGAAATAGTAAGCATATACGAATCAAGGGGGAAGATATGATTCTTACAGTGAAAAATATCGATGGACTGCGGGGAACATATGTGCAGGCGAATAGTCTGCAGGAAATGCTTCACCGGCTAAATATGCAGAGAAATATCATATTAGCGGTTCTTCTATGTATTTTTGGAATCATGGTGCTCGCAATTAACTGGCTGGTTCAGAATCTGCTGAAAAAGTTTTATCAGATCTTGGAAACTGTACGTCAAGTTCGTTCTGGAAATTTGGAGATTAGAACTGGAATGGCAGGGGAAAAAGATATGGATGAAATGGGAGAATTAGGCAGGCAGATTGACCAGATGTTGGATAAGATTCAGTCATTGATGCAAGAGAATATTAATCGGGAGGTGCTAGTGAAAAATACAGAGATTAAGGCACTTCAAAATCAAATTAATGCACATTTTATTTATAATGTACTGGAATCTGTGAAAATGATGGCAGAGATTGAGGAAGAATATGAGATATCAGATGCGGTAACGGCGTTGGGCGAACTGTTGCGTTACGGTATGAAGTGGGTGTCTGGCACTGTAGAAATTAGCCAGGAATTACAGTATATTCGAAATTATATTCAGTTGATGAATTTACGCTATGATTTTGTGATACAATTATCTGTTTCTCTCCCAGAATTTGTATACCGTCAGCAGATTCCTAAGATGTCATTGCAACCGATTGTAGAAAATGCCATTTGTCACGGAATTGAGGAAATGGATGAGGATGCGACAATATATATAAAGGGAATCGAAAAAGGGGATGATTATCTAATTGAGATTACAGATTCTGGTGTAGGAATGTCTCCACAAAAGTTGGAACTTCTAGAAAGGAAACTTCGTGGAGAGATTGAAGTTAACGGGGGTTCTGGCAATGGAATAGGCTTGAAAAATGTGCAAGATAGGATTCAAATTCAATTTGGTTCCAAATACGGGCTTCAGTTTTATTCTATAGAGGGATGTTATACAAAGGTAAGTATTCTGCTTCCGAAGACGGAAAAGAAGGTAGAAGAATGGTCAAAGCAATAGAATATGGGAAGTTAGGAGTAATAAAATGAAAACGTTATTGATTGTAGAAGATGAGAAAATGATTCGTCGTGGAATCGCTACTATGGTAAAACGGTGCAGCGTAAAGGTGGAAGAAATCATTGAATGTCGCAATGGAGTGGAGGCGATGCAGATTCTAAGACAGAAGCAGGTAGATGCCATGTTTACCGATATTCGTATGTCAAAGATGGATGGAGTGGAACTGGTAGAAAAACTGGATGAATTGGAACAACGTCCACTTGTGGTTGTAATCAGTGGATACGAGGATTTTAATTATTCGGTTTCTATGCTTCGGCACGGCGTCAAAGATTATATCCTTAAGCCAGTGAAGCGGGGAGAGGTAGAAGAAATACTGGTGAGACTGGAAGAAGAGTTACAAAAGCAAGAAAAGACACAGGCATGTCAGAGTCAGAACTTTAGAAATCAGCTTAAGTATTTTCTGGGAACCGATCAGATACCAGAGGAAGAGTGGGAAGGAGCAAAAAGTCAGTTTGATCGTATTTTCTGTGGAAAGGATTGGCGACTTGGAATTGGAAGTGGTACATTTGACGGAATAAAGAATAGTCGTCTAGAACTTGGCATGTTGGGGGCATTTCGAGTATTTATTATGACTAATGAGGAAGCACTTATATGGAAAACATCTTGTGAAGGAAAGGCGGCTATGGGATTTTCTGAGGTACATAGGGATTTTAGAAAATGTCGTCTCGCATGGCAGGAGGCAATAGAAGCGAGAAGCTATGCCTTTGTGAAGGAGGTTGTTTCTATCTTTTATGAGGAGATTCCAAAAGGATTAAAAGGAGTAGAAATTCCAGAATTATTTCCAGAGCAGTTTATCCAGCAGTTTCCGACGGATAAGGCAGAGGCGGCATTGAGTCGTTTTTCTGGATATTTCTTTCAGGCGAAACACCAAGATACGAAAGTGGATGGACTTTTGAAGATGGCTGCAAAGGTTCAGACTGAGATGCTGAAAAAATATGGAGGGTTCGTATCAGGAGAAGTATTTGAAGAGGGAAGGAAGGAACCACTGTATTGGACGTTGGCGAGGGATTATGTGGCGGTACAGACAAAGTGGATGCGAGAAGCGTGGAAGAATGTGCAGGAACAGTTTGGAGGAAATCAGACTCAAGCAAAAATTCGTGAGGCACAAAAGTATATTCAGAAAAATTTTGATAAGGATTTAAATATGGCAATGGTATCTAATCATGTCTCAATGAATTATTCGTTATTTTCGATTGCATTTAAAGATTATGTAGGAATTAATTTTGTTAATTATTTGAAAGATATTCGAATTGCAGAGGCAAAAAGGCTTTTGGAAACTACAGATGAAAAGATACTGGATATTAGCCGGAAGGTGGGATATGATAATGAGAAACATTTTATGAAGACATTTAAAAGTATTTGCGGAATTTCACCCAGTGAATATCGGAGAAATGCGATGACGATGGAGGAGAGGGTAAAATGGAAAGAATAGGATATCCTCCATTAGAAAGAATGTAAAAGTTCTGGATGGAATCTTTGCTTATGAATATACGTGTCATGAATTTTTAGGTAATATTTGGATTATAACTATAAATAGTCGATTATTTGTAGGGTTATAGATGAATTCACAGAAAATATGAGTTTACTGTGATTTTATGTGAATTTTACTTGCATTATTTTACAAAATAAGGTTTAATAAAAGAACAATATTAAAATAAAGGTAGGTGAATAAAATGGACAGCTGTGATGGGCGTAGTCGAAATATTTGTATAGATTTAAAATTATATAGAAGTATCACTACGCGGATGAATTCACAATTGTTCGTTTTATTGTAGTATATCTTAAAATATCTTAAGAATTCTTAATACTTCTATATCATTTCAGATCTATTCTCGAAGAAAAACAATTGAATATTGAAAAGGGAGGTAAAATGGAGATGAAAGCATTAGAAGTAGAAGAAAAACTTACATTTTTAAAACCTGATTATGTAAGTGAGATTACTGATATTGTCAAAAGTAATGCTTCACCGAATGCAATGCAAGAGAAGCTTGAAGATTATCATGAGAGTGATATTGCTGAGGTATTATTAATACTTACCGTGACAGAGCGAAAAAAATTGTACCGTATTTTGGATGTTGCTATGATGTCAAATATTTTGGAGTATGCTGAAATATCAGATGCCTGTATTTATTTGGCAGAAATGGATTTAAAGAAAGCGGCTCAAGTTATTGAGTACATGGAATCGGATTCTGCCTTAGACATTTTAAGGATGCTCGATAAGGATATGAAAAATAATCTTATTGAGTGTATGGATGAAACGGTAAAAAAAGAGCTTACCTTAATGTCATCCTTTGATGAGGATGAAATCGGAAGTAAAATGACAACAAATTATATTTCAATCCGAGAGGACATTACTGTTGGACAAGCAATGAATTCTCTTATTGAACAAGCTGCAACTAATGATAATATATCAACCTTATTTGTAGTTAATCAAGCAGGAGTATTTTATGGTGCAATCGACTTAAAAGAATTAATTATTGCCAGAAAGGATTGTGAATTAAAGTCTCTAATTATGACATCGTACCCATATGTATATGGTCGGGAAAGTATAGACGATTGTATCGAACGATTAAAAGATTACTCTGAGGATTTATTACCAGTTCTAGATAATAATAATCATTTACTTGGTGTCATCACTTCACAGAGTATAATACAGGTAGTCGATGATGAGATGGGCGAGGACTATGCCAAGTTAGCGGGTTTAACTGCGGAGGAAGACTTAAAGGAACCTCTTTTTCAGAGTATGAGAAAGAGACTTCCATGGCTTTTTATTTTATTAGGTCTTGGTATGGTAGTTTCCTCTGTCGTTGGAATATTTGAGCAAGTTGTGTCACAACTTACTTTAATTATGTGTTTTCAGTCATTAATTCTTGATATGTCTGGAAATGTAGGCACACAGTCATTGGCTGTAACGATTCGGGTATTGATGGACGAGACATTGACAGGAAAGCAAAAACTGAAATTAGTATTAAAAGAAGCAAAAATTGGTTTTTTTAATGGATTATTATTAGGAATTGTTTCTTTTGTACTACTTGGAATCTATGTCTATGCTATAAAAGGTCAAGGCATCGTAATGGCTTTTGCAATATCTGGATGTATTGGCATTTCACTTTTACTTGCGATGGTTATCTCGAGCATTGTGGGT
>Ga0129308_1003438_pt1 | contig 11369 bp, 7 predicted proteins | sample L827metagenome_FD_94440 | JGI IMG/M metagenome (GOLD analysis project Ga0129308, IMG submission 94440) | Ring-tailed lemur group fecal microbial communities from Wisconsin, USA - L827 metagenome | ecosystem: Host-associated > Mammals > Digestive system > Large intestine > Fecal | place: USA... | reverse complement strand
TATTTTTTCTCAAGCAAAACCACGTTCTCCACATGATGTGTATGAGGAAACATATCGACCGGACGGACTTTCTTGACGGAGTATTTCACGCTCAACAAACTCAAGTCGCGGGCTTGCGTAGCAGGATTGCAGCTAACGTAAACGATACGTTCCGGCTCGGCGAAGAGAATAGTATTGATCACATCATCATGCATACCGGCACGTGGTGGATCGGTAATAATAACATCCGGACGTCCGTGTTGGTTTATGAAATCCTGCGTAAGGATATCTTTCATATCACCGGCATAAAAAAGCGTGTTCTCTATATGGTTCAAGGCGGAATTCACTTTTGCGTCCTCGATAGCCTCCGGTACGTATTCGATGCCGATAACCTTCTTTGCTTGACGAGAGACGAAATTAGCGATCGTACCTGTCCCGGTATATAAATCGTACACCATCTCATTTCCGGTAAGACCCGCAAATTCTCTAGCCACTTTATATAGATTATAAGCCTGTTCACTGTTTGTCTGATAGAAAGACTTAGGACCTACCTTGAATTGAAGCCCCTCCATCTCCTCGATGATATGGTCTTTTCCCTTGAATACGAGAACTTCTTGGTCGGTGATCGTGTCATTACATTTGCCGTTGATGACGTACATCAAGGACGTGATTTCCGGGAATCGTTCCGCCAGATGAGATAGTAGCGCCTCCCTGCGCTCTACATCCTCATGGAAGAAAACCAATACGACCATCAAATCCCCAGTGGATGCCGTACGGATCATCAACGTACGAACGAACCCCTCTTGGTTCCGTAAATCGAAGAAAGGATATCCCTCATGAGATAGGCAATATTCCTTGACGCAAAGACGGATCTTGTTCGATATATCATCTTGCAACCAACATTTATGGATGTCCAATACCTTATCGAACATCCCCGGTATATGAAACCCGACACCATTCATGCAATCGAAAGAAGCACCGGACTGGATCTCTTCCTCCGTAAGCCATTTCTTGTTTGAGAAAGTAAACTCAAGCTTGTTCCGGTAGAAAGTCGTGCGCTCGGAACCTAAGATCGGAAGTTTCTCTTCCATTTCGACTTTCCCGATACGGGTAAGATTATCGTAGACCTGTTTTTGCTTATAGTAAAGTTGTTCCTCATAGGGAAGATGTTGCCACTTGCAACCTCCACAGACACCGAAGTGCTCACAAAACGGCTCCGTGCGTTTGGCCGAGTACTCATGGAAATATACAGGTTTCCCCTCCGCATAACTATTCTTCTTACGGGTCAGTTGAATATCAACCACGTCTCCCGGAGCGACGAAGGGTACAAATACCACCATATCGTTCACTCTCGCGATAGCCTTGCCCTCGGCGGCTACGTCCGTAATGGTTACCTTTTCTAATATAGGCAACTGTTTCTTCTTTCTTGCCAATGTCGTTAAGTTTTAAATTCGCTTCGCGAAAATACTTACAATTCCGCTAAGAACAAAGAGCTTCGTTCTATATACTTAAATGAGTCCGGCAAACAGTTCTCGTTATTCTATCAAGATTGATGAAGATATGATTATGGACAGAAAGGGATGTATAGTATGTGTTTATAAATCAATATATTGCAGTTTCTTAAAATTTCTTATAAGGAAAACTTTTGTTTTACTATAGAAAAACTTTAGTTTCACTAGGGAGAAACTTTAGTTTCATGCTGTAGAAACTTTAGTTTCTTCAGCAAAAAACTCCTGAGTCTTCCTATTGGGGCAAAGAGATAGGCGGGAAATCCGATGGGAAATGGAAGCGTCAACAAACTTCCGCACGCAAATGTAAGCATTTGCTGGATATAAATGGTAAAGAATAGTTGTAAAACATGTAAAAATCTTTAACGCTATTCGTGCTTGCAAAGTAGAAATAGCATATATTTGCAGCATTGCAAAGTTGAGATAGCAATATAACAGTTGAAATCAACAAAACTAGAATCTAAATTCAATACTGTCGAATATGGAAAGAAAAAGAGTTTACACGTTCGGAAATGGAAAAGCCGAAGGTAAGGCAGATATGAGAAATCTGCTGGGTGGTAAAGGCGCTAACCTTGCCGAGATGAATCTGATTGGTGTACCGGTTCCTCCGGGATTCACGATTACAACAGAAGTTTGTATAGAGTATTACGAGTTAGGCAAAGATAAAGTCGTAGAGTTGCTGAAAGCGGATGTTGAGAAGGCGATCGCTAATATCGAAACGTTAATGAACTCTAAGTTCGGTGATGTTGCCAATCCTCTGTTAGTTTCAGTTCGCTCCGGTGCCCGTGCGTCCATGCCAGGTATGATGGATACGATATTGAACCTTGGCTTGAACGACGAGGTAGTGGAAGGATTGTCTCGTAAGACGGGCAACGCTCGTTTCGCTTGGGACTCCTATCGTCGTTTCGTTCAAATGTACGGAGATGTCGTATTAGGCATGAAACCGACAAGCAAAGAGGATATCGATCCGTTTGAGGCGATCATCGAGGAAGTGAAGGAAGCGAAAGGCGTTAAGTTAGATAACGAGCTTGACGTTGAAGATTTGAAAACATTGGTCTCTAAATTTAAGGCAGCCGTTAAGGTCCAGACCGGACAGGATTTCCCGACTTGCGTTTATGAGCAATTGTGGGGCGCTATCTGTGCCGTGTTCAATAGCTGGATGAATGAGCGTGCTATCCTGTATCGTAAGATGGAAGGTATTCCTGACGAGTGGGGAACGGCGGTGAGCGTACAAGCCATGGTATTCGGTAATATGGGCGATACTTCCGCCACGGGCGTTTGCTTTTCTCGTGATGCGGGTAATGGTGAGGACTTGTTTAATGGCGAGTACTTGATTAACGCTCAGGGAGAGGATGTGGTAGCCGGTATCCGTACCCCGCAACAGATCACGAAGATCGGTTCACAACGTTGGGCCGAGCGTGCCGGAATCTCAGAAGAGGAACGTATCGCTAAATATCCGTCCATGGAAGAGGCCATGCCGGAAATCTATAAGCAATTAGACGCTATCCAAGAGAAATTGGAAGATCATTATCGGGATATGCAAGATATGGAGTTTACTGTACAAGAGGGTAAACTTTGGTTCTTGCAAACCCGTAACGGCAAACGTACCGGTGCCGCTATGGTGAAAATCGCTATCGACTTATTGCATCAAGGCATGATCGACGAGAAAACAGCGTTGAACCGTATCGAGCCGAATAAACTGGATGAGTTGCTTCACCCAGTATTCGATAAAAAAGCCGAGAAACAGGCGAAAGTATGGGTAAAAGGTTTGCCGGCTTCACCGGGTGCCGCTACCGGACAGATCGTATTCTTCGCCGATGATGCCGCAGAATGGCACGCAGAAGGCAAAAAGGTTGTCATGGTCCGTATCGAGACTTCTCCGGAAGACTTGGCCGGCATGGCTGTCGCCGAAGGTATCCTTACCGCTCGTGGAGGTATGACTTCTCACGCCGCTGTCGTGGCTCGTGGCATGGGTAAGTGCTGTGTATCCGGCGCTGGTGCCTTGAATATCGATTATAAGAACAAGACTGTAGACGTCGATGGCGTAACCTTGAAAGAAGGTGATTATATCTCTATCAATGGTACGACCGGGGAAGTCTATGTAGGACAGGTCGAGACGAAAGCGGCAGAGTTGTCAGGTGACTTCGCGGAGCTAATGGCTTTAGCCGATAAATATACAAAATTACAAGTTCGTACAAACGCTGATACGCCTCACGACGCTTCGATCGCTCGTAGCTTCGGTGCCGTTGGTATTGGCCTTTGCCGTACGGAGCATATGTTCTTCGAAGGTGAGAAGATCAAAGCTATGCGTGAGATGATCTTGGCCGAGGACGCTGAAGGTCGTAAGAAAGCGTTGGCGAAGATCCTTCCTTATCAGAAAGAGGACTTTAAGGGTATCTTCAAGGCTATGGCCGGATGTCCTGTTACCGTTCGTTTGCTTGATCCTCCTTTGCATGAGTTCGTTCCTCACGATTTGAAAGGTCAAGAGGAAATGGCTGAGACTATGGGCGTGTCCGTTAAGGAGATCCAAAAACGTGTGGAATCTCTTTGCGAGCATAACCCGATGTTGGGTCACCGTGGTTGCCGTCTAGGTAATACATATCCGGAAATTACGGAAATGCAGACTCGGGCTATTTTAGGTGCCGCTTTGGATTTGAAGAAAGAAGGTATTGAGGCTAAACCGGAAATCATGGTGCCATTAACAGGTATCTTATATGAATTCAAGGAACAAGAGAAGGTGATCCGTACCGCGGCCGAAGAGCTATTCAAGGAAGTTGGCGATCGTATCGAATTCAAGGTAGGTACGATGATCGAGATTCCTCGTGCGGCATTGACAGCGGATCGTATCGCTTCCAGCGCCGAATTCTTCTCATTCGGAACGAATGACTTGACTCAGATGACATTTGGTTACTCTCGTGACGATATCGCTTCCTTCTTACCGGTTTACTTAGAGAAGAAGATTTTGAAGGTCGATCCGTTCCAAGTACTAGACCAAAATGGTGTAGGACAGCTGGTTCGTATGGCAACTGAGAAAGGTCGTGCCATCCGTCCGGATTTGAAATGTGGTATTTGCGGCGAGCATGGTGGTGAGCCTTCTTCCGTTAAGTTCTGCCATAAAGTTGGCTTGAATTACGTATCATGTTCACCTTTTAGAGTGCCCATCGCTCGTATCGCGGCGGCGCAAGCGGCTCTAGAAGACTAATCAAGGGGTTGATTTTTAATAGTTTAAGCACACGATAGACAGGAGGGTGGATTGAGTGATCAATTTACCCTCTATTTTTTATAGTCATATGGTATAATCTTATATATCAGGATATTGAAGTGGTGGGGAAGGCAACAAAATGACTAGTTTAATCGTTCGTTTTTTATGGCTAAACCCTCTTTTTGCATAAATATAATGAGAACGGATATATATGAAAACGACATTAGGCATAGAGTTCGAGTTTTTTTTTCCTCAGATAAGTCATCGTGCCAAGATCGGCTGCGCAAAGTATGATTTGTCCACTGGGGAAGGAGTGGCGATGGAACAATGGTATCTGAATATGGGTGAAGTTCCGGGAACTCCATTGAGCCAGATAGTAGGCATATATTCCAATGTCAAGCCAGAAGACCGTGAATGCTTGAAAACTTCCTTGAGCCGACTTGTCCACGGAGAAACTGATCATGATCAACGGGAAGCCCGGGTCAAGGATGGCGAGGGATGGAAATGGATTCGTCTGGATATAATGGAGGCGGGTCTGGAGAAATCAAGCCCCATCCTATTACTGATGAATTATGATATATCTGAACTGAAAGCGATGGAAGAACGAATGCTGAAGGCCGAGAAATCAGAGCGTTTGAAATCCTCCTTTTTGGCAAACATCAGCCATGAGATCCGCATGCCATTAAACGCTATTGTCGGATTCTCTTCTCTTTTAGGGGATGAAGAGGATGGTGAGCTAAGACAAGAGTATATTAATCTTATTCAGACCAATAATGAGTTATTATTGGGTATCGTTAATGATGTATTGGATCTGGCTAAGCTCGAGTCTGGTACCATGACCTTTGATTTCATGGAATTTGATCTAAGACAACTTATTGTAGAAACGGTAGCTTCTTTCCAGATCAAAGTACCGAGAGGGGTAGCTTTGACCTATCCGGAATCTTTGAATTCTTTTTTATTACACTCTGACCGTATCCGTTTGAAACAAGTTCTTGACAATTTTATAACAAACGCAATTAAGTACACCTCTATAGGTAGCATCATCTTGTCATATCAAGCCATGGAGAACGAGGTTCTGTTATCCGTGACCGATACGGGGGAAGGAATGTCGGAGGAAATAAAACTTCATGTGTTCGATCGTTTTTATAAAGGACGAAACCAAAAGCAAGGCATAGGGCTTGGACTTTCTATCTGCCAAAATATAATTGAAAGGCTGGGAGGGCGTATCGGTGTCTCTTCTGAGCAGGGAAAAGGCTCTTGTTTTTGGTGCACTTTACCAATCTTTCCCCCAAAAGATACCTATTAAATAAAGAAAATACCGTATATTTGTTTTTCAAAGAGAAACGAAAAAACAATTTCTACGTATGGAGCGGTATTTAATTATAAAAACAAGGGATGAGTTGTTGCGCATTAAGATTGGTCAGATCCTTTATTTTGAAGCAGACAGGAACTATACGAAACTATTGTTGTCAAATGGCATCCAATTTACCTTCGCTATAAATATCGGAAAAATAGAAGAGATCTTAGAGAAGCAGGTCGCTGGTTGTAACAAGATATTAATGCGTGTCGGAAAAAGTCATATCATAAATAAAAATCATATCTTACAAATAAATCTTCCTAAGCAGCGTTTATTATTATTGACGGAAGAGGGTAAGCCTAAAGAGTTGGTAATATCCAAGGATCCGTTGAAAGTGCTGAAAGATAATCTTGAGAAGGAGATGGGAAAGCTTCAAGAGGAAGAGGAAAAGGAATAAGACTATGATCATAAAGATAGGAAAAGCAAAAGACAACGATTTTATTGCAAACGATCCTCATGTAAGCCGCCATCATGCCCGTCTGATACGTGAGGATGGTGGCAACTTATTATTGGAGGATACGGGATCTACTAACGGTACGTTCGTGAATGGAGCCCAGATCGTAAAGAAACGTGTTACTCCTACGGATCATATTCGCTTGGGGGATAGCTATGTCTTAAATCTTTCCGAGGTGCTAAAATACAATAATGATTATAGCGATGAATTTGCCGCATTGAAAAAAGTCTACGATGATTATATTCAAGCAAAAGTTAAGATTCAATCCTCTAATCAGTTTAAGACCAGATTATTTCAATCCTTACCATTTGCTTTGCCCGGAATAGTGGGGGTCGTGATAGGCTTCTTAGGGAAAGGTAGCCCGGAGCTATTCGGCATCAGCCTCCTGATAACGATTTGTGCTCCTACGGTAGGAATCTATCTAGGAGCCAAGCAGTCGGCCAAGATTCCCCAGCAATTGCAGGATATCGCCAATCAATTTAAGATAGACTATGTTTGCCCGAAATGTGGGACATTCTTGGGTGAGATCCCTTGGGAATCATTGAAAAACCGAAAGCAATGCCCAGTTTCTTCCTGTAAGGCCAAATGGGTGAGAGAATGAGCCTTTTCTTTTCGTATAGTAAAACAGCCTCTTTTGTACATGAAACCCAAATGTTTGATTATAAGAGAGAATAACAAGTTTATTAATCCATTGCTTTTTGTACTTTTGTTTTCGGAATATTAATATATTAGGAACAAAGGTTATGCAAGAAGAGGAATATACATTCGTAACTTTAGACGGCAATGATGTCATGCCAGCGGATGCTGTCATAATAGACGTGGAAGGAGGAGGTGTCGACCTAGGCGACGCCATAGTTATAGACGATAGTAGCATCGAGTCTTTCGATCATTCAGACTTTATAACATTGGCGGACGATACGGTTATGCTTTCCGATACAGATATGATGGATCTGTACTCTACGGATATGGATGGCGCAGATATTTCGTTTATCGTATGATCGCGGTTAAATGTCCACATTGCCATGTAGGATTAAAGGTAGACGAGGGGAAGATTCCCCTCGGCATTACCTCCTTTAAGTGTCCGAAATGCAAAGAGCCTATTCCTTTGTCCTTATTATCCGAGAAAAGTAATCATCAGGAAGTCGATTCCGATACGATTTTAGTGACACCTGTCAAGACTGGAATCGGCAGACTGACGGTTCTTCCAGACGCCGATACACCTGAACAAGCGTTTCCTCTTCACGAAGGGAAGGTTGTCATTGGCCGGAAGTCGAACGCCTCACAAGCTACGATGCCAATTATCACGTCTGATCGCACGATGAGTCGCGAGCATATTTGCATTGAGGTGAAAAAAGATTCAAAAGGTGGATATAAACATTTCCTTACCGACAATAATAGTAAAAACCATACGTTATATAATAACAGTTACCTAGAGAATGGCGAGGTGGTCGTGCTCAATGATAATGACGAGATTATTATTGGTCGCACCGTCTTACGTTTTAATGAATAAAACTCATTTGTTATGATTATAACGATCGGTAAGCCATGTGCTATTACGGAAAAAGGAGGCAGATCGAATAACGAGGATTCCATTTACCCGCTTCCCGAACAAGTGACCCTTGACCAAAAATTGTTTATGGTTTGCGATGGTGTGGGTGGAGCCGAGAAAGGGGAGGTAGCCAGCTCATTAGCTTGCGAGTCCATACAAACTTTCTTTTCTACGTTCCTAAAGGATGATCTCACGCCTGAGTTTATCCATAAAGCCGTACATTATGCGGAAGTCTGTTTCGACTCCTATGTTCAAGAGCATCCGGAAGCGATGGGTATGGCTACTACGCTCACCATGGCCTATATCGCTTCTTCCGGAATCGTATTGGCTCATATCGGAGATAGCCGGATCTATCATCTGAGGAAGGGGGAGATTTTATATCAAACAGAAGATCATTCGCTGGTAAATTCGTTAGTTAAATTAGGTAAGATCACTCCGGAAGAAGCGTTAACCCACCCCCAGCGGAATGTGATTATCCGGGCTATACAAGGCACTCATACTCCAACAGAAGCGGACATTATTACCTTGAACGATATTCAACCCGACGATTTCCTCTTTCTTTGTACGGACGGGGTTCTTGAAAGACTGAAGAATGAAAAGATCGCAGATATATTTAATGGTCGTTTATCTGTTCCGGAAATAAAGGACGCTCTCATGGAAGCCTGTGACGGCAAGACCCGGGATAACTTTTCTTTTTATATCATACCTATTCAAAAAGTGGAAGATAGCATGGGTTTTAAGCAAAATATTCTCTCTTTTCTTTATTCTTTTATATAAATAACGTACTTTTGGCAGATTAAATGGAATTATTCAAGGTTATGAATCTGCCAGACGGACATCTTCTTCAAAACGGAAAATACAGACTTACTCATGTGGTTGGTCAAGGTGGTTTTGGCATAACCTACAGAGGAGTTTGGTATACAGAGGTTAAAGGATCTTTAGGCACCGTAAAGACGGAGGTCCCTATCTGTGTCAAGGAATATTTCTTCAAGGATTATTGTTATAGAGAACCCGGTTCCCAAGCCGTAAAAGTACACTCGGAGACGGGAAAGGTCTTATTTAACAAGTTCAAGGAAAAACTGATCAAAGAGGCAAAGATCCTATCGGAAGTTCACCATCCCTATATCGTAAATGTGCTGGAGGTTTTCGAGGAAAACAATACGGCTTATATTGCCATGGAGTATATTTCCGGCTTCTCGCTAAAATATATGCTTGAGAAAAACGGGATATTGCCCGAAGCTACGGTCCTTAAATATGTACGGCAAATTGGCGAGGCGTTACAATTCGTTCATGATAAGAGTATCTTGCATCTGGATATCAAGCCTAGCAATATCTTGATCGATAAAAGCGGGAACGCCCGCTTGATCGATTTCGGAGTCAGCAAACGTTACGATATCGAGCAGGAGGAGACCAGCACTACGATGTTAACCCTTTCTAAAGGATTCGCATCCATAGAGCAATACGATAACGAAGGAACACAAGTGTTCTCGCCCCGTCCGGATATTTATTCCTTGGGAGCCACGATGTATAATCTGTTAACGGGAACAATCCCTACGGAATCTATACTACGTGCCGCACGTCCTTTGCGAAATCCCTCTGAAATCAATGCGGCGATCAGCCCGAAAACAGAGGCTGTTATCATAAAAGCGATGCAAATCATTCCTGCGGATCGCTTTGAGACGGTGGGCGAGATGTTGGCATCTTTGGATTTTTCTCAAGCGGAAAAGGAAGTTCAGGTCATCCCAAGTCCATCTCCCGAGATTGTGAATGAGGAAACAACGGTGGTCTATTCATCTCCTGTAGATTCTAAATTAGTAGGATCGGATGATGAAGAGACTGTTGTCAATGTGGCTAACCCACTTGTCGTAGAGCCAGTAACAGAAAAGAATAATTCCAGAAAGAAAATAATTCCTATCGGAATCGCTATATTTGTCGTTGTAGGATCCGCTACGGCTCTTTTAGTGCATAGCAATAGGCCCACAAAAGAGGTTGTCGAGAGTATTGATTTACCTTCAGCTATGGAGCCGGATAGCAATGTCTCAAAAGAAGTAGAAATGCCAGATCACCCAGTTCTACAAACGGAACCTCCTATCTCTGAGATAAAGGAAGCGGAGAAACAAGAGCCTAAAGTGGAAGAGAAACGACCTATGGAAACAGAGCATACGATAGAAGAGAATGTTCTCCCGGATCAGCCATCGGAAAATGAGATGAATGAGAAATATAACTCGTTAATCGCCTCCGGTAAGGAAAAAATGGCCAAAGCTGATTATTTGGGAGCTAAGAAAGATTTGTCGGAGGCAAAGGATACGAAACTTACGGAAGAGGTAGTCCGGTTGATCATCGCTTGCGATGAGAAAACCGAGGAGAAACGTATAGCGGACAAAAAGGCCCTGTATGAGGAGAAAATGGCTTTCGGACGATATAAGATCGTACGTAAGAAGTCAAATAACAGATACGGGGCGATCGATTCGAAAGCCGAGGAACGTATTCCTTGCAAATACCTAAGTGTCGGTATCGCGGATAACGGCCGGGCATTCGAACGGGAAGACAATTTGTTTGATATTTATAATTCTGACGGATCATTGATTAGCGAAGGCCTTACTTATTATTGATTGTAATATTATGAACAACTAAACATGTATTTACCTATTATATGAAAAGACTTTGGATATTGATGATATGTGCGGTATTTCCCCTCGGACTGCTGGCGCAACAGCGTACGGAATACAACCGTAAGGGAGATGAAGCGATGAAACGTCTTGATTATAGTGACGCTAAAATGTGGTACGAGGAAGGCGTATCGCAATGCGACGCATACAGTATTAATCAGCTGACTACGATTTGGCTTTCCAACGAGCGAATGCGGCCTTCCATGCGTAGCTTGATGAATAAATGTTTAAACTGCCTGACGGTCAAAGCTACGGAAGATGATCCGGATGCCATCTCTAAATTAATCATATATTATTCGGAAGGTATCGGAACCCCTAAAAGTGAGGAGCTAGCAACCTATTGGAAAGAATACCAAGAGATGTTGTTAAAGCCGGCGGAACCTGAGGCCCAACCGATAGATTCCGCGGCGGTATCCCCTAAGAAACGAATGGAGTTTTTCGCGGGATACTCGTATTCGATCGAATCTCCTTATGGAATTACGGTAGGAGGTATGGGGCAACGCTTCGGTTGGTATGTCCGTTTCAAGACGAATATGTCTTTTATGAATTATACGGACGAATGTAATAACCAAGGGCAGATTATTAAGTTCTCTAATTCGGAAGGGGAATCTTATGAGCTTAATACAGGTAAATCCTCGAAGACAAATAGTA
>Ga0129308_1003437_pt1 | contig 11371 bp, 8 predicted proteins | sample L827metagenome_FD_94440 | JGI IMG/M metagenome (GOLD analysis project Ga0129308, IMG submission 94440) | Ring-tailed lemur group fecal microbial communities from Wisconsin, USA - L827 metagenome | ecosystem: Host-associated > Mammals > Digestive system > Large intestine > Fecal | place: USA... | reverse complement strand
CGTTGATAAATTCATTCAGCGTTTGAAGAAGTGGGCTGATGTGGAAATCCTTACCCGTGAGCTGGCTATGGATCTGATCGAATTCATTGTGGTCTACGCCCGTCCCGAAGAATACGGCGCACCCCGCAATGTGGATATTTATTACAAGTTCATCAATAAGCCGCTTGCAGACAGCAGAAACCTCTTACTTCCGCAGAATTGCGTGGAAATAAATCAATCGTAAATGGTTGTCCTTTTGGGTGGGCGATTACCCTGTGTCAATTAGCAACATCGGCGAGAAAAACGATCAAAAATTATTTATCAGAAACTTGTATTTATCGGGGTCGTAGCCGTCGTAGAGTTCCTTTTTTACGTTATCGTCGAGAAGCCATTTCTGCAATTTCAAATAGCAGTCGGGGTAGGTTTTTCCCGAATGTTCGAGATAAACGTCCATTTTTCTGATGTACTTTTCAACGTTTGACTTTCCGAATCGTTCTTCAAGGCTGAGTAAGTCGCTGTCGGTCAGCCTTATATGCTGAAATTCTCCGTAGCTGCGGAGGGGCTGAGGAGCTGAAACAGCGAAGCTGTTTTCGTTCCCTTTCGTTTCGTTTTCTTTGCTTTCGTTTGCTTTTCTTTCCTTTGGAGCATTATTGACGGCATTAACCTGAGTTTCCGCAACGTTAATCTGAGTTTCCGCTGCGGAAATTTGATTTTCGGGTACAGAAAACGTGTCCTCCTGCGAAATATTATTTTCGAGAAGGTTGTATTCAACGATCTTCGACTGTCTACGTTCCACCGCTAACAGGTATCGCTCCTGAATACTTCGAGAGGTTATAACGTTCCTTTGCATAAGCTCTGATGAAAAGAGATTGATCTTAGCAAGGTAAAGTATAACGTCTTTAACAGTCTTTTTGTCCTTTGCCCATCTGTTGCCGATAGACCTCATCATCATCGCCGCGAGCTTGTCAAGGCTTTCAAACCGATAGTAATACCCGTTTTTATACACAAGACAAAGCAGTCGGATATAGATGACTTCACCTAAAGGACCGTAATCGTTCTGCACGTCGAAAAGCTTGTCGTCCTCAAAAATGTCGGTGTCCAAAGGAAAGTAATCCAGACCCTTTTTTCTTGGTCGAGCCATGCGGACCACCTCCTATAAAAGGGCAGGAACGAGGCTTTTTTCAACGAAAAACCATTGATTATTGCAAAAATTTACAAAAAGTTCACATTTAGACTAAAAAAATCCCGTCGAAGCTGAGTTCCGACGGGAGATTTTTTATTTTTTTAAATTTTTTATTTCTTTTCACGAAGAAGCTTTTCCACACTTGCAAGCTTAACGCTGATGATAAACAGTTCCATAGCCTTTTCAAGCTCCTCCATAGAGGGATATGTCGGGGCGATGCGGATATTTCTGTCGTTTTTGTCAACGCCGTAGGGGAAAGTCGCTCCTGCGCCCGTGAGGGTAACTCCTGCCTCGCTGCACAGCTTGACGATACGCTTTGCGCAGCCGTTCATAGCGTTAAAGGAAACGAAATATCCGCCCTCGGGTTCAGTCCATTCGCCGATACCGAGAGGAGCTATCTCCTTTTTGAGCATGTCGCATACAAGCTTGAACTTAGGCGCAATGATCGCCATATGCTTTTTCATATGTTCCTTCATGTTCTCGAAGTTGCCGAAGAATTTGACATGGCGGAGCTGATTCATTTTATCGTAGCTGATAATTGAAATGCCGAGGTACTTTTTAAGCTGTTCAACGTTTTCACGGCTTGACCCCATAACGGCAACGCCTGCGCCGGGGAACGTGATCTTAGACGTCGAGCCGAAAATGTAGACCATATTTTCATTGCCCGCTTTTTTGGCTTCGTCGAGGATATTAAGTATATAGTGGGGATCATCCGTCAAGTGGTGAATGCAGTAGGCGTTGTCCCAGAAGATGCGGAAATCCTTTGCTTTGGGCTTCAAATTGGCGAAACGTCTGACTGTTTCGTCGCTGTAGGAAATGCCGTCGGGGTTGGAATACTGAGGAACGCACCAAATGCCCTTTATTTCGTCGTCCTCGGAAACAAGCTTTTCGACCATGTCCATATCGGGACCCTCGGGTGTCATGGGGACGTTTATCATCTCAACGCCGAAGAACTCGGTTACTTTAAAGTGTCTGTCGTAGCCGGGGACGGGGCAGAGGAACTTCACCTTTTCGAGCTTAGACCACGGCTCGCAGCCGCGTATGCCCTTGTTGAAAGCTATCTGCACAGCCCAGTACATAGCGTTAAGACTGGAATTTCCGAAGATTATCACCTCGTCGTCGGAAACGCCTATCATATCCGAAAAGAGCTTTTTAGCCTCGGGAATACCGTCAAGCATACCGTAGTTTCTTACGTCGATGCCGTTTTCGCTCATAAAATTGCCGTCGTCAAAAACGTCGAGCATATCGACCGTAAGTTCAAGCTGCTCCTTGCAGGGATTTCCTCTTGCCATATTCAGGCAGAGACCCTTTGCCTTGAAGTCGTTATAAAGCTGCTCCGCTTCTTTTTTGAAGCCGAGGAGCTGTTCCCTGTTCATTTCGGATAATTTCATTTTCGGGACACACCTTTCCATTTCATAGAGCTATAAATGAGCCTTGTACAGCAAATTGCATAATGAAGCCGTTAGCCGTTAGCTGTTAGCCTTTAGCTGAGGTGGACACCATAAGCTAACGGCTAATGGCTAAAGGCTATCAGTTTTTGTGATCTGTGATAAATATGCTCGTTTATAACATAGAGACAGATTCTAATCTGCTTAATTACCAATATACAGTATACCACACGCAGAAAAATATTTCAAGTGACAACATTACGAATAATTCTGTTTGTTACAGCTCTTTTTTAGCATTTTCGGCAAATTTTGTCCGCACACGGGAAAGATGTGTACGCCGTTGACGGACAAAAGCCGAATTTTATGTTGCATGTTGAATGATTTATCATATAAAGATAAAAATATCGGGCAGTTCATAAAAAATTTACTCATAATTTATTCGTGTGACTTTGCAATCAGGTTGACATTTGTAAAAATATTTTGTATAATATAATTAGTGTTTATATTGTCGGATAAAATTAATATATGAGAAGATTTGGCGGTTTGTGAATCGCTGTAGAGGGGAGGGGGATACCTGCCGCAAAATCAGTTATTGTATTGTTTTGATGTTTTTAAGATTCTTTTAAGATTAAGCTTATATAATATTTACCGAAACAGAGAAAGATAATTCGGGATTTGAACAAACCGAAACGGAGGGCGTTAATATGAAAAAATTATTAATATCGGCAGCCGCTTTTTTGACTTCCTTTTCGCTGTTTACGGGAATTATCCCTTTTTCGGGGATAGCATACGCCGTAAACACCGAGAGCGGCGTTTTGGACGTATCGGATATTTCCCTTGAATTCGGGGAATTGGATACTATGAGCCTTAATTTGGAAAACGTGCCGAAGATTCTTGCGGAGGGCGACGGCTATCGGCTCGGAGACTGCCTTGACGCAAACAATTCGGCTGTATATGCGGCTTTCGAGAAGCTGGTCGAACCTACGTTGGACGAGTTCACCGTAACTCTGCCCGAGACTGTGACTTTCAGTACGGACGACCTGAACAGCAGCGAAAATCAGGATTTTTACAATGCCGTTTTCGGAAACTGCGCAAGCGGCATGGAAGCGGCGTCCTTTGATACGCCGTGGATATTTTGGCTCGATAATAACAAGACTTCCGTGTCTGCCGGAAATATGCGGTATACCTACAACAGATTTACGAAATTGTACACGTTCACCATAGAAAATCTTACGTTCAAACCTGCGGCGTATGACGGTTTTTCGTCCTTTGAGGAGATAGGCGAGTATAAGCTGAAATTGCAGGAGGCTGTGGAGAATTATCCCGTAGAGGGCGAAACTACGGCTGAAAAGCTGAAAAGCATACACGACCAAATATGCTGTTTCACGGATTATAATGTCGAGGGCAAATTTTCGGGTTCAGCACTGAGCGCGCTGGTCGAACCGGGAGCGGTCTGCGAGGGCTATTCCAAGGGCTTCAAGATGCTCTGCGACAGTATCGGTATTCCTGCGATATGCGTTTTCGGAAATTTCAATGAGACTGACGCTACCGCCCATATGTGGAATTACGTCCGCATGGACGACGGTCTGTGGTATGCCGTTGACGTAACGTGGGACGACTACGACGGCGACTACGGTTTTGATTTTGTGGATAAATATTTCCTAAAGGGGTCGGCGGATTTCAACGTCAAGCACAGTCCGTGCAACGACTATAATCTGACGCATCTGGAGTACCCTGAGCTTGCCGAACATAACTACGGCAGCGCGCCCGAATCGACTACGAGTTCTTCAAAAACCACAACAAAAACTACAACGAAAACGACTGCTACGACCGCTTCTGAAAAAATATCTACGGCAACGAAAACTTCAATAAAAACCACAAAGAAAACCACAACTAAAACTTCAACCAAGACTACAAAGAAAACCACGACCAAAACTACGACTGCAACGACTACGGCGGCGACTGTTCCGCCCGAGGAGTTTGAATACGGCGACCTGAACCATGACGGCAAAGTTTCTATCGCCGATTTGGTATACTGCGCAAGCAACGTTTTGGGAATCGAGAAAACGAAGTATTCGTGCGATGTGAACGGCGACGGCTTCGAGGACGTTTACGACGTTGTTATAATGCGGAAGCTCGTAGTCGCGAAAGTTAGGGAAAAATCGCTGATTTGGAGGAGTTGATGAAAATGAGCAGCGAATATGCTGAAAAGCTTGAAGAAGTCAGAGCCGTTTTCATGGGGGACAGATTTGCAACGGAAAACGGCATGGTGATCGACGAAATAGGCGACCATTACGCCAAGTGCAGCGTAGAACTGCAAGATATTCACCGTAACGCTATGGGGGGAGTAATGGGCGGAGTCCACTTTACTCTTGCGGACTTTGCTTTTGCAGTCGCCGCAAATTGGCAGCATATGGGTACTGTTGCGCTCAGCACCGATATTGCGTTTATCGGCGCGGTCAAGGGAACAAAGCTTACTGCCGAAGCGGAGCTTATCAAGGACGGTCGGTCGGTCTGCTGTTATCATGTCACGGTAACGGACGACCTCGGAAATATTGCCGCCGATGTGAAAACGGTGGGTTTTCATAAGTGCTGAATAATTATAAAAAATCAAGCCCGAGAGCAGTTTTAAGACCGCTTTCGGGCTTTAAATATTTTTAATTTTTTATCTGTGAAGCCACAAGACTTTCGCCGCAGTAAATTTCTCTAAGCTTGGGCTTTTCGATCTTTCCCGTGGGATTCCTCGGAACGTCGGCAAAAATAATTTTATGCGGACGCTTATATCGGGGCATTTTCTGACAGAACGAATTTATCTCGTCCTCCGTACATGTCATGCCCTCTTTTACGGAAATTATCGCCGCCGCAATTTCGCCCAAACGCTTGTCGGGAAGTCCGATGACTGCAACGTCCTTAACAGCCGTGTGCGAACGGAGGAAGTCCTCGATCTGCACGGGATAAAGGTTTTCGCCGCCGCTGATGATAACGTCCTTTTTGCGGTCAACGAGGAAAATAAAGCCGTCCTCGTCCTCCTGAGCCATATCGCCCGTGAGAAGCCAACCGTCCTTTAAAGTCTCGGCGGTAGCCTTTTCGTCACGGTAATAGCAGGTCATCACGCCCGGACCTTTCACGTACAGTTCGCCGACTTGTCCCTGTTCAACGGCGTTTCCGTTCTCGTCGGCGATCTTGACCTCCCAGCCGAAGCCAGCCTTGCCGATAGCGCCGACCTTATGGATATTCTCAACTCCGAGGTGAACGCAGCCCGGTCCTATTGATTCGCTCAGACCGTAGTTCGTATCGTACTGATGATTCGGAAATACTTTTTTCCAACGAGCGATAAGCGACGGCGGAACGGGCTGCGCGCCGATGTGCATAAGTCTCCATTGGGCGAGATCATATTGTGAAATGTCGATCTCTCCGCGGTCGATGGCGTCGAGAATATCCTGCGCCCACGGCACAAGCAGCCATACTATGGTGCAAAGCTCGTTTGAAACGGTCTCTATAATGGACTTCGGTTTTACGCCTTTGAGAAGCACCGCCTTGCCGCCCGAGCGGAGACTTCCGAACCAGTGCATTTTTGCGCCCGTATGGTAAAGCGGCGGAATGCAGAGGAACACGTCGTCACGGGTTTGACCGTGGTGGTTCTGTTCAACGGCAGCGGAGTGTACAAGGCTTTCGTGATTATGTAATATAGCCTTTGGGAAGCCGGTAGTACCCGAAGAAAAATAGATAGCCGCGTAGTCCTTGTCGGTAAGCGTTATATCGGGAGCAACGCTGGAGCAGTTTGCAACGTTGCTGTCGTAATGCTCGGCAAAGGAGGGGCAGCCCTCGCCCACATAGAAAAGCAGGCGGTTTTTGCTGATTTCCTCGGCGATCTCCTCGACACGTCCGATAAATTCGGGACCGAACATGAGAATATCGACCTCGGCAAGGTCGAGACAGTATTTGATCTCGTCGGCGGTATATCGGAAATTCAGCGGAACAGCCAACGCGCCCGTTTTGAGTATTCCGAAGTAGATCGGCAGCCATTCGAGACAGTTCATGAGCAGTATTCCGACCTTATCGCCCTTTTGAACGCCTCTTTCGAGGAGCATATTTGCGAAGCGGTTAGCCTTTTCGTTGAAAACCGACCACGTTATTTCACGGCGGTAACAGCAAACGGGGTCTGATTCGATAAGCTCGTATTCTTTCCATGTCACACGGCGAGTTTCGGTTATTTCGGGGTTCACCTCAACAAGAGCCACGTCGCCCCCGTAAAGCTCGGCGTTTCTGACAAGTAAATCTGTAATAGGCATTATTTAAAGTCCTTTCGTAGCTATTTTGCATATACACTAATTTTAACACAAAAAAGCGGAAAAGTAAATAGATTTTCGCACAGCACTTTATACGAAAAAGATGCGCTATTATTGGAGGTTTTGACAAAAAGCCGATTTATACCCGTCGCTAATGACGTGTTGTGTCTTTGGAGGTTTTCGTTAAAATAAGAATTTCCAGTTGTATGGGACATGACATTTTGTGATTTTCCGATTAAATAAACATTTCCCGTTGTAGGGACACGGCGTGCCGTGTCCGTTTGAAGAATTACGATAAATATAATTTTAGGGTAAAAATGTAAACCCGAAATAAAAATATGCCCGAATATTTACGTGCGGACACGGCACGCCGTGTCCCTACATCGGGGAATTTTTTTGAAAAAAAGCGGCAACGCTGGGTTGTCGCTTTTGATTATGTTTTAATTAAATGGAGTCTAATTCTTTTGCAACTTCAATACCGACTAATTCATTTTTTTCATTAAATCCGTAGTAAGCGATAACATCAACACAAAAAGTAATTCTATACTCTCCAAGGTGAACTTTTATTGATTTTTTTCCGACTTCCTCTTCTCCCGGATGAACAGCCGCGTCGCTGGGTCCATGGCGAGCAATTCCATATCCATGATCGTAACTTATGAACCTAATGCTATAGTTTTCATTGCTTTCTAATTCTGCTATTACAGTATCCATATCAGTACCGAGCGGCGTTGTCTTGAGCAATCTGTTTTTTATCGTAGATTCTGAATGAGTTAAAGGGTTTGAAAAAATGGCGGCTATTATAATGGCAAATATGACAGCCGCTATCGTAACTATATACTTTATTTTCAATTCATCACCTAAATACTTCCTCGTCTGTTTTGACGTTTGAATTTTTTGTTCAGCATTTTTGGAACGCAAATATATTACAATTTAAATAATTGTTCACCGTGAACGGGGTCGAATTTATGCCAGACGAGTTTTCCGTCTGAAACTTCGAGAACCCGTCCCGAATCGTCCTTAACGGGCGAAATTGTAAACAGACCGTCGTGGCGGTGAGCGGCATAGAAAACACGGTTTGTCACGTTAATATCAGACTCGGGGGAGGGATTAACGCCGTGGAAGGTTATCCCTTTTTCCGTGACCTTTACGGTGATAGGGGACGTTCCACGAAGAAAACGGCAGCCTGAGCCTGTCGTGATATAATGCGCCTCACGCTCGGGAGCAGTCAGGTCGTCAAGGAAACGAATGAGAAATTTTGCAAGGATTCGCTCGGTTCTGAGAAGATGCTCCGTAACGGCTTTTACGGGGTCGTTCTTGACATCGGCGATGCCGTGAGCCGTTTCAGCCGCAATTGTGTTTATATCCTTTTCAAAGCTGCTGCGGTCGGAAAAATAATCGGGCAGCTCGGGGGACGTTTGCTCGGGGACAAAATCGGGATATATAGCCTCGGCAAGCAGTTCGTAGCTTTTGTGGAAATTTCGCGCGGCAGAAAAATATGTCATGGACGCAACATGAGGGATACAACACATATCCGAAAGCATATGAATTGCGCGTCCCAGAAATTCGGCGGACTTTTCGTGAAAACCTGCAATATACATAGTAAGAGCCATGGTGTAATCCTCCTCCAGCATGGCTCGTGCGCTTTTGCAGCATTTACCTGCGCCGTTTTTAAAGTAGCCGTTTACGGAGGACTGCTCCCTGCCCGACGGAGAAGCGACGCAGTAGTAGTGCCTGCCCATGCCGTTTTCGTAGTCGCCTTTCTTGTCGGGACGTTTTGAAAACGGGACGAGATTTTTTACGATTGGCGCAAAAACGGATTCGCTTTCGGGGCGGATATATTTCAGCATTACAAGAGTTCTTAAAGTCAGATTTTTGTGGACGCAGGCAGGTTCGCGACCGCTTTCCTTAAATTTCTTTCTTGCAAGGGAGTTCATTTTGCGTGCTGCGGAATTTATACTCATGACTTACTCCTTTCTGTCTTTTAGATAATTATACCATATAGTACGGTAAAAATCAATAGTAAATGCAAGATTGTTAAAAAATAAAAATTTATTTGAGCTTCGTCTTTTTTGCCTTTTAAAATCACTATATTATAGAACGTTAAGTTCTGGACTAAGGAACTGTGCAAAAATAACTTGCACATTTATGCTTGTCTTGTTTGCCCTGTGCTGCGTTACACAACCTTGAAATACGACAGTATTCCTGCGGTTGTGTGCCTTGCACAGAACAAACAATCCTGCGCCTAAACGCACAACTTATTTCTGCACAGTTCCTAATTTTTTTACATCAGGAGGAAAAACAATGAGGACGAAAAAAATGATCGCAATGCTGATTGCGGTGGCAGCTTTACTGAGTTCAGTTGCCTGCCGGAGCGAAGTGAAGGACACAAGCAGCCCTGAGAACAGCAGCTCCATAGTTACTGAGGAAGCTGCGCCGACAAAGCTGAAAAACCTTATGACGGAAACCGAACTTTCCCGTGTCAAGATAGGGGAGCTTACGCTTTTGGACGAAGATGAGCCGGAAACTCAGCCTGAAAGTACAGGAAATGTACAAATATTCATTGGTACGGCTGAGGATCTTCGTGAGAGAACTGAGGAACTAAAGGATTACTATGACAGTCCCGAGGAATACGAGGAGCAGCTTAGGGAAATTGATGAACTTGGCAGCGATTACAGGTATATTCATACAGCGCTGGTTGATAAAAGGGTTATCATGAATTATCTTCCCTCACTCAATTACGATGGTGGAGAAGTCGACATGTGGATTTCTCAGGATAATGAATTTCAAGAGAAAGTGACGCTTCATAATTTTGAAGAGGTTAAAAAACATATTAAAGAATCAGTTGACGAAGCTGCTGAATTTTATGATGACGATGAATTCTTTACCTTTGACGCCGAACAGGAATATGAAGATACCATTGCCTTGTGGCAAAGCGTTATCGACGGAAGTTATGAGGTAATAACCAAGGAAGAAGCGAAAAGATTAAGGACTGAATATGAAGAAATTCAGAATAATCCTGCTTTTAATGGCGATTACAAGGCAAATTGGGAATACGTGCGCAGCGAAGTGGAGGAGATCAACGATTCTGTAAAAGAAATTTCAATCTATGACGAGGAACTTGACACGGAATTTATTGTCCATGTGACGCTACCTCCGAATTTTGACAGCTCGAAAACTTATCCGATGTTCATGTTCACTGACGGAGTATGGAGATTCGGAAATGTTCCGTCCATAAGAAAGCTAATGGAAAACAGCGAAGTACAGGACGTTATACTTGTGACTTTAGGCTACAATTATAATTTTGACGGTACATCAATGCAAGTCAGGTCAAAATATTTCTATGAGGAAAGAGAAAAAACTCTTGACTTTATCACCAATAATCTTGCGCCTTATCTGAACGAATTGTATAACATAGACTTCTCTCATTCCGGAATATACGGTCATTCAGCAGGAGGAGTGTTTACTCATTATGCTGTGTTCAATTCCGACAAATATGAAAATCAACCGTTTCAATATTACATTATAGGAAGTCCTGCGCTATGGCAGCTTCATCGTCTTGACAATGAAAAATATCCTGATGCAGGCATTACAGATTATAATTACTGGGATAGAAATGATACACTGGATAAAACAATTTTCCTTTGCGGCGGTGAAAATGAAGATCCTGACTACGAAGAATATTATGACGGTTATGATACGACGCTTGAGGGAATAGCTAACCTGATGAAACGTCTTGAAAGTCACGGAGTAACTACGGCAAAGAGTAAAATCTACGAAAATTCGGGACACTGGCAGTTTATTCCAGATATGTTTATTGAATTTTTCCGTGAATACTATGGAAAATAGCAATATATAAATTGAAAAAGAATATATACAAAAACTCAGCGCATCATAAAATTGTGCTGAGTTTTTGTATATTACTGCAAACTGCACAAAAAAATGCTGAAACAAGCCTGATTCTTCTACTTGACAAGGCTTAAAAATCGTGATATAATAATAAAGCTGTCGGACGGGGCGAGCTTAGGAGCTGAGAACTTCGGAAAAATTTTTCAAAGAAATTTGAAAAAAGAGCTTGACAAACGGATCGATAAGTGATATAATAGAAAAGCTGTCCGAGTGAACGAGGACAAGCTGTCACGGTTTTAAAAAGGGAGTCAAAAAATTTTTTGAAAAAATTTTCAAAAAGGGGTTGACAAACGAAAGGAACTGTGATATAATAAAGAAGCTGTCACTCCGAAAGGGAACAGCGGTCAGCATCTTGAAAATTGAACAATGCAAGAAAAGTAACGACCCTTGAAATTCCTTTGTTCAAGCCGAAAGGCGAGAATAAAGATTCAAGCGAAGAATTAAAAATACGCAGTAATAACGCAAGCGTTATAGAACAGGATTGATTTCAAAAACTTTTAACAAAGTTTCTGATATACAACTTTAATAAAGAGTTTGATCCTGGCTCAGGACGAACGCTGGCGGCACGCTTAACACATGCAAGTCGAACGGAGATAATTTGGTTTACTAAGTTATCTTAGTGGCGG
>Ga0129308_1003435_pt1 | contig 11374 bp, 9 predicted proteins | sample L827metagenome_FD_94440 | JGI IMG/M metagenome (GOLD analysis project Ga0129308, IMG submission 94440) | Ring-tailed lemur group fecal microbial communities from Wisconsin, USA - L827 metagenome | ecosystem: Host-associated > Mammals > Digestive system > Large intestine > Fecal | place: USA... | reverse complement strand
CAGGCGGCAATATTGAGTTATATTGATCCTTTAGTCGCTGTTTTGGTATCAGTTGTTATTTTGGGTGAAACAATGACGATAACACAAATGATTGGTGGTATTATGATTTTGGGATTTACTTTATGGAATGAAATGTCACCAAGAAAGAATGAGGGATAGAGAATGTTAACACAAGATCAAATTGCTGATATACAAGGTTTTCACAAAGTATATCAAAACTTATTTAAATCAGTAGATGAGGCTATTGTTAAAGCTGGATATTCTTTAACTGAAAAAGATGTTTTATTAGAAATCAGTAAAACTGAACGTTGCACAGCCAATATTTTAATTGGTCAATTAAAAATAGATCGCAGCTATATGAGTCGAATGTTGAAGCATTTCGAAAAAAAGGGTTTAATTCGAAAATCACCATCAAAAACCGATAGTCGCATCAAGTATATTCATCTTACTGATTTTGGCAGAGAAGAATTTAATAAATTAAGTGATATACAAAACCGTCAAATGGCTCAAGCATTCGAAAAACTGGCACCTGATGATCTAGAAATGATTTGCAATGCTCTTGTTATGACAAGAAATAAATTATCAGAAGCAAATGATATGATCACTATTCGAGCATTTAAACAAAGTGATATTGAGTACGTCATATCTAGACATAAAACATTATATTATGCTGAACGTCATTTATCTGGAACATTTTCTGCATATGTAGATAAAATTGTTTATGAGTTTGTAGAACAATTTGATCCTAAAACGGATTGTCTTTATATTTTAGAATGTAATGCTGTTCCTGCGGGCAGTATAGCAATCAAAAAAGCAGGAAAGGACACTGCTCAATTACGTTTTTTTATGTTAGAACCAGAAATGCGTCAACGTGGATATGGAAATAAACTTATGGAAATGGCATTAGACTTTTGTAGAAGTAAAAATTATAAAACAGTTTTTTTATTGACGATCACAGCACAAGTCATTGCTAGACATATTTATGAAACACATGGCTTTCATAAAGTTTTCGATAGTGATAAATCAGAATGGGGTGAAGGTGTTATTGAGGAATATTGGGAATTAAAATTATAAAAAGATTAGTGAAAATGGCTTATGAATAAAAAAATTTCAATCAAAAATGACAAAAAAAGAGAATGAAAAGGCTTTATTATTAGAAAAATACTTATAAATTCAAAGAAAATTTGCATTTTTTTCAATAACCATATATAATGAGGGTGAATAAACGTGGGGATTTGCGTTTATAAGATTAAGGAGGTCAACATGAAAACAAAGTTACAAGTACAATTTAACAATAAAAATGTTGAAACTACAACTGTTGAAAAATTAGCTAAGGAAGATATTAAAGCTCAAGGTGTAAAGATGAACACTCTAGATACATTAGAGGTTTACTATAAACCAGAAGAATTATCAGTATATTATGTAGCAACATTAAAAGATGGTAATGTTATTAGTAATAGCGAACCATTAATTGTTGAATAGAAAATTCAATGAATGCAGTGCAAGGGGAGCAAGGCTCCTTTTTGTTTTGTTAAAAATATGATATACTATTGAGTAAGGAGTGATACATATGAAAAAAATCTTATGTTTATTATTATGTCTGTTTATGATAACAGGTTGTAGTAAAAGTAAAAATATAACAACATTTATGATACAAAAACAAGAAAATAAATATACATTATATAATCAGGAAGGTAAAAGACTAACTGAAGCAACATATAAAACATATGAAGAAAATAGTCAGAGAGGATACCTTGTAACTAATGATAAAGATCAATATGCTTATTTAAATTATAATGGTAAGGAAATTGTACCTGCTGGTGAATATGATCAATTGATACCAGCTGATTATATGATCATTGGTCAAAAAAATGTAGAAAATGATAAAAAACAAAAAATCATGACAGCAGTTTGTGTTATCAATAGTGAAGGAGAAACTATTTTTAAAGCTGATGAAAATTCAATTTTAAAAGCTAGTGGGTTACCTATTGTTTGTAATGAGAATATATGGAAAGTTTTATATAAAGATGGTGAAGATCTTTATAAAGGAAGCGAAGAAGTATTCTATGCTGATCATGATCCACTTTATCAAGTCTATGTCATTGCTTTAAAGGATAAACTTTATATATATCATGAAGTAGAAGAAGAAATGCAAACATTGGAAATTGAGGCAACGGGAGAATACGTTCTTAAAGATACTGATGATAAAGGTTGTTTGTTGTATGATGAAAAACAAAAATCGGTTATTGCAGTTGATTTAACAACAATGACCAGTCATGAATTTAAAAATATTACAGCAGCTGAATTATATTATGATGAAAGTAGTAATATAGTTGTAAAAAATGGTGATTCTATTTCATTACTTTCTAGAGGAGTCAAAGAACCAGTGATTTTGAATGGTTATTATAAAGATGCTCAAAATTATGTGTATCGAGGAAAAGAAGTTTATGGACCTCATATTCTTTATAAAGATGGTAAAATTCAAGGTAGTATTAAAGATTGTCAAATTTATCCAGCAGCAGTTAAAATTGAAGGTGATTATTTTCCTGTATATATCAAAAATAAAGGTTATCAATATTATGATTTACAAGGGAAACAACCTTTTACAACGAGTTTTTATGAAGCTGAACCTTTTGACAAAAATGCTCTAGCAATCGTTAAGGATAAAGCTAATAGTACATTTTTAATTAATGATAGTGGACAACAAGTAACAAGTAAAAAATATTTTGATATAAAGTACATAGGTAGTTCATATTATGCTGTTTATAATGAAGATGGAAAGTTTGGTATCGTGGATACAAAGGGTAAAGAAATCTTACCATTAGAATATACATCTTTATCCGATCAAAATGTTTTTGTGTATAATGATAATGAATATATCATGATTGAAAAAAATGGTAGAACATATGTTTATGATTGCCATGATTATGACGAAGTCTTTTCTCAAGAAGGACAAACGATTTTTAATGAAAAAGGATATTTCGTTGTTAATGATATAGATTATTATACATTTGATGGAGAACTTATCCATTAAGGAGGGTATATGCAAGAATTATTAATTTTATTAGCGAATTTTATTATTTTACTTTTAGTATTACAAATTATTTTCTTTGAAATTAATTTTAATAAGGTAAAAAAGTCAGATAATATGGTATGGTATTTATCGTTAGATAAATCATTCAATTATAATCGTACAGGTTATATGGCGTTTGTTTGTTTTATTTGTTATTTGATTTCTAGTGAAGATCCTATTTTTTCGGTTAATTGGTTTGTTTATTTTATTATCTTTTTAGCATTAGGAATTATTGCTGATGCAATTGTTCAGTTTTTAACTTTAAAATATGGTCAAATGAGATGCAAAAATCAAATTAAAGAAGCGAAAGAATTACTTTCTGAAGTCTTGAAATTAAAAGAAACTCCAACTATTTCTGATGATTATTATGTTTCTGAAAAAGTTTTTGATGAAGAAATGGTATTAAGAAATTATATCAAACCTGAAGATCATCTATCATTTTTAACGATCGATCAAGGGAAGTTTGCTTCTAGTTTTCAACCATTACCAGCTGTGACTTATGATGTAGAGCCATATGGTGATATTGAAGCTGTGAAAGATTATTTAAGTGAAACATCAATTAAACCTACGACATTAACTCAAGCACAACAAATGCCTTTTAAAGACGATAAGATCGATGTTGTCATGAATCAATTATGCAATTATGAAAAAAGTGAAATTAAACGAGTATTGAAACCAGGAGGATATTTTGTCCTTCATCAAAATGGTACAGGAAATTATAAAGAATTAGTTGATATGTATTTTCCTTTTAGAATGAAAGGTGAATGGACGATCCAGACTTGTTGTTCTACGTTAGAAAGTATTGGTTTTAAAATTATAGAAAAATTTGAAAATCATGGATTTATTCAATTTAGAAGTATAGAAGCTTTGCATAGTTATTTTAAAAGAATATCACCAGATTTAAGTGATGTTGAACGATATAAAAGTTTTTATATGTCAGCTTTAAAACAAATTAGAGAAAAAGATGTGTTTAGATTATCTACATATGATTTTCTAGTTGTTGCTCAAAATGAAATGTAAGTCGATTGTACTTGCATTTTTTTTTGTATATAGTAAAATCAATAATAACTTAATATCGCATATTTAATGGTTGTTTCTAACATTAATAAGGAATCAGGTATAAGCCTGAGCGGTCCCGCCGCCGTAATGAGGAGTTATGCAATAAACCACTGGGAAACTGGGAAGGTGCAAAAACGAAGAATCAGAGCCGGAATACTTGCCATTATCTTAGGATACACTTTACGGATGATAGAGTCGTTCTATTTATGTATAATATGACTATCCTTTTGTGCGCTCAAAAAACAGGAGGATTTTTTTATGAAAAAATTAATGATGATTATATTATGTCTATTCATGATTAATATGACAGCTTGTCAAAATACAAATAAAAATCAAGATGAAAATAGTACTTCACAAATTGTAGAAGAAAACCAAGAACCTAAAGATGTAAAACAAGAAGAAAAGAAAACGGAAGAAAAAAAAGAAGAAACAAAGAAAACTTCACAAACAAAAACAACGGATACAAAATCTCAAACAACAAAAGAAAATGAAAGTACCCAAAAAACAACTCAAAAGAAAGATAATACAGAAAAAAAGGAGCAAAAAGAACAAACTCCTAAGAAAAAAGATACTAAGAAAGAGGAAGTTATCAAGAAAGAAGAAAAAAAATATTGTTCTATTACGATTAGTTGTAAAAATGTTTTAAATAATAAAGATCAATTAGAGTCTAATTATCAAATTCCATCTAATGGTATTATTTATAATAAAAAATTAGAAATCAAAGATGATGATGATGTGCTTTCGGTTCTTAAAAGAACCGGAGTTCGTATTGATGTACAAGCAGGATATGTAAGAGGAATTGATAATCTTTATGAATTTGACTGTGGGAAAAATAGCGGTTGGATGTATAAGGTCAATGGTGTTAAACCTAATGTGGGGGCATCAAAATATAAAGTGAAGAAAAATGATAAGATAGAATGGGTGTATAGCTGTCGATTTGGTGATGTTTAATGCAATATAAATCATTGTCAAGAGCGCATCCTATACCAATATTTATTTATTTCTTTTTCAATATTATTCTTATTATGATTCAAAGACAGCCAATGATCATTATTTTACAAACAATATCTTTAATCATTCTAACAAGAAATTTTCATAAATCATACTTTTTCATTTTATTAATTATCAGTTTAAGTAATCCTTTATTTGTTCATAAAGGAGCAACGATATTATGTGAAATAGCAAGTATTCCTATTACTTTGGAATCTTTGATTTATGGTTTTATATTTGGATTATTGATTATTAATGTTTTTATGTTATGTTCATTGATGAACAAGACATTGAATAGTGAACATTATATTTATTTGTTTGGTAATTATTTTCCACATATTGGTTTATTGATTTCAATGATAGCACAATTAATACCACGTTTTATGAAACAATATCAAGTCATACAATCATGTCAAAAACAGTTTTATCAAGGGAATATCATCAAGCAGCTATTGCACACATTTTCTATTGAAACATCATGGGCATTTGAGTCATCTATAGATATGTTGGATTCTATGTCCGCAAGAGGATATGGAACAAATAAACGTACGCATTATCATTTATTTCAATTCACTTATAAGGATATGATCTTTGTCATTGTTGAGGTTTTATTCTTTGTGCTATGTCTAATAAGCTATTATACAAGATATAAAAACTTTTATTATTATCCAATCATTATATTTAATACACTTTCTATTATTGATTATTTATCTATGTTTATGTTCATGATCATTATTTTATTACCTATGATAGGGGAGGGAGAATATGTTAGAGGTTTGTGATTTATCATTTCAGTATTATTTATCATCTCAAAAAAATTTAAAACATATTTCTCTTAATATTGAAGAAGCAGAGATCGTTGTTATCGTGGGAAAAAGTGGTAGTGGAAAAACAACGCTGTTAAGACATTTCAAAAAAGAATTGATGCCTAAAGGTAAAAGAGATGGTTGTATTCAGTATATGGGAAAAAATATTGAAACATTATCCAATTTTGAGTCAGCTTCAAAAATAGGATATGTTTTTCAAAATCCTCATAATCAAATAGTGGAAGATCATGTATACCATGAAATTGCTTTTGGTTTAGAAAATCTAGGAATATCTTATGATGAAATGAATACAAGAGTTGCTGAAATTATTCAATATTTTCATTTAGAAGATATATATGATAAACATACATATGAATTATCAGGAGGACAAAAACAATTAGTGACTCTCGCAAGTATTATGATCATGCAACCTCAAGTTTTATTATTAGATGAGCCATTAGCCCAACTTGATCCAAAAAGTAGACAAGAATTTGTTTCTATGTTGAAAAGAATACATGATGATTTTGGAACAACCATTATTATGGTATCTCATCATTTAGAAGAAATAATGAATGATATTGATCGAATGATAGTTTTACAAGAGGGCAGGAAAATTGTTGAAGGAAATGTTCAAACAACTATAGAAAAAGTAAAAGATGATGAATTATTAGAAATATTTCCTCCATATATCCAATTACTAACAAAACTTCATTTACCAACAAATTTATCTTTTTATCAGACAAAGAAAAAAATCAATCCTTTAAGATCAATTGAAAGAAAATATTCTAACAATCTTCCTTGTCTATCAGTTAAGCATCTATATGCCAGTTATGAACATGAAGTTTTAAAAGATTTTTCTTTGATTATTCCAAAACAAGAAATATTTTGTTTATTAGGGAATAATGGGAGTGGCAAAACAACTTTTTTAAAATGTTTAATGAAAGAAATGAAATATAAGGGGAAAATTGATTATCAAGGACAGCTTGGTTATTTACCTCAAGATCCACTGTTGTTAATATCTAGGGATAGTGTTTATGATGAATTGTATGGTAATAAAAAAATCAATAAAAATACTGTAAATTTTTTAGTCGATTATTTTCATTTTAATGATTTATTAGAATATCACCCTTACGATTTAAGTGGGGGACAACAACAAATTCTTGCAATCATGAAGCTATTATTATATCAATCTGATATTTTATTATTGGACGAGCCTACAAAAGCTATTGACCCTATCATGAAAAGAAAATTAGGACTTTTATTAGAAGAACTCATTCATACAGGAAAAACAATTATTTGTGTAAGTCATGATCTTGAATTTTGTGGTGAATTTGCGACAATGATAGGCTTACTGTTCCACCATCAAGTTTTAAATGTATCTAGGCCTAAAGAATTTTTTAAGAAACATTACTTTTATACAACACAATTGTCAAAACTAACGAGAGATTATACTCATATTATTTCATTAAAGGATGTGATGCTGTGACAATTATTCCTATATTAATGATTATGTTATTATCAGCCCTGACGTTTCTATTTTACAACTATGGGCAAATCAATGTTTTATTTATGTTATTGATAATTTTATCTGTTATACCTTTTTATTTTAGATATGAGAATAGAAAACCAAAAGCAAGAGAAGTAGTCGTCTTAGCAATCATGATAGCATTAATAGTATCATCAAGAGTCTTATTTATGTTAACACCCAGCTTTAAACCAATGTGTGCGATGATTATTATTTGTGCCTTTGTCTTTGGAAAAGAAGCAGGATTTTTATGTGGATCGCTAAGTGCTATTATTTCTAATATCTTCTTTGGTCAAGGACCATGGACACCGTATCAAATGTTAGCATTAGGATTGATTGGATTTATTGCTGGCTACTTTGTAGATAAACCAATCATTCAAAATAAACTTTTCTTACTTGTTTTTGGTATATTATCAGGGATATTTTATTCATTATTGATGGATATATGGGGAGTTTTATCGATTGAAACATTCTTGTTAAGTAGATATATTGCTATGGTGATTTCTTCAATACCTACAACAATCATTTACTGTATATCTAATGTGATTTTTCTTTGGACATTAACACCCTATCTCATAAAAAAGTTAAACAGAGTTAAAATTAAATATGATTTTTAGGAGGAAATTTATGAAATTATTAAAAAGAATAAGTAGTGGTTTTATATCATTGTTATTAGTTTTAACATTGGTATCACCTGCATATGCAGAAAGTTTTATCAACGTAACATTACGTGTAGAAACGATGGATAAAACAATTTATCCAAAGACAGAAGTCAAGATAGAAAAAAAAGATAACATTACACTTCAAGATGTATTAGAAGCTGCTGGGTTACAGTATGAAAATAATGATTGGGGTAATGTTGGAAAAATTAATGGAGTAGAAGATTGGTGGAGCTATGCAATAAACAATGATAGCACAATTTATCCACCAGTAATCAAAGATGGTGATAATATTGTTTACTTTTTATATGATTATGCGCAAGGTCATTATCTTTTCTTTGAAAAAGAAGATTATCAAACAACAGTTGATCAGTCATTAAAAGTTTCTTTAAAGGGTGAAGGTTATGATGAAAATTATAATCATAAGGAAATCAATATTAGTGATGCAGAAATTCTATATAGAGCAGTTGGAGAGGATAACTACAAATCTACTCATCAAAGTACTGATGAAAATGGAAATGTCACTTTAGATTTTGATAAAAAGGGAACATATGAAATTACAGCTTTATCTCATGGAAGTTCAAGACCATATGCTAAAATTGAAGTTAAAGGTGAAGAAACTAATCCATATGAAGCTATCAATAAAACAATTGCTTCTTTAGATATTCCATCAGAAACTGACAGCAATATAACTTTACCAACTTCTAATGATGATTGGAGTCAAGCAATTTTATGGACTTCAAGTAATCCGGATATTATTTCTGAAGAAGGTATTATTAATAGAGGACAAGAAAATCAAACTGTGACTTTAACTGCAACAGTCAGTGATGGAAAACTTTCAAAGAAAGTATCATTTAAAGTAACAGTTTTAGCTGATAATTCTAAATATGAAGCTGGGGAACTTAAAGAAAAAAAGGTCATTTGGTCAAGTTCTGATAATAATCAAGCGATTACTAATAAAGAAACTCCTTTAACTGCAAGTGAAACAAATTTAAAATGGGTCAATTCAAAAGTGAATGCGACTTCTTCACCAATTATTGTTAAGGATAAAATTTATGTAACAAATAATAAAAATCAATTAGTGAGATTAAATAAAGATGGGAAAATTGAAAAAGAAGTTAACTTATCATCTTCATTATATTATGTTCCTGATCTTTGTTATGGTGGGGGAATGATTTATGTACCATTATCTAATGGAACAATACAGGCTTTTAATGAAGATAATTTAAGTTCATTATGGATCAGTGAAAAAGTGAATGGTTCAGTAGTTTCAAAATTAACTTATCATAATGGATACGTATATGCTGGTACATATGGTTCAGCAAAAGGAAATCAATTCTTCGCAATTAATACAAAAGATGAAGATCCAACAAAAGGTAACGAAACAAAAGCTGTTACTTGGAAATACAATGCTCAAGGAAGAGATGGATATTACTGTAGTCAATCTAAAGTCATCAATAATAATATTTACTTTGTTGGTGATGATGGTCAATTAGTTTCTCATGACTTGACAAGTCAAAAAGTTAATAAAACATTATCATTAGATGCTGGTGTAAGAGGTGGAATAACATTTGATGGAAATGATTTATATGTTATTACAAAATCTTCTACATTGTATAAAATTTCAACTGATTTAAAAGTTATTAATAAAGTAAAATTAGAAAAAGAAGGATCAAGTACATCAACTCCTACGATTTACAATGGAAAAATTTATGTCGGTGGTAACCAAGTCGAAGTAAGTGATAAGAATTACCTTTCTGCAAAAGGATTTGTCGCAGTCGTTGATGCAAAAACTATGAAAGTTATTTCAAAAGCTGATACAGTTGCAAATGTACAGTCTACACCATTAGTGACTACTGCTTATGCAAATAAGGGCAATAAAAATGCTGTCAATGTATATTTTACTTGTAATAATTATCCAGGTGGTGTTTATAGTTTTACTGATTATCAAGGTAATACAAAGATTGATGTAAAAGAGTTATATCAGCCTGCCAGTCAATATCAAAACTATAATATGAATAGCGTATGTGTAGATGAAAATGGTACATTGTATTTTGTAAATGACTCAAAAGCATTATTTGCATTAGAAAATACAAATATCAATGCTTCTATTGTTGTAAAAGATACAGCACAAAATAATGAAGATGAAAAAGAACAAAATACAAATGATAATCAACAAGATACACAAAAGAAAGATGAAACAAATCAAAAGGTAGAAACAGGAGATAATACGAATATAACAATGTATGTTGTTATTGGGGTTATCGCAGTTGTTGTTTTAGCTGTACTTTGTTTACCAAAATTTAGAAAAAAGAAATAAAATGATAGAAAGGGTCTATGAATGATATGCTCCCTGTCAAGTAGACAAGGTAAATAACCAAAATCTACTTAAGGGGAATCATATCAAAATAGACCTTTTTTTATATAATACAGCAAAGTTGCCTATCATTGTTATTCATTTATTAATAATAAAAATTGAATCAATATGCATATTTTTTCAAAAAATGAAATGAATGTTATAAATCTTTATATTCAAAGTATTTTCCTCTATTATAAGATAAAGAATTATAAAATTTTATTATACAAAAATAATAAGTGTTTAAATATATACATAATTAAAAAAATATTGTTATACACAACATAAATATAAATCATATTTGAAATAAGTGTATAAATTTTAAAATAATATTAAGATTTTTTGAAAGAAAAATTTGTTTTATAAAGGATACTGTATAAAATAGAGCCATTTATGTAATTTGTAGGAAAAATTAATTTTTTGTATGATGGAATTGGATAGAAAAGGAGAACAAAATGAAAACTAATAAACAAAGAGTATTTGATTTTATTGTCAACTATACAAAAGAATTTAAAACAGTAGAAGAAGAAGCTCCAAAGTTTGACACAAAATTTCTATCTGAGCAAATGAAGATGCAAAGAAGCAATCTTTCAAGTATTTTAAACCAATTAATTGAAGATGGAAAAATTGAAAAAACAAATGGGCGCCCTGTACTTTATTATCTTTCTAAAGAACAAAATGTACAAATTGAAAATCAAATTTTTTCATCATTAATAGGAGCGAATACGAGTTTAAAAGAAGCTATTCAATTGACTAAAGCTGCTATTACGTATCCAATGCAAATACCAAGAATACTTTATTTTGGTGAAAAAGGTGTTGGTATTACTACACTAGCAACTAAGGGATTTGAATTTGCATATTCACAAAGAATACTAAAAAAAGATGCTCGTTTTACAATTGTTGATT
>Ga0129308_1003434_pt1 | contig 11375 bp, 10 predicted proteins | sample L827metagenome_FD_94440 | JGI IMG/M metagenome (GOLD analysis project Ga0129308, IMG submission 94440) | Ring-tailed lemur group fecal microbial communities from Wisconsin, USA - L827 metagenome | ecosystem: Host-associated > Mammals > Digestive system > Large intestine > Fecal | place: USA... | reverse complement strand
GCTTCATCCCACTGAATGAACTGATGAAACAGGAAACGGCGTGACCGAAGTCACGCCGCACCCCTTGAAAACACAAGGTTTTCACCATTTTTTGATTTTACTGTTTTACGACCAACCGGCTAACGCCGTCCCTCTGTTTTTTACTCAGTTGCTTATTTTCGGGGAATCCTTTATAATGAGATATTCAAACAAGACTTACGGAGACATCTCCGGGGAGGATAAGATCATGCTGCTGAAAATTTTAGCCGTGGGCGACGTGGTAGGGGAGGGGGGCCAGGACATTCTGGCCCGGCGCCTGCCCGGATTACAGCAGGAGCTGGGCGTTCACTTCACCGTGGTCAACGGGGAGAACGCCTCCGGGGTGGGCATCACCCCCCGGCAGGCCCGGGGCATCCTGGACGCCGGAGCGGACGTCATCACCCTGGGCAACCACACCTGGAACCGCATCCAGATCGGGGAATTTCTGGACAAGGAGCCCCGCATCCTCCGTCCCGCCAACTACGCCGGACGGGTGCCGGGCCGGGGCATGGGGGTCTATCCCTGCAAGGGGCTGCGCATCGCCGTCCTCAACCTCATGGGGCGCATCGAGCTCAACCCCAACCTGGACAGCCCCTTCAAGACCGCCAACGCCCTGCTCCGGGAGGGCAGCTGGGACCTGGCCCTGGTGGACTTCCACGCCGAGGCCACCAGCGAGAAGGGGGCCATGGCCTGGCATCTGGACGGCCGGGTCCAGGCGGTCTGGGGCACCCACACCCATGTGCCCACCGCCGACGGCCAGATCCTGCCCAAAGGAACCGGTTTCATCACCGACCTGGGGATGACCGGCCCCAGCCGCTCGGTGCTGGGCATCAAACCGGAGCACTCCCTCAACCTGTTCCTGGGGGGCCTCCCCCGGCGGTATGAGGAGGCGGAGGGGCCCTGCAAGCTCAACGCCTGTCTGTTCACCATCGACACGGAGAAAAAGCGCTGCGTGGACGTGTGCCGCACCGATATTCAGGAGTAACCTACGCCCCATTGTAGGGGCGCTTCATGAAGCGCCCCTACAGATTTTCTCCAAATCCCAACCCTACAGAAAGGCAAGGAATTTCCGAATGCTGAAGATCATCCACGGGGCTGACTTCCATCTGGACAGCCCCTTTTCCGGCCTGACTCCTGACCAGGCCGCCCGGCGGCGGGAGGAGCAGCGGGAGCTGCTGGACCGCCTAGCCCAGCTGGCCCGGGACAAGGGGGCCGACCTGGTGCTGCTGGCCGGGGACCTGCTGGACTCCCAGCGCTGTTACCGGGAGACCGCCCAGGCCCTGGCCCGGGCCCTGGGGGACATCCCCTGCCCGGTGTTCATCGCCCCGGGCAACCACGATTTTTACGCGCCCCAGTCGGTGTACGCCACCCTGGACTGGCCGGACAACGTACATATTTTCCGGGACCCGGACATGGAGCGGGTGGACCTGCCGGGGCTGAACTGCGCGGTATACGGCCGCGCCTTCACCGCCCCCCACCAGGAGTCCGGCCCCCTCCGGGGGTTCCGGGCCGACCGGAGGGAGGGCGCGCTCCAGCTCATGTGCCTCCACGGTGACCTCACCCCCCAGAGCCGCTACGGCCCCCTCCTCCCGGAGGACATCGCCGCCAGCGGCCTGGACTATCTGGCCCTGGGCCATATCCACCAGGGCACCGGCCTGCGCCGGGAGGGGGACGTCTTCTGGGCCTACCCCGGCTGCCCCGAGGGGCGGGGGTTTGACGAGCTGGGGGAGAAGGGGGTCCTCTATGTGGAGGCGGAGCCGGGAAACGTCACCGCCCAATTTGTCCCCCTGTGCCGCCGCCGCTATGAGATTTTGACGGTGGACGTCACCGGGGCGGAGAGCGCCCTGGCCGCCGCTGACGCCGCCCTGCCCCAGGACACCCGGAACGATATCTGCCGGCTGATCCTCACCGGGGAGGGGCCGGCCCCCGATCTGGCCGCCCTGGAGGCCGCCCTGGCCCCCCGCTTTTACGGCCTGACCCTGGTGGACCGGACCCGCCTGCCCCAAAACCTGTGGGCCCGCCGGGAGGAGGACACCCTCACCGGGCTGTTCCTCCGGGCCATGTGGGACAAGTGCCAAGCGGCGCCCGACGATCAGACCTGCCAGCTGGCGGCCCGGTTCGGCCTGGCCGCCCTGGAGAACGGGGAGGACCTGGCCCTATGAAGATCAAATCCATGACCGCCACCTTCGGCAAGCTGGACCACGCCCGGCTGGAGCCGGCGGCTGGCTTCAATCTCATCCACGCCCCCAACGAGGGGGGCAAGTCCACCTGGGCCGCCTTCTGGAAGGCCATGCTCTACGGCATCGACACCCGGGACCGGGACAGGAAGGGCTATCTGGCTGACAAGAACCGCTACCAGCCCTGGTCGGGCGCCCCCATGGAGGGGGAGCTGACCCTGGAGTTCCAGGGGCGGGACATCACCATCCGCCGGGGTCCCAAAGGGAACACCCCCTTCGGCGCCTTCTCCGCCGTCTACACCGGAACGGAGGAGCCCGTCCCCGGCCTCACCGCCGCCAACTGCGGCCAGCTCCTCACCGGGGTGGGCCGGGAGGTCTTTGAGCGCTCCGCCTTCATCGGCTCCGGCGGCTCCCTGGCCGTCACCGCCGCCCCGGAGCTGGAAAAGCGCATCGCCGCCCTGGTGTCCTCCGGGGAGGAGGACGTATCCTTCTCCCAGACCGAGGCCCGGCTGAAGGAGTGGCTCAACCGCCGGAAGGTGAACCGGAGCGTGGGCCTCATCCCCAAGCTGGAGGGGGAGCTGGACCAGGTCCGGGACACCCTGGCGCAGCTGGACGAGGCGGGCAGCTGCATCGCCCGGCTGGAGGCGGAACGGACCGCCCTGGAGGGGGAGCGGGCCGAGCTGGCCGCCGAGCAGGAGACCCACCGCCGCTTGGCCCGGAAGGAGCTGAACCGCCGCTTCGCCCAGGCCGGGGAGGAGCTGAACGCCGCCCAGGCCCAGCTGGCCGCCCTGGAGGGGGAGGCGTCCAAATACGGCGCGCTCCCTGACCGGGAGGCCCTGAAACGGGCCCAGGGGGAGCTGCAATACCTGAAAGTGCTGGACGAGGAGATCAAACAGGGGGAGGAGGCCCTGAAGGAGGCCGACGAGGCCTACGTTCAGGCCCAGATCGCCGCCCAGGACGAGCATTTCACCGGGCTGTCCGGGGAGGAAGCGGCGGAGCAGGTCAACCGCCAGCTGCGCGCCGATGAGCAGAGCCGTATCCAGGCCGCCGCGTGGAAGCGCCGGGGCTGGCTGTCCCTGGCCCTCACCGCCGTGATCCTTCTGTCCCTCCAGTTCGTCTTTGCCTCGTTGGGCGGCTGGCGTCCCGCCGCCTGGTGGTTCGCCTACGGTCTGCCCCTGCTGGCTGTGGTCCTGTTCCTTCTGGGCGTCTATTGCCTGTCCCGGGGGAAACGGAGCGCGCGGGACAGCCGGGCCGTCTTGTCCCGTTATCAGGTCCAGTCCCAGGAGGAACTGGCCGCCCTGGTCCGGGACTACCGGACCCGCTGCGAGGCGGCGGAGGAGGCCGCCCGGCAGTCCAAGGCCGTCCGGGGCACCCTCAACGACCGGAAGGCCCGCCGGGAAAACAGCCGCGCCGACCTTCTGAATTTTGTCCACACCTTCGCCCCCCAGGCCTCCGGGATGTTCGGCTGCTCCGCCGCCCTGTCCCGGGCGCTGAATCTGGACCACGACCTGGCCCTGGCCCGGGAGCGGGTGGAGGAGCGCCGCCGCCGCCGGGAGGACCTGGCCGCCCAGGGGGGCCGGGACTACGACACCCTGGAGCTGATCTGCCCGCCCCAGCGCTCCCCCCAGGAGACCGACCGGGCCCTGGCCGCTGTCACCGCCCGGCTGGACCAGACCAACCAGGCCCTGCACCAGGCCCTGGGCCGCCGGAAGGCCCTGGGCGATCCCGCCGCCCTGGCCGCCCGCCGGGAGGCGCTGGAGGAGGAGCTGGCCCGCCGCCAGCGGGAGTATGAGGCCCTGACCTTAGCTATGGACACCCTGCGGGAGGCCAACGCCCGGCTCCAGGAGCGGTTCTCCCCGGAGCTGAACAAGCTGGCCGGGGAATACATGGCCCGGCTCACCGGGGACCGCTACGCCGCCGTCACCCTGAACCGGGAGCTGGAGGGGGCCGCCGCCCGGCCCGGGGACGTGCTGCCCCGCAGCGCCCTCTGCCTGTCCCGGGGGACCGCCGACCAGCTCTATCTGGCGGTGCGGCTGGCGGTGTGCGGCCTGTGCCTGCCCGACAAGCCCCCCATCTTCCTGGACGACGCCCTGGCCGCCTTTGATGACCAGCGGCTGGCCCTGGCCCTGGACCTGCTCCGGGAGCTGGCCCGGGAGCAGCAGATCCTGCTGTTCACCTGCCAGAAGCGGGAGGGCGAGGCCCTGTCCGGGGCACAAAACGTCACCTGTCTGACCCTGTAACAGTTGCTTTTTGCCGGAAAAAGGCATATACTATCTCTCACCAACGCCGGCCCCGGCCGGCCAGCCCCTGGAGGGGAAGGAGGACATACCCTTGGCAGAAGAATTTGACGACCTGTTCCCCACCGGGGAGGGTACCCCGGAGGTCCGGCCGAAGGAGGATCCCACCCAGTCCCCCGCGGCGGAAGCCCCCGGCGGGGAGGAGCCCCGCCGGCCCGGCGCCGACCTGTTTGAATGGCTCCAGATGATCATGGGCTGCGTGCTGGCGGCGGTGGTGCTGTTCAACTGCTTCGCCCGGCTCACCCGGGTGGACGGAAACTCCATGGACAACACCCTGAAAGACGGCGAGCTGATGTGGGTCTGGTCCCTGGGCTACCAGCCCAAGCAGGGGGACATTGTGGTGCTGAACAAAAAGACCGCCTCCTTCCTGCGCGAACGGGCCATCGTCAAGCGGGTCATCGCCGTGGGCGGCCAGACAGTGGACGTCGACTATAACACCGGCACCGTCTATGTGGACGGCCAGCCCCTGGACGAGCCCTACATCAAGGAGACCATGTACAACACCGGCGACCCCAACATGCAGGGCACCCACTGGGAGGTCCCCGAGGGCTCCGTCTTCGTCATGGGCGACAACCGGAACCGCTCCACCGACAGCCGGGACCAGCGCCTGGGCACAGTGGACGAGAGCTACATCCTGGGCAAGGCGGTCTTCGCCCTCTGGCCCCTGTCCCGTTTCGGGTCGCTGTAGATCCGCGCATCTTCCGGCTCCCGCCGCCTTCCCCGGAAGGCGGCGGGGCTTTTTTCTCCCTTTCGGCCCCTTTCCGTCCCCATACGCCCCCTTTTTATTGCAATCCCCACGGCTTTGGTGTAAAATATATGATGCCTAAATTTTGGAGCCTCTGGCATGGAAAGGAGCGGTCCCATGGATGAGAAGGTAAAAGACCTGCTGGACAAGATCCGGGGCGCGGCCGACGTGGCCGCCGACGCCTGCGCCGACACCGCCCGGGTGGCGGGCCGGAAGGCGGGACAGATGGTGGACGTGGCCAAGCTGAACGTCCAGCTTTTTGATCTGAACGGAGAGTTCAACGACACCCTGCGCCAGCTGGGCCAGGTGATGTACGACACCCACCTGGGCCGGGAGGCCGAAAGCGGCACGGTGACCGGGCTGCTGGACCAGGCTGACCAGACCGCCGCCAGGATCGCCGAGGTGAAGGACCGCATCGCCGCCCTGCGCCAGACCCAGACCTGCCCCGTCTGCGGGGCTTCCTGCGGAAAAGAGGACAAATTCTGCCGCCGCTGCGGCGGCGCCCTGTAAGGAGTTTCGGATGGAGTATACGATGGAACAATACCGGGAGAGCGCCCAGGCCATCCGCTCCCGGCTGGGGGATTTTGTCCCCAAGGTGGCCATGGTCCTGGGCTCCGGCCTGGGTTTTTTGGGGGACGAGGTGGAGGACCCCATCGCCGTGGATTACAAGGACATCCCCCATTTCAAGGCCTCCACCGCCCCCGGCCATAAGGGGCGGCTGGTCTTCGGCACCCTGGAGGGCCGGAAGGTGGCCGTCATGCAGGGCCGGATGCACCACTATGAGGGCTACTCCTACGAGGAAGTTTCCTACGCCGTCCGGGTGCTGCGGCTGCTGGGCTGCGACACCCTCATCGTCACCAACGCCGCCGGCTGCGTCCGCACCGACTGGCAGGCGGGCGACCTGATGCTCATCACCGACCAGATCAAGATGTTCTCCGAGTCCCCCCTCAGGGGAGAGAACCTGCCCGAGTTCGGCGTCCGCTTCCCCGACGCCTCCCACCTGTACACCCCCCGGCTCCGGGAGCTGGCCCGGCAGACCGCCCGGGAGCTGTCCATCCCCCTGCGGGAAGGGGTGTACTTCTACTGCTACGGCCCCCAGTATGAGACCCCCGCCGAGATCCGTGCCGCCCGCCTTCTGGGGGGCGACGCCGTGGGCATGTCCACCGCCCCCGAGGTCATTGTGGCCGGCCACTGCGGCATGGAGGTGCTGGGGCTGACCCTGCTCTCCAACATGGCCGCCGGCATTCTGGACCAGCCCCTCTCCGAGCAGGAGGTTCTGGACGCCGCCGAGGCCGCCCGGGAGAAATTCTCCGCCCTGGTCCGGGCCTGTCTGAGAAAACTATAACCATTTGGAGGCGCCCTATGTCCATCCTCTTTACCAACGTCACCGCCGTCACCATGGACCCGGCCCAGCCCCTGCTGAAGCAGGCCTATGTGTCCGTGGAGGGGAAGAAGATCGCTTCCGTGGGTACGGAACGCCCCGCGGGGGCCTTTGACCGGGTCGTCGACTGCGCCGGCAAGGTGATGATGCCCGGCTTTGTCAACACCCACACCCACATCCCCATGACCCTGCTCCGGGGCTACGGCGGGGGACACAGCCTGCAAAGCTGGCTCAACGACTATATCTTCCCCGCCGAGGCCAAGCTGGACGACCGCTGCGTGGCGGCGGGCACCGGTCTGGGGCTGGCGGAGATGATCGCCTCCGGGGTCACCTGCATCGCCGACATGTATATGCGCACCGGGGTCATCGCCCAACAGGTGCTGGAGGCGGGGATCAGCGCCAACCTGTCCTGCGGCGGGGTGTACTTCGGAGACCCCAAGGACTTCAGCGAGGATACCTGCGGCGACTGCCGCAACCAGCGCGTCCTCACCGAGGAGTGGCACAACGCCGGGGAGGGCCAGATCCGTGTGGACGCCTCCATCCACGCCGAGTACACCTCCAGCGCCCCCCTGTGGCAGTGGATGGCCGATTACGCCCAGGCCCACGGCCTGCGGATGCACGTCCACATCTCCGAGACCCAGTCGGAGCACGCCGACAGCCTGGCCCGCCACGGCCTGACCCCCATCCAGGCCCTGGACCAATACGGCGTGTGGGAAAACGGCGGTATCGCCGCCCACTGCGTCTACACCACCCCCGGGGACTGGGCCGTCATGGCCGCCAAAGGGGTCTCCGCCGCCCATAACCCCTACTCCAACCTGAAGCTGGGCTCGGGCATCGCCCCCGTCCCCGCCATGCTCCGGGCGGGGGTCAACGTGTCCCTGGGCACCGACGGGGTCAGCTCCCACAACAGCACCGACCCCTTCGCCGACCTGAAGCTGTGTGCCATCCTCCACAACGGGGTGGCCCGGGATCCCCTGGCCGTCACCGCCCGGCAGGCCCTGGAGATGGCCACTGTCAACGGCGCCCGGGCCCTGGGCCGGACGGACACCGGGGTCATCGCCGCCGGAAAGACCGCCGACCTCATTCTGGTGGACTTTACCGCCCCCAACCTGACCCCCTGCCACGACGTGGAGGAGAATCTTGTCTTTTCCGCCCACGGCTCCAACGTGGTCATGAATATGGCCCGGGGCAAGGTCATATATGAAAACGGGACCTTCCTCACCCTGGACCTGGAGAAGATCCGGGCCGAGGTGGAGGGCTACGCCCTGCCCCACATGTTCGGAGGCAAGACGTAGGGGCGCATCATGATGCGCCCGCAGACGGCAAAGGCCGCCCCTACGTCGCCGGCACGGACCGTTCTTCTCCCCGCAAGACGGCCCGATGAGGGCATCGGGCCCTACTTTGCCGGGCCTCGCCGGGGCCCCATTTCCCGCGCCGCAATTCCTAACTCCTAATTCTTAACTCCCCCCAAGGAGGATGCCTATGCCTCAGCGTGACACCGCTCCCCGCCGGTCCGGCGGGCCAAAACAGAACACCTTTTTCGGCGGCGCGGCCATTCTGGCCGCGGGCATTCTGATCGTCAAGCTCATCGGAATGTTTTACAAGATCCCCCTCATCAACATCATCGGGGACCAGGGCACCGCCGACTTCAACAACGCCTACAACATCTACGCGGTGCTGCTGACCATCTCCACCGCCGGCCTGCCCGTGGCGGTGTCCAAGCTGGTATCCGAGGCCAACGCCCTGAACCGCCGTGCCCAGGTGCGGCGGATCTTCCGGGTGGCGCTGCTGCTGTTCCTCATCCTGGGCACCCTGTCCTTCCTGGTGATGTACTTCCGGGCCGACTGGCTGGCCGGACTGATGAACGACTCCAAGGCCGCCGCCGGCATCCAGGCCTTGGCCCCCGCCGTCATCTGCGTGGGCTGCCTGGCCGCCTTCCGCGGCTATACCCAGGGCCACAGCAACATGACCCCCACCTCCGTCTCCCAGATCATCGAGGCCCTGTGCAAGCTGGTGGTGGGCCTGGGACTGGCCTGGTGGCTGGTCAAGGCGGGGCAGCCCGCCGAGGTGGCCGCCGCCGGCGCCATCACCGGCGTCACCGTGGGCACCATCGTGGCTCTGGCCTACATGATCCTCAGCTTCACCTTTTTCCGCAGCCAGGAGCCCCGGCTGGCCGATGACGTGCCCGACGCCGCCGGCTCCATCCTGAAGGACATCCTGCGCATCGCCATCCCCATCACCCTCAGCTCCTCCATGGTGGGCATCGTCACCGTCATCGACTCCTCCCTGGTCCAGGGCCAGCTCCAGCGGGTGCTGCTGGAGAAGCCCGACTGCTGGGCCCTCTATGCGGAGTTTGTGGACTTCGCCCCCCTGGAGCAGGCCATCTCCGCCTGGCGGGACTCCCTGGCCGCCGGGACCGCCGGGACCATGGCCGCCCTGAACCAACAGGTGGAGCCCCTGCTGGCCCAGCTGCAGAAGGACCCCCAGGCCGTGCTCTCCGCCGGGGACCAGGCCGCCCTGGCCCTCCGGGACGCTCTGGAGTCCATCAGCCGCGCCCTCTACGGCAATTACAGCGGCGCGCTGAACATCTACAACCTGCCCACCTCCCTCATGGCGGCCATCACCGCCTCCGTCATCCCCGCCGTCTCCGGTGCCCTGGCCCGCCGGGACCGCCGGGGCGCCGCCGGGATCTCCGGCTCCGCCCTGCGGATCACCGCCCTGCTGGCCTTCCCCATGGGGGTGGGCCTGTTCGTCCTGGGCACCCCCATCATGCGCCTGCTGTTCTCCAGCCTCACCACCCAGCTGGCCGGCCCCCTGCTGTCCACCCTGGGCCTGGCCACGGTGTTCGTGTGTATGATGCTGGTATGCAACTCCATTCTCCAGGCCCACGGCTTTGTCAACCTGCCCGTGATGGTGATGGTGCTGGGGGGCGCGGTGAAGATTTTTACCAACTACAACGTGGTGGCCATCTCCAAGGTGGGCATCTACGGCGTGCCCATGGGCAATATTCTGTGCTTCGGCCTGTGCCTGGCTCTGGACCTGATCGTCATTTCCCGGGTCATCCCCAAGCGGCCCCGGTACCTGCCCATCTTCCTGAAGCCCCTGGCCGCCTCCGTCCTCATGGGCGGCGGGGCCTGGGCGGTGTACGGCCTGCTGTCCCGGCTGCTGGCCCGGGGCGGCGAGCTGAGCCGCACCGGAAACGCCGCGGCCACCCTGGCCGCCATCCTGGTGGCGGTGGTCATCTACGGCATCCTGATCATCGCCCTGCACGCCATCTCCCGGGAAGACCTGTCCCTGATGCCCAAGGGCGACAAGCTGGCCCGGCTGCTCCGGCTGTGATTTTCTCCTACTTTCTGGAAGAATACCGGAGCTTTCTCCCCGAAACCCCATCATTCACAAAAAACATCTTGATAAGGAAGCGAAACTGTGGTAAATTTTCAACGTATGGACCGTTATGGCATGGATGACTTGATCCGGATCATGGAGCTGCTGCGCGCCCCCGGGGGCTGTCCCTGGGACCGGGAGCAGACCCACCAGTCCATCCGCCGCAACATGCTGGAGGAGGCCTACGAGGTGGCCGAGGCCATCGACCAGGAGGACCCCGCCCACCTGAAGGAGGAGCTGGGGGACGTGCTGCTCCAGGTGGTGTTCCATTCCCGCATGGCCCAGGAGGCCGGACAGTTCACCTTTGACGACGTGGTGGACGGCATCTGCCAGAAACTGGTCTTCCGCCACCCCCATGTGTTCGGCACCGTGGACGCCCAGGACAGCGACAAGGCCCTCACCACCTGGGAGGCCCAGAAGCGGGAGGAGAAGGGGCAGAAAACCGCCTCCGACACCTTGGACGCCGTGGCCCGGTCCCTGCCCGCCCTGATGCGGGCGGAGAAGATCCAGGACAAGGCCCGGAAGGCGGGCTTTGACTGGAACGCGGTGGGCCCGGTGCTGGACAAGATCTCCGAGGAGACAGAGGAGCTGAAGCAGGCTGTCCGGGACAACACCAATATCGAGGAGGAACTGGGTGACCTGCTCTTTGTCACCGTGAAGGCCGGGCGTTTCCTGGGGCTGGACAGCGAGCTGGCCCTCCACGCCGCCTGCGAAAAGTTCATCCGACGGTTCCGCCGGGTGGAGGAGCTGGCGGACAAGCCCATGGACCAGCTGGACCTCCCCGCCCTGGAGGAGCTCTGGCGCCAGGCCAAGGCTATGGAACAGAAGGAAACTTAAAATCCCCCTTTCGGGATTTAAGTATATTTTTGACATGCGCCCGCAGGCGCGATCCCACTTCACAGGAGGAAAACGATAATGAACAAAACCGAACTCATCGCCGCTGTCGCTGAGAAGGCCGACCTGTCCAAGAAGGACGCCGAGGCCGCCGTTACCGCCGCCATCGACGCCATCACCGCCGCTCTGAGCCAGCAGGAAAAGGTGCAGTTGGTCGGCTTTGGTTCTTTTGAGGTCAAGACCCGCGCCGAGCGGGTGGGCCGCAATCCTAAGACCAAGGAGACCATTAAGATCCCTGCCTCCAAGACCCCCGTGTTCAAGGCCGGCAAGGCTCTGAAGGACGCCGTGGCCCAGTAAGATTCATAGAACAACAAAAAGCGGGGACGCTGTGTGACAGCGTCCCCGCTTGGATTCACCGGCGCGTATCTTTGAAACAAAGGAGTTTTTTCCATGCGACTGGACAAATGGCTGAAGGTCTCCCGGCTCATAAAGCGCCGCACCGTGTTCCCACAAACGCGGGGCGTTTGTGGGGGCCCTTG
>Ga0129308_1003432_pt1 | contig 11383 bp, 10 predicted proteins | sample L827metagenome_FD_94440 | JGI IMG/M metagenome (GOLD analysis project Ga0129308, IMG submission 94440) | Ring-tailed lemur group fecal microbial communities from Wisconsin, USA - L827 metagenome | ecosystem: Host-associated > Mammals > Digestive system > Large intestine > Fecal | place: USA... | reverse complement strand
TCCACATTCTGTGATAGATGATTCTGTTTGTGTCTTTCGTGTAGCCCGTCTCTGTGAAGCCATTCCTGATAACTATCTGATTGAAGTCTCTTTTTGCCTGTTCGAGTGTCATTCCGTTCCAATACCTCAGCAGACTTAATTCGTTTCTTAAAAGACTCAAGATATGCAGCCATCTTCTTATCCAGGAAGTCAGCACGATCGCCATTCTTATAGCGCATCATGACGATGTTGTATGCTCCCGGATCGACATATTTTGCACCATGTTCAAACCCCGCTGTGCAAAGATCGTCAACCAGCCCCTTCAAATCCGCCGTATTCAATACATTGTTGTCCAAAAGCAGAAGGTGTTGCTTGGGACCATATTTTTTATCGATGGTTCTGATTTGATCAATAATATTGTTGGTAACTTGAAAGTTCGGCTCCAAAATAGGAACTGCGCAGAAGGAACAATGATTGGGACACCCTCTAGTCGTATATGCAAAATAATTGTCACCAGCAGGATATTTATAGTCCACTTGCTCCAAAATATCGTAGTCTAGCGGCAATTCATCAACATTAATTTCATTGTCATCGCCTACCACGGAAGTATCTGTGAACAGACCGGTCAAGATATGGGAACGTTCAATCCCTGTTGCTGCTACGATTCTTTCCGGCATGAGGGAAGCCATAATACCGCCCACGTACAGATCATTGATATTGTTTACCAGCAATTTGTAGTGATTGATGGTTTGGACATCTACGTCAAAGTCAAAGGTAAACAATGTGGTAACATAGATTCTGTCCCATGCTTCTTCGTCCACTTCCGGATTGAGACCTTTGACAAAACGTACTTCATCCCCCAGCATCTTATGATAGGTACTTATTTTCATCAGTCCCATGGGGGGATATTTATTTTTATAATTTGGTTCGACTAATAAAACTCTCATTTCTTTTTCACGCTCAGTTCTGATTTTATCGCCTCACGCAGTTTCTCAGCTGTCTGAGGATCTTCGACAAAGAAAGTGTCAATCACCCTGATAATATCTTGATACATTTTCTTTTCTTTCCTGCCATAAGAAGAGGGCAGGTCATACTTCGTAGCATAATCAGCATTAACGATTTTGTTGCTCAGGGAAATTACCTTTTTCGATGCTGTCTCGGTTTGCGCCAGCACTTTTTCAACCGTCTCCTTCCGATCTGCATCAAAAGTCCCTCGGTCCAATGCTTTCCGAACTGTTTTCTCTTCTCTTTCTCGCTTTTTTGCAATTTGGTTGAGTTCGTCAGCTATTAGGGCTCGTTTTTCATCAGATGTAACTGCACCGACATTCACTTTTTCTTCCAATTCTTTCTGCCTTGTATTCAACTGGGCTAAACTCTTAAGCGCAGCTGTCACTTCAGAGGTGCCACGTCGATATTTTTTATTAATAGACCCAGCCCAGTTTTTCAACGATTGTTTCAGTTCGTTGTAAACCGAACTAGGTTCAAAATCATCCCTTTGTGAATTTGGAATCAATTCATTGTGGAGTATATGAATCTCACCTGCAAAGCATTTATTAGCTCTGGAAGCTTCTAACGCAGACAACGGGAAAAACTTCGCAAATGTTGAATTGTCTCCAACAAGTATATTTTGCCCATCGTTCATCTCGGCCATAACAAGTAGGAGATCCTTCGTTTAACAGCCAAAGAGAAATATTATCTACCACTGATGAGTCCAGTCCGTCTTCTTCCTCAAGCACTGCCATCTTTTCAATTTTAATAATACCTTCAAGCGGACCTGCCACTCTGTTTTTAGGTCGTACTCTCAAATACCAGCAACCGAATTTGCGATGTTTGCTATTTTCTTTCAGAAAAACTGGTGTTCTTTGACCATACTCCAGTTTTAGCAGTTCTGCACCGATCTGGGTTCCACCACGCTTGCTTTTATTAGAAGTCGGCAACATTGGGTCAAAGCTTTTTGAAACGCCAACGACGTTATAAAACATATCAGCAAACTCTGGTTTACCAGTATCCTGTCGAATAAATTGCAGCGGTCCGTCAACAATTAACATATGATCAGGCTCAAGTGTTTCAGAATTTACCATTTGTCCCAGAATATCAATTTCCATATCGTGCATCATAGAATTGGCTTTGGCGATGGCTGCATTAACGGGAACGTTATCCTTTGCAGGATCAAAGTGGTATTTTACTACGTCCAAGTGCAAATCTCTTGCCATATGTGTTTTAAGAATGCGCTGGCGAATTTCTTGAAAATCCACCTCGTTCATCTTATCACTCAGAAGAAGCAAGTTTTTTCTCTGAACCGATCCGTGCGTATGCAACTTTTTCTGCCTATCTCGCTCTGTACATCCTGCTCTGACCTGTGCCACAACAACTGGGTATATTTTCTTTCCTTCCAAAACCATATCGCCAATTTTATATGTACGACGAGAGCCGTCCATAAAATAGGTGAATCCAGAATACGTCCGATCTTCATTTGCTAAATCAAGGGAGCGAATTTTCTTTGACTCATCGGTTTCAAACGGTTTTCCCATTTCCTTGATTTCATCATTCTCGTCCTGATATGGCTCCTGATAATAGTGATCCAAATCCAAACTCTCGTTCTGATACAGCAGGATTTTTCTCTTATCAAATATTTCATTTAAAGTAGGCATATCGTTGCTCCATGTTCATTTTGAATACTAATCCTGCAAATCATAGCATAATTTTACTACGATTCGCTTTTGGTATAGTACGTATTCTTGCCTGCGCCATGCTTGGCAATATATCCATCTGCTGTAAGCCCTTTCAAATGGCGCTCAACAGTAGAGGCGCTGAGGCTGGGACACAGTTCCAGAATTTCCTTCTTTGTAAACTTGCCCAACTTGTTTTCAATAGCGTTTTTTACGGTATCGAGGGACGTAGGACTTACTATCTGGATGCGATCGTCAAAGTCGCGATATGCGGCGATGATGGTGCTTAGCAGGTATTTGACAAACGCGGTTGGATCATCCTGCTGCTCATGCCAGCCGACCTGTGAATCCTCCAGTGCAGCATAGTAAGCACCCTTATTATTTGCAATCTTTGCTTCCAACGATATATATTTACCGACCTCATATCCTGCGCGGTAAAGTAGCAGAGTTGTAAGCAAACGGGACATTCTTCCGTTGCCGTCAAGGAAGGGGTGAACACATAGAAAGTCGTGAATGAATACAGGGATGATTAGCAACGGATCTACTTTCCCTTCACCGATGGCACGGTTGTATTCGCCGCAGATTTCCTGCATGGCTTCCGGAGTTTCATAAGGTGCCATAGGGGTGAACAGAGTGAAACGTTTACCCGTCTCATTAGTAGCGCTGATATAGTTCTGTACGTTTTTGAAGCTGCCGCCAAATCCGGAATCCGTATGGCTGAGCATAATCTTATGAAGCTGTAGAATATAATTCGGAGTCAACGGAATATAATCAAAGTTTTCGTGTACGATGTTCAGTGCATCGCGATAGCCGGCGATCTCTTTCTCGTCACGGTTACGGGGTGTCGTACGCTCACTCATAAGCTGACGCAGGCGGGTTTCTGTTGTTCGGATACCTTCGATTGAGTTGGATGCCTCGGTACTCTGCACCTTAGCAATTTCTACTAATCGCTCCAACTCCAATGGTTTCTGCTTTATATATGCGGATTGCTTTCCTCTGTACTCATGAATCAAAGACAGATAGTTGATGACTTCATTATCCCACGTCCGGTTTTCCAGGCCTGTATAATCAAAATGACGCATCTCGTCACCTCCATGGTCTATTCTCGTCAATTATATCACCAATGACGAGAAAGAGCAATAGGTTGAAGCGAGTCTTTTCTAAGTTTTGTTGTTCCGTCCGGAGTCCAGAGTTATAGGTTTTCGTTTACTTCAATCAGTATATTGTTTCTAAAATTATGATGACAGTATTTTCCGCTACTGCAGTTTTCCTCCGTTTTATGCATTGGCATGGTGGTTATTTCAAATAAACACTTGGCTTTTCGCGAATAGTCGTCTACAATGTATCCAAATGAAAAATGACGCATTGTCCGTGTCTTCCAAATAGCTATAAATATGAAATGGCACCCGTTTTGGCGCCTGCTTGTAAAATTGGTGAGCTGACCGTACTGGGGCTGCTCTGAATTTTACTGAAATCATCTGATTATTGCCTGAATCCACCCGAATTTCACACAAAATTCTCCAAAAGCGGCTATAGCATTCCCTCTCAAGAGAATAGGTCTATCCTGCCCCGATTTGGCACCATTTTCGACACCCTGTTTAGCACCATGTGATTTTATTCCTCTGCGTAATCGAGGGAAACTACGAAAATCATGCACGGGATATTCCTAAACCCCAAATTTTCTGAAAAATATGCAAAAAATGGACAGCCCACCCCCTATTGACGGGAGAGGGCAGTCCTCCTAAGCAACAGGCCACTGGTTTGAATCCAGCCGGGCGTGCCAAACAGCCGCAAAACAAGTGTGTTCTGCGGCTGTTTTATCTTTAAAAAGAGTAGCATACAGCAAAAAGTAGGGCGATGGCCGTTATGGTCATCGCCCTTTGTGTCACTGTCCTATTCGAACAACTGCTCCAGTCGTTCTGCTGCAGTTTTATCGGAGCTTTTTAGGAAGTGGCTGTAGATATCCGTTGTGGTACTTGTTCTCGCGTGGCCTGCTCTACTGGCCACTGTGACCATAAGGTGTGACGCAGCCGGGTTATCCCACAGAGCGGTGCACTCGCTGCGGCACCCGTATGTCAAGCCCACGACAAAAAATATATCTCAGAAAAAATCCCAAATCTAACAAAATGGATTTGATGATTTGGGATTTCTGCTTTTTATAACGCCAACACAGAGGAAATATATCAGTCGATGTGCAACCAATTCTTCAATTATTTTAAATTATTCAGGGCTTATGCGGCAACTGGATTCTCTCAATTCCCCATCTTTTAAAGAGGGGTATCGCAGGATACTCCAAGCACTCTTCAAAAATACTGTGTTCATCTGAATAAGTCCAACAATCGGTTCTGCATCTTTACAGACAATATTCTCCAAAACGTAAAAAGGAATTATAATTTCTGGCGCCAGCCTTTTCATTGCGTGATGCCATAAAAAGTACCGATTTCTTAGGAATTCGCATGCAGCCATATACAACATATTTGTGTAACGCCCCACATCACCTCCAACATGATATTCATACAGTTCTTTGGCTGTAGCAGCTATCCATACAGCGGCGAGTTCTTCTTCATCGCGAGCTTCAAATAGCACCCCATTTCAGCTGTTCAAACATTAGTTTCCTTCACTCTCATTTTGTATTTTTCTGGCTTTAATTGCTGCTGATCGCAGCGTCAATCCATGTAAAACTGTTGGTTACTCCAGTGCTCAAAATGAAACGGATGATTTTCCTTCAGATACTTGTTGGAATATAGGTAAGTGATGATATCCATATCATCAAACATATTAAAAACCCAATTCTCGGAATTGTCAAAATACCCATTACCAATGGGAACATCCGCGCCTGCACCAATTTCAATAAGTGCCAGTGCTTCTTCATTGCACAAATAAATAACCAATTCTTCCATAACGCTATGGGCAGTCAGTGGCATCCCATGCTTTGCCCTCCATCTTAATTGAAGAAGAATGCATTTCATTTCATAAAGAAAATCATAGTTATATCTCATCAAAAACTGCGAAGGTAGCTCCTCGCAAATAAATGAGGTCCTCAATTGACCAATATGAGACCCGGGAGGCATGGACGAAAGATCAGATAAATCCTGTTTAATAGAATCGAGCAGGATATCGCTGCCTGTTGCAAAAGCCAGGGCGGCTCCAAAACCATAGTTTTCTGCAAGGAACTGAGACCACGCTTCATGATTTCGATATTCATCAGCCAAATGTTTTATATCAATATCGCTTTCAGTATCTGGGAAATTGCGCCAATTCAAAGATTTGCAAATTCCTTTGCATTTATCTATGCGAATTGACTCCCCCGCCTCATAGCGACTCCAGGTTTTCGTGCCTACTCCAGCTCGCAATGCTGCCTCTTCAATTGTTAAATTTAGTTCGTTACGCCTAAGCTTAATTTTCTTGGCAAGATACTGATTACCTCGAATGGTTTTTGGAGCCATTTTGTTTCTCTCCCTTCTATATATATGACGTCTCATGCCATAGTCTATCCGCCTGAGCGGTGGCGGATGGTGTTCAACCATTCTCCTTTATATTTAAAATACTTGGGTCCGGCGATGGCGTTTTTCACACCAGTCAGATGTTTTGCCAATGCGGTGAGCGACCATATTTCGCCGCTATAGCTGACATGTTTCTCATCGGCAACCTCAAACAGTTCTCCTGAATGGTCGTTCCCATTACAGCAGAACTCTACCTGCTCACCGATATCAATGCCGCACGCAGAGAATGTAAAGGGTGCCATGCGCTCCTGATGCTGTTCATTGATCTCCTGTGCCAATTCTTCATCCCTCTGCTCCGTTGCGGTAGCCTTCCACTTTTTCAAACGATGACGATAGCCGTTGATTTCTGCAATGGCTTCCAGGATGGAGTAGGCGTCCTCTGGGGTCATAGCATAGAACTCCCTGATGCGGCGCTTGCCGTCCACTTCTTCCGTAGAGCGCAGTTCCGGATTCAGTTTGTCCAAAATCGAGTGGAGTTTCTTGTCTGAAAGAGCAGAGTCCACTTCGTATGTAGCATACACGCGAAATGCAAACGGAACGGCGGTGCTACGATTCAGTTCATCCAACCGCTGCTTCACATCTGTTGCGTACCCGATTTTTACATACTGCGGGAAGGACGGATTTGTGAGTATGTAGATAAATCCTGATTTTTCCATATTGTATTCTCCTGTACGGCAATCAAAGTTCCTTCATGATTTCGATAAACTGATCCAGTGTGTATGCACCATCAATTCCAAAATCCTTGTTCTTAAACACCATGAAATAACGGTAATTCTGTCCGCACTGCGCCTGCCATTTACGTCCGAGGGCCAATTTCCGCCGACTATCGCTGTTGTCCCGGTCATCGCCTTTGTATTCGATCAAAACCAACTTCCCGGAATTCGTCATGACCATGAAGTCGGGATAGTGGTTAATGTAGCCGTTCAGCCGGAAGCCCTTACGCTCGATGATTCTGTGCCACCATTTGACATTGCCCAGGGAAACCACTGCGTCAATCAGTTCGTGCTCCCCGTTGTTCATGTCGTCCTTCTCTGCCTCGTACAGGGACTTAGGAATGGCGTCCGTGGTATCGGCTGGTGTAATCACCGATGGGAGCGCATAGCTACTCCGGCACACGATTTTGCCTGCATCCAGCCATCGGGCAAACTTGTCTTCACGGTAGGCTTCTTCCAGCCCTTTGATCTTCTCCTGGATCTTAAATGCATAGGTCGGAATGGCAGTTTCCATGGCAGCCAACTCATCTTCCGTCATTCCGGCTACAATGCGGCGCACATAGTCGCTGATCTCCGCTGATGCATAGCGATTGTTCCGGTTTATCTGCGCACAGAGCATATTGGTGCAGCTTTGAATCTTCTGCTCCGGCGGGAGCAGTGCCAAGCGGCTGCGGATATATTCACTCAGCTCGCTGGATGCACGCTTATACTTTGGGATAGCTTCGCCATTTTCTTCGATATCGACACGATACATTTCACCGGTAGCAAGTTCGAAATGTACCTGCGCATCCTGTCCCGCCAGAGAAAAGCCATCAGACAGATTTTCGGGTTCCAGCAGTTCATACTCATCACCAAACAAGTCAGGGATGGAACGCAGGAAAAACTGCGGAATGTGGATCGCAGATACTTCTTCCACTAAATGCTTTTGCATCGCGTTCTGGGTCAGCATATCGCCCAGCTCACCTCCCATAAATCCGTCGTTGCCGGTGTCATTCACTGCCGTCTCATAGCTGGCAGCCTGTTGAGTCGCTTCCTGCACCATTGTAGCTATCGAAGTATTAGCCGGTGTTTCGCCAGCAAGTGCGGCCCTGACTTCTTCCACATTGATATCTTCGTATTCGTCCCCTGCCGGTTGATCCATAGAAATTTCCGTCTGCTCCGCCGCAGGATGTACCGGCGCCACAGGCAGTTCTTCTGAATCCGCGACACGGTAATCCTTGCGGCTGAATCCAGCTTTATTCAGACCAGCAACGATCTTTTTCAGTGTTGTTTGGAAATCCACCGAGTTTGTCAGCACATAGGACGTGTTGAGAAGTGGCGATGCGTGCTGCATGGCATAGGGCTGGCGGAGAATCCGCCCCAAAATCTGCTCCACATCCACGGTAGAGGTGCGGTTGGCAAGGGACGCCAAAATATAGGCAAAGGGACAGTCCCAGCCTTCCTTCAAAGCATTCACAGTAATGATGTAACGGATCGAGCAATCTCTGCTCATCAAGTCTCTACCCTTGAGGTCATCCACATTGGAAGTCTTGACGGCAATCTGATTTTCCGGGATTCCCATATCTATCAGCATGGCTTTGATTTTGTCGAAAGTATCGCTGCTCTCCCCGGTGCGGGGCTGAGCCTGGAACAGCACAATGGGGCGGATGTACTTCCCGCCGGCGGCTTCTGCGGCAATGGCTTCCTGCTCAATACTTCCCCGAAGCTGAATGGCATCCTGGATAACGCTCTGACGGGTAGTGCGGTTGTACACCACCACAGGTAGCTTGACCATATGTTCCTTTTTCAGTTCCCGGGCGTCCACATAGGAGATGATGTTACTGTTCTTCCGGGGCGTAGCGGTCAGATCGAGGACAAAGGACGGATTCAGATTGTTCAGCATTTCCGTGCTGAGGTCAGAACCGGCATTGTGGCTTTCGTCTACCACGACCACCGGCTCCAAGTGACGAAGTACCTGAATCAGTGCCGTATCCGGCGTGTCCGCCAGCAGAGCCTCGGTATCCTTGAAGTACTCAGCAAAGCGGAAGAGATTCCCGTTCTCCTGGTAGACCTTGCGCACATCCCGGTTTCTGCTGTTGATCCGCAGAGAGCTGTAGCTCATAATGCAGACCGTCAGCATCTCCTGCACGGTGTCCGGAGAAAAATTCTGACCGTTCAGCAACATTTCTTTGGTGTAGATACCAACACGACCGGCAAAATCCTGATCCAGTCTCTGACGGTAGGGATAGCTGACATCGACCAGATTTCGGATCGTCTGGGTCAGGATGGAATCGCTGGGGACAAGCCATACCACCACCTGAGGTTTCCCGGCAGGCAATGCGTCAAAAATACGCTTGACCGAGGCGCAGGCCATAAAGGTCTTACCGCCGCCGGTAGGCACCTTCATACACACATGGGGCACCCGCTCAATGGCGTTATTATAGGACGGCACACCGCCCAGCCCAACCGCCACATCCTTGGCAAACCAGTATTCCCGCCACGAGGAAAACAGATTGGTGCCACGGTTGACACAGGCCAAATAGGAACTCAGGTCGCGCATGACCTGCTTTTGGTAATTATTTAATTCCATACCATGGCCTCCTTACAGCTTTGTAATATCTCTGGGGATTTTCTTAAAGGTAATATGATACTTTTCCAGCTCTGCATCACTGAGGGTGCACAGGTCTGCATAAATCACATAGGCGTCCGCCTTAGTTTTGACTGTATGCAGAAATTTCCTGTTCAGCGTGGTAGCGGTGTGCTTTTCATAATAGAAGTATGACCTCTGCACGCGCAAAGTCAATTTCGCTGTCATGCAGTTTCACAAGAGGATTTTCGGCTTTATAACTCCTGCGGAGAATGGCGTTCACACGGAATAAAAGCTCTTTTGGTAAAAATGGCTTTACGATATAATCGTCCGCGCCAAGGCCAAAGCCACGAAACTTATCGTCATCCTCGCCGCGGGCGGTTAAAAACAGCACAGGATAATCCGTCGATTTTCTTAATTGTTCCATCAGATTAAATCCATTTCCATCAGGGAGCATCACATCGAGAATTGCAAGCTCAGGTTGAAAATATTCAGAGACAGCAATCGCTTCCCTCACCGTTTTTGCCGTTTTAATATTTTGAAATCCATCCTCATTCAAGATAGAAACGACCATATCTAAAAGCTCCTGCTCATCATCGACAAGCAAAATGCGTTTTTGTTTTAAGTAATCAAAATCCATCGGTCTGCCTCCTTTATAAGTTCTATTATATCATAGAAATGTGTCATTTTCTAAAGCGCAATGAAATGTAAGGTAAATGTAAGGACACGAGAAGGTTCGCGCAAGGTCCAGAAGTTACAATGTGCTTGCGGTGATAAGAAAGGAGCGAACACAGTGAATATCATTGAAACAAAAAAATTAACGAAATCATATGCTGATTTTACACCGGTTTCGAGAATCAATCTGCATATTCCCCAAGGCGCCGTCTATGGCTTTCTCGGCCCGAACGGAGCCGGAAAGTCCACTACGATGAAAATGTTTTTGGGGCTTACCAAGCCGACAAGTGGTTCGTTTACGATTGACGGAATGAAGTATCCCGATAACAGAGTGCAGATTCTGAAAGAAATCGGCTCGTTTATTGAAGCGCCCGCTTTTTACGGAAATCTAAGCGGCGAAGAAAATCTCGAAATTATCCGTAAAATACTTGGACTTCCCCAATCCTCCGTAGCGGAAGCTCTTGAAATTGTGGGGCTGACGCAGTATAGGAAACGGCTTGCCAAAAAATATTCTCTCGGAATGAAGCAACGGTTAGGTTTAGCCAGCGCTTTGATCGGAAAGCCGCCGATTCTGATTTTGGATGAGCCGACAAACGGACTTGACCCAGTCGGTATCCACGAAATCAGAACGCTGATCCGTTCCCTGCCGGAGAAATTTAACTGTACTGTTTTGGTTTCATCGCATTTGCTTTCCGAAATAGAACTGATGGCTGATACCATTGGTATCCTGAATCACGGTCATTTGTTGTTTGAAGGAACACTCGACCAGCTTAAATTCAGCGCAGCGTCGCAGGGCTACCCTACGGATAATCTGGAAGAAACATTCCTTGCTTTGATCGACGCCGACAACAGGCAAAGAGGTGCAATGCGATGAGCGTCTCTTTGGAATGTAAAAAAGCAAAACGGACCGGATTCTTGCCCGCGTTTTTCGGCGGCGGAATCTTGGCCGCGGCTGTTCCGGTTATCAATATGGCTGTCCGTTCGGAAATATACCTGAATTTGCAGGGAAATCCGATACAAATTTTGCTTGACGCAAACTGGCAGATGATGGCAATGCTGAATGTGCTGCTCGTCACCGCAGGAGCTTGCCTTTTATATCATACGGAATATGCGGACAATGCCATGCAGAAAATGAAATCTTTACCAATTCGGGAAAGTTCTATTTTCTTCGGCAAGGCAGTGTTGACAATCTTTATGAGCCTTTTCGTGCTTGTAATAGAAGCGGCAGCAATCGCATTTTGTACCTATCATTGGTTTGAAATCGGAAACGGCTTTTTT
>Ga0129308_1003431_pt1 | contig 11394 bp, 8 predicted proteins | sample L827metagenome_FD_94440 | JGI IMG/M metagenome (GOLD analysis project Ga0129308, IMG submission 94440) | Ring-tailed lemur group fecal microbial communities from Wisconsin, USA - L827 metagenome | ecosystem: Host-associated > Mammals > Digestive system > Large intestine > Fecal | place: USA... | reverse complement strand
GGCACAGCAGATGCTAAGACAGTAGAATGGTCAATAGCAAAGGCAGATGTAAGTTCAGCTGATTATCCAACCGGCTTAAAGGGCATAGTAGGCAAGCCGCTTTCAACAGTACAGCTTCCTGATGACTGGACATGGGACAATGCGTCAGCAACAATGACAACAAGTGAGGGCACATATGCCGCAACATATAAGGCGGAAAGCGGAAACTACAATTCAGTTGATGTTGCTGTTAATGTAGGCACACTTAAAGAAATAGAAATTACAAATGCGCCTGACAAGGTAAAATATACTGTTTCAGATAGCTTTGACAAGACAGGCATGGTAATTACAGCTACATTTACAAACGGCCTTACAGAGGTAATTACAGATACTTCTAAATTTACAACACCAAATGACAATGTGGCATTTGGCACAGAAAATCTGGAAAAAGACCTTGAGGTAAGCTATACATATGAAGGCGTTACAAAAACAGCAGTACAGGTAATAGAAGTAAAAATTCCTGTTTCGGGCATTGAGCTTAATAAGTATTCATTGAGCTTAAAAAGAGGAGTAAAAGAAACACTTACGGCTAAGGTTTCACCTGAAAACGCTTCATTCCCGACTGTTACATGGACATCAAGCGATGAAAGCATTGCAAAGGTAGATTCATCGACAGGCGAAATTTCAACCTTAGGCAAGGGCAGTGCAGTTATTACGGCAACAGCAGACGGAGTATCGGCGCAGTGTCAGCTTACGGTTGTAGGCGCAAGCTCAGGCGGCTCAAATTCAGGTGGTTCAACACAGAAGGTAATAGACATAGGCAATACAGGCGACTCAGATGTAAGCGTTGACAAGGACAAAGCCTTTGCGGGAAACACTGTAACCATTACGGTTGAGCCTGATGAGGGCAAGGAAATTGACGAGATAATCGTTAAAGACCAGAACGGCTTAAAGCTTGACGTTACAAAGGTATCTGAAAATGAATATACATTTAAGGTTCCTTACAGCAATGTAAAAATTGAAGTAACAACAAAGGATGCTGAAGGAAAGACCGAAGAAAAGAATGAATTCAACAAAGACGAAGTTGATATTGAAAAATGTCTTATTCTTCAGGTGGGCAATAAGGAAATAAACGCTTATGGCGTGAAAAAGGTATATGACGTAGCGCCTGTTATTGTAAACAGCCGTACTTTAGTGCCAATAAGACTTGTTACCGAGAATTTAGGCGGCGAGGTAGACTGGGATGCTGAAACAAAGACAGTAACCCTGCGCATTGACGGCGAAGTATTTACAATGACAATAGGAAAAATAATTGACGGCTTTGACGTTGCACCGGAAATTATAAATGACCGTACATATGTACCTTTAAGATACATTGCAGAAAAACTTGGTGCAGATGTTGAATGGATTGATGAAACAAAAGAAATATACATAATTAAAAAATAAAAGCTTATATTTTCTCCCCCAAAGCAATTTGGGGGAGTGAGGGTGTCGACAAAGTCGACACCCTTCGTCGAAATCAGGATTTCGACGAGTTGAAACAGAAGAATAAATAAAGGGTTCCATCAGCATAAATGCCTTGAAACCCTTTATTTTCCTCGGCGGAAGTGAATTCCGCCTGCGGATTCCATTCGGGAAACGGATTTGTTTCTCGAACCCTTCCGCTACTCAAAAACTACTTTGTCTACAGTCTGTCTCCCCCAAAGCAATTTGGGGGAGTTTTTGTGTCAAATTTTTGATTATATTGTTGCAAAGTGGACTATTATAAAATATAATGATTTAGCTTACATTTTATCGGTTTAACACATATTTTGTGCTTTAGTGAAAGCTGTGCACGGTATGTGTTAAACTAAAATTTTATATAAATAAGTGGGTAAAACAAAAGACTAATTTTAAGGAAGGTATTCAGTTATGAAACAGGAAATTAAGTATTCCAGTCCCTATGAATTTGAGGGACGTGTTCCACTTAAGCAGGCAATTCCCATGGGGCTTCAGCATGTGCTTGCCATGTTTGTGGGAAATTTAACGCCTATACTCATTATTACGGGAGCATGCGGAATAAGTTCGGGCTCTGACCTTGCGGCATTGCAGATTTCACTGCTGCAAAACGCCATGATAATGGCAGGAATTGTTACTTTAGTACAGCTTTTTTCCATAGGCCCATGCGGAGGAAAAGTGCCTATTATAATGGGTACAAGCTCAGGCTTTATAGGTGTTTTCAACTCTGTGGCAAACGCTTTGGGCGGCGGCGTAATTACATACGGCGCCATAATGGGCGCTTCTGTTTTAGGCGGCCTTTTTGAAGGCGTTCTTGGATTTATGCTTAAGCCTTTAAGAAAGTTTTTCCCGCCTGTTGTTACAGGTACGGTTGTTCTTTCCATAGGTCTTTCGCTTATAAGCGTGGGAGTAAGCTCTTTCGGCGGCGGAAGCAGCGCACCTGACTATGGTTCAATGGAAAATTTGTTTTTAGGCTTTTTGGTGCTTATAATTATAGTTATTCTTAAACACTGCACAAAGGGAATTTCATCAACGGCGGCAATACTTTTTGGCATAATAGCAGGCTATATTGCGGCTTTTATAATGGGCATGGTGCTTGATACCACAGCTGTAACGGCAGAGGGTGTTGAGTATACAAAGGCATGGGTTATAAACTGGAGCAAGGTTGCCGATGCGGCATGGTTTGAGGTGCCTAAATTTATGCCGGTTCCGCTGGTGTTTGATATACGTGCCATAGTGCCTATAATGATAATGTTTGTGGTTACTGCGGTTGAAACAATAGGCGACATTTCAGGCGTTATGATAGGCGGCTTTGGCAGAGAGGCCACTGACAAGGAATTGTCGGGCGGCGTAATATGCGACGGACTTGGTTCTTCTTTTGCGGCACTTTTCGGTGTGCTTCCCAACACTTCATTTTCGCAGAACGTAGGCCTTGTTGCCATGACAAAGGTAGTTAACAGGTTTGCTCTTACAATAGGCGCTGTTTTCCTTATAATATGTGGTCTTTTCCCAAAGGTTGGCGCTGTTGTTTCAATAATGCCGCAGTCGGTTTTGGGCGGAGCGGCTATAATAATGTTTTCGTCCATAGTTGTAAGCGGAATACAGCTTATTACAAAATATCCTATGTCGGCAAGAAGCATATCAATAGTTTCAATAGCCCTTGGCTTGGGCTATGGTCTTGGAGCAAACACAGCAATACTTGCTCATCTTCCTCAGGGAATAAAGCTTATATTCGGAGGCTCGGGCATAGTTCCGGCGGCAATAGTTGCCATAGCCATGAATGTGCTGCTTCCTAAGGATGAAGAAGAAAAATAAATTAAAAAATATTTATAATTTTGCTGAACGGGTAAGAATGCCGGCAAAGTGATTTCCGAGCGGCGGAAAGGTTTGGAAAACAAAGAGTTTTCCAACTGGAATCCGCAGGCGGAATTCATTTCCGCCGAGGAAAACAAAGGGTTTCAAGGCATTTATGCTGATGGAACCCTTTGTTTATTCTTCTGTTTCAGCTCGTTGAAATCCTGATTTCAACGAAGGGTGTCGACTTTGTCGACACCCTAACCCGTTCAGAATTTCCCTGGACGGTTTTTTTATGGACAAGTGATATATAATTTTGTACTATATAATTATCAGTTCTGTACTTAATTTTTAAGGAGGGAATGCTGTGCTGCAAATAAGAAATTATGTTAAGGCGGCAAGCCTTGATGAAGCATATGAATTAAATCAGAAAAAAAGCAATGTTATTATTGGCGGAATGCACTGGCTTAAAATGAGCAGAAAAAACGTGGATACCGCTATTGATTTGTCAGGTCTTGGGCTTAATTTTATAAGAGAAACAGATGACAGCTTTGAAATAGGAGCAATGACATCTTTAAGACAGCTTGAAACGCATGAGGCGCTGAATAAGTATTCTTGCTTTGCTGTAAGAGATGCCGTAAAAGACATAGTTGGCGTGCAGTTTAGAAATACGGCTACAATAGGCGGCTCAATATTCGGAAGATACGGCTTTTCTGATGTGCTTACGGTTTTTATGGCAATGGACTCATATGTAAAGCTTTATAAGGGGGGAATTGCGCCTTTAAGGGAGTATGCCCTTAGAAAAGCAGACAGAGATATAGTAGAAAGCATAATTGTTAATAAAAAGCCTTTGAAAATATCATATATGGCACAAAGGCACGCAAGAACGGACTTTCCTATACTCACCTGTGCAGTAAGCAATTTGGAGGGCAGATGGTGCGCCGTATTGGGTGCAAGGCCGCTTAAAGCTGTGTTTATAGAGGATAAGGAAAATCTACTTGGCTCAAAAAACACTGTTACGGAGGAAGATACAAAAAAATTCGGAGAATATGCCTGCGGACAGACAACATACGGCTCAGATTTAAGAGGAAGCGCAGATTACAGAAAACAGATTGCGGCAGTGCTTATTAAAAGGGCGGCTTTATCTGCCGGAAAGGAATAAATATGAAGCTTAATTTTTTATTAAACAGAAAAAATGTTTCTGCCGAAATAGAGGCGGACAGTCTGCTTATTGATGTTTTAAGAAATTTAGGCTGTTACAGCGTAAAAAGAGGCTGTGAATCGTCTAACTGCGGACTTTGCACAGTGTTTTTAAATGATATGCCTGTGCTTTCCTGTTCTGTGCTGGCGGCAAGGGCAGAGGGGCAGAGGGTTACAACACTTGAGGGACTTCAGGGTGAGGCAGAGGATTTTGGCGCATTTATAGCAGACCAAGGTGCGGAGCAGTGCGGCTTCTGCAATCCGGGCTTTATGATGAACGCCATAGCAATGTTTCGTGAAAACCCGGACCCAAGCGATGAAGAGATACTTTCGTATTTAAGCGGAAACCTTTGCCGCTGTTCTGGCTATGAGGGACAGCTGAGAGGAATAAGAGCTTATCTGGATTTTAAAAAATCTCAAAAGGAAGGTGTTTGATATGCCTAAGGTTGTAAATAAGCCCATACGAAAAAAAGACGCCATGGCGCTTCTTACGGGAAAGCCTGTATATACAGATGATTTGCGTGATAAAAACGCCCTTGTGGTAAAGCTTCTGCACAGCCCATACGCAAACGCCCTTATTGAGGATATAAACATTGATATTGCAATGAAGGTGCCGGGAATAGAGGCGATATTTACCTATAAGGATGTTCCGCAGAAACGCTTTACAACGGCAGGACAGACATATCCCGAGCCAAGCCCCTATGACAGGCTTATTCTTGACAGGCATGTGCGCTTTAACGGAGATGCCGTTGCCATTGTTGCCGGTGAAAACGAAAAAGCCGTAAATAAGGCTTTAAAGCTTATAAAGGTAAAATATAACGTACTTCCCTCAGTAAATGACATTCATACCGCAAAGGACAATGAGGTGCTTGTTCACCCTGAGGATAACTGGGTGGCTATGTGCCCTGTGGGCGCAGACAACAAGCGAAACCTTTGCGCCCATGATGAGTGCGGAGAGGGCGATGTGGATGCGGTTATGGCAGACTGTGATGTTGTGCTTGAAAGAACATATCACACAAAGCCAAATTCTCAGGCTATGATGGAAACCTTCCGCACCTACACATATATGGATACCTACGGAAGACTTAATGTGCTCAGCTCAACACAGATAGTTTTTCATGCAAGGCGAATAATTGCCCATGCCCTTGATATTCCAAAGTCCAAGGTGCGTGTTTCAAAGCCACGTATAGGCGGCGGCTTCGGCGCAAAACAGTCGTCAATAACCGAAATATATCCTGCCTTTGTAACCTGGAAAACAGGAAAGCCGGCGTATATTGTTTTCAGCAGAGTTGAAAGCCAGACATCAGGCTCGCCAAGGCACGAAATGGAAATAAAGCTTAAAATAGGCGCTATGAAGGACGGACGGATACGTGCCATAGATATGTATACACTTTCAAACACAGGCGCATACAGCGAGCATGGCCCTACAACTGTTGGTCTTTCGGGGCATAAATCAATTCCTCTTTACAACAAATATCAGGAGGCCTTCCGCTTTAGCTATGATGTTGTTTACACCAATGTTCAGGCGGCGGGGGCATACAGAGGCTACGGAGCAACTCAGGGGCTTTTTGCCATGGAAACAATAGTAAATGAGCTTGCGGCGGAGCTTAATGCAGACCCTGTAAAGCTGAGGGAAATGAATATCCTTCGTGAAGGCGACGTACTTCCTGCATATTATAACGAAAAGCTTAATGCCTGTGCCCTTGACAGATGCCTTGCGGCAACAGCCCAAAGAATGAAGTGGAATGAAAAATATCCATGCAGAGATATGGGAAACGGAAAGGTAAGAAGCGTAGGCGTGGCTATGGCCATGCAGGGCTCTTCAATATCAAATGTTGATGTGGGCGGAGCCACAATAAAGCTTAATGATGACGGTTTTTATGTGCTTTCCATAGGTGCGGCTGATATGGGAACAGGCTGCGACACAATACTGGCACAGATGGCGGCAGAGGTAATGGAATGTGATGTTGACAGTATTATGGTATTTGGCGCCGATACAGACGCTTCGCCTTATGATTCCGGCTCATATGCATCATCAACCACATACCTTACGGGCAGAGCGGTTGAACAGGCATGCCTTAAGCTGCGTGAAAGCATACAGAAAATAGGCGCCGACATTATGGGCTGTGATGTTGAAGAAACAGATTTTGACGGACAGTTTGTATACTGCGCAAAAGAGGGTTGTGATAAAAAAGTATCCCTTGCCGATATTGCCACAAAATCAATGGCAAACAACAACTATGAAACACAGTTTACAGCCAGTGTAAGCTCGCCTGTTTCACCTCCTCCTTTTATGACAGGCATGGCAGAGGTTGAAATAGACAAGGAAACAGGCGAAATAAGAGTTATCAATTATGAAGCAACTGTGGACTGCGGAACGGTAATAAATCCAAACCTTGCAAGGGTGCAGACAGAAGGCGGCATAGCACAGGGAATAGGCATGGCGCTTTTTGAGGACATAACCTACGGCGACCGAGGACAGATATACGAAAACTCATTTTTGCAGTACAAAATTCCCACAAGGCTTGATGTTGGCAGAATAAATGTAGAGTTTGAGTCAAGCTATGAGCCTACGGGACCTTTTGGCGCAAAATCCATAGGCGAGGTTGTAATAAATACTCCTTCACCTGCCATAGCCCACGCAGTGTACAACGCAACGGGAGTTTGGTTCAGAGAACTGCCTATAACACCCGAAAAAATATTAAAGGCACTTAATGAGAAAAATAAGTAATTCATATAAAATTCAATTTTTTTGAGGTAAATGCAAATTAAAAGGGCGGAGAATAAGTTTTATAAATAAGCTTCTTCACTTCGTTCAAAATGACATCACCACACTGTGTTTTATTTGAAAAAATAACAACATTTAAACCGCAATTCAGCCAGAAAACTGTTTTGCGGTTTTTTGTTGTAAAGAGTATATATATCTGATATAATCGTTGTGGTTTTAAAAACATAACGAAAAAAGGAGAATTTTTATGAAAAAGAAATTATCAGCATTGTTACTGACAATGGTTTTGGCTGTATCCTTTGCTGCCTGCGGCACAAACAGTAGCCAAAGCGCTTCATCTGCACAGGCTTCAGCTTCGGTATCGGCAGAAAGCTCGGTACAGGAAACAGAAGAAGAAACATTGGCTGTGGAATATCCTGTTACGGTTACAGACCAGCTGGGCAGAGAGGTTGTAATAGAGGAAGAGCCTGAAAAAATAGTAAGCGGTTATTATATTTCAACAAGCCTTCTTATTGCCCTTGGCGAAAAGGACAACCTTGTGGGTGTTGAGGCAAAGGCAGACAAGCGTTCAATATATAAGCTTAGTGCGCCTGAAATTACAGAACTGCCAAGTGTAGGAACAGCAAAGGAATTTAACCTTGAGGGCTGTGCTGCACTTGAGCCTGATGTTGTTGTAATACCTGCAAAATTAAAAGACGTTATACCGTCTTTGGAAGAGCTGGGAATAAGCGTTATTGCCGTAAACCCTGAAAATCAGCAGCTTTTGGAGGATGCGGTTGTGCTTTTGGGCACTGTAACAGACAGCATGGAAAGAGCCGAAGCGCTTTTAAGCTTTACAGATGAAAAAATGAATGAAATGAAAGAGGCTGTAAAAGGCGAGGAGGCACCTGTGGTTTATATGGCGGCAAACAGCGCTTTATTGTCAACAGCAGGCCCTGAGATGTATCAGAGCAGCCTTATAGAAAACGCCGGCGGAGTAAATGCGGCTTCTGACATTACAGATTCTTACTGGGCTGAAATTTCATATGAAAAGCTTCTCAGCTACAATCCGCAGTACATTGTGCTTGCGTCTGATGCGGAATATACGGTAGAATCGGTACTGGAGGACGAAAACCTTGCGGAATGCGATGCAGTTGTAAACGGCAATGTTTACCAGTTCCCAAGCGCTGTTGAGGCATGGGATTCTCCTGTTCCTGCAAGTGTGCTTGGCAATCTTTATCTTGCTTCGGTGCTTCATTCCGATAAATATACACAGGAACAGTATAAAGAGGCTGTAAGCGAATTTTACGGTACATTCTATGGCTTTGAAGTAACAGAGGATTTATATGACTGACAAAAAATCAATAGGAAAAATAATTTTTATAATTTCTGTTATTTTAATATCTGAGTTTGTTATATCACTTTTTATAGGACAGTATCCTCTTGAAATAAGAAATCTGCTGTCAGGCGACAGGCAGTCATGGAGGGTTTTTATGACCCTCCGTCTGCCCAGAACCTGCATGGCTGTTATGGGCGGCTTTGGTCTTGGCGCAGCGGGAATGGTTTATCAGACTGTGTTCCGCAATCCCCTTGCCTCACCTGATATTATAGGTGTGGCGTCGGGCGCCAGTGCGGGAGCCGCTTTTGCCATACTTTTTTTGCCTGCTTCTGCCTTTTTCGTAACATTAAGCGCCTTTGCAGGCAGTGTAATTGCTGTTGTAACTGCATTGGTGCTTGCCTCGGCGGCATCGGGAAATGACAAAACATCAATGGTGCTTTCGGGAATAGCCGTTCATGCCTTGGCACAGACAGCACTTATGGCGCTTAAAATAACGGCAGACCCTGAAAAACAGCTTGCGTCAATAGAATACTGGATAATGGGAAGCCTTAACGCAATTACAATAAAAAAGCTTCCTTCGGTTGCGGTTGTTTTATCCGTATCGTTGGTGGCGGTGTTTATTTTGTACAGACAGGTGCTGCTTTTGTCTGCCGATGAGGAGGAAGCGGCTCTTTTAGGCGTTTCCGTAGGCAAAATGCGTGCGGCAGTTCTGCTTTTGGCAACGCTTATGGTATCTTCGGTTATAAGCGTAACGGGGCTTATAAGCTTTGTTGGGCTTTTGGCACCCCACAGCGCACGCCTAATTACAAGGGATAACCGTATGCCTACATTTGTGTGCAGCGGAATTATAGGCGCATGTATACTTACGGCGGCGGACATGTTTGCAAGGGGTGTATTTTCAGGGGAATTGCCGCTGAGTATATTTACATCACTTTTGGGCGCACCGTTTTTGCTGTATCTGCTTATGCGAAAGGATGGAAAAAATGGATAATGAAAAATTTTTTTATGCGGAAAACATAAGCGGTGGATATGGAAAAAACAAAGTAATAGATGATATTTCATTTAGTTTAAACAAAAACAGCCTTACGGCGGTTATAGGCGCCAACGGCTGCGGAAAAACCACACTTTTAAAGTTTATTGCAAATTTGCTTAAGCACGAGGGCAGCTGTTATTTAAAAGGTGAAAGGCTTGAGGGCTTGAGCGGCAGACGCATTTCTCAAATGATAAGCTATATTCCACAAAAAAGCGGAATTTCAATATCGCTGCCTGTAAGGGAAATTGTGCTTATGGGCTTTAATCCTGTGCTTAAAATGCTTGAAAGACCAAATAAAAAACATTTTGCGGCGGCACAGAATGCCCTTGAAACCGTCGGTATAGGAGAATTGTATGACAGAGATTTTCTTACTCTCAGTGAGGGGCAGAAGCAGCTTGTGTTTTTGGCAAGAACACTGGTGGAGGATTCCTCACTTCTTCTGCTTGACGAGCCTGACAGTGCCCTGGATTTTAAAAACAGGTATCATATTTTAAGTATTCTTAAGGATATGGTTGAAAAAGGCGACAGGGCGGGGCTTTTGTGTCTACACGACCCTGCGCTGGCTTTGGAGTTCTGCACACAGCTGATACTTATAAAGGGCGGAAAATGCATTGATGTTATAGACAAAAATAAAGACAGCCTTGAAAAAATGAACGAAGCCTTTAAAAATATATATGACAGAATTTCATTATCAAAATGCACCGACAGCAAAGGAAAAGAGCATATTGCGGTGCTGTGGGAGGGAAAGGCATGAGAGCGGCAACAAGTATTTTTTTGTATGACGGAGATAAAAGATTTTTTGGCGAAGGCCCGTGCAGACTTCTTAACGGTATAGAAAAAACAGGCTCGCTGAGGGCGGCGGCAATGGATATGAATATGTCGTACAGCAAGGCTTTGCACATAATAGCAAACGCCGAAAAGGTACTTGGCTTCAGCCTTACGGAAAAATCCATAGGCGGAAAAAACGGCGGCGGAAGTGTGCTTACGCCAAAGGCAAAGGAATTTTTGGAAAAATTTGAGGCATACAGGGAGGCGTGCTATGAGGCCAACAGCAGATTGTATAATGAATTCTTTTCTGACAAGCGGTAAAAAGCATATTGTAATTACAGGCGCTAAAAAAAACGGCAAAACCACGCTTATTAAAGAAATTAAGGAAAAAATGGGCTTAGAGGATATGCCGGGCATAACAACTGCGGCTGTGCCCAAAAAATGTGTTGTTCTTAAAGAAAACAATACTGAAAATGAGGCAGTAATAGGAATTTTTGATGAAAGGCTTAACAAAAGCACAAATGCCATGCTTCCCGTAAAAGAGGGATTTTCAGCCTTGGGTATTCCTGCCCTTAAAAGAGCTGCGCTTTCATCATCAATTTGGGTGTCAATAGATGAAATTGGGTATATCGAAAGCGAAGAGGAAGATTTTCAAAGTGCCGTTATTAAAGCCTTTGACGCTAAAAATGTAATTGCGGCGGTACGCAAAGAAAATACTGAATTTATATTAAAAATACTTAACCGTAAAGATGTTTTTGTAATAGACCTTGATGAATATGCTCCCCAAATAGGCTGTGTAATAATGGCGTCGGGCATGGGAAAGCGCTTTGGCTCAAACAAGCTGTTGGCTGAATTTAACGGAGAAAGCTTTATTGGGCATATGCTTAAAATAACAGACGGAATTTTTGATGCAAGGGCAGTTGTTACAAGAAGTACTGAGGTATATGATATTTGCATTAGGGCTGGGTGCCGGGCTGTTATTCATCAGTTGCCAAACAGAAACGACACAGTGCGTATAGGAACTGAGCTTATGGAGAAAATGGACGCTGTTGCATTTTGCCCATGCGACCAGATTAT
>Ga0129308_1003430_pt1 | contig 11398 bp, 8 predicted proteins | sample L827metagenome_FD_94440 | JGI IMG/M metagenome (GOLD analysis project Ga0129308, IMG submission 94440) | Ring-tailed lemur group fecal microbial communities from Wisconsin, USA - L827 metagenome | ecosystem: Host-associated > Mammals > Digestive system > Large intestine > Fecal | place: USA... | reverse complement strand
CGTGTCTGCGAGTTCGCCCATGCCGTTTACAAGACGGATGAGAAGAAGGACATCTCGATCCGCCTGATCGTTGACCATATCCGTTCGGCGACGTTCATGATTTCCGACGGGATCATGCCGACGAACGAGGGACGCGGCTATGTGCTGCGCCGTTTGATCCGCCGCGCTGCACGCCACGGCAGGATGCTCGGCATTGACGGCAAGTTCCTGTCGCAGCTCTCCGAGACGGTGATTGAGGGCTCGAGGGACGGTTATCCGGAGCTGGAGGAGAAGCGTGATTTCATCTTCAAGGTTCTCTCCCAGGAGGAGGACAAGTTCAACCGCACGATCGACCAGGGACTCAGCATTCTGGCGGACCTTGAGTCAGAGCTGGAGAAGAACGGCGCGAAGACGCTCGCAGGCAAGGATGCGTTTGTGCTGTATGACACGTATGGATTCCCGCTCGATCTGACAAAGGAGATCCTCGAGGAGAAGGGCTATACGATCGATGAGGACGGGTTCAAGGCGTGCATGGAGGAGCAGCGTCAGAAGGCGCGCGCGGCCCGCGGCACGACGAACTATATGGGCGCGGATGCGACGGTCTACGACCAGATTCCGGCAGCGGTGACGACGGAGTTCGTCGGCTACGATACGCTGAGCTGCGATTCCGTGATTACGGTGCTGACGACGCAGAGCGAGCTGACCGAGGCGCTGACCGAGGGCGTGCGCGGCACGGTCCTGACGGAGAAGACGCCGTTCTACGGGACGATGGGCGGTCAGGAGGGCGACAAGGGCGTGATTTCCTGCCCGGCCGGACGCTTTATCGTGGAGGATACGATTCATCTGCTCGGCGGCAAGTACGGACATGTCGGCTACATGGCTGAGGGCATGATCAAGAACGGCGATACGGTGACATTGACGGTTGACGCTTCCGGCAGATCGGATACGTGCCGGAACCACAGCGCGACACACCTTCTGCAGAAGGCGCTCAAGACCGTGCTCGGTTCGCATGTTGAGCAGAAGGGCTCCCTCGTGACACCGGACCGCCTGCGCTTCGACTTTGCGCATTTCCAGGCGATGACGGCGGAGGAGCTTGCGAAGACCGAGGAGATCGTGAACCGCGAGATCGCCGCGGCGCTTCCGGTGAAGACCGATATCATGAGTCTCGAGGACGCGAAGAAGACGGGCGCGATGGCGCTGTTCGGCGAGAAGTACGGCGACGAGGTGCGCGTCGTATCGATGGGAGATTTCTCCAGGGAGCTGTGCGGCGGCACGCATGTGTCGAATACGGCACAGATTGCGACCTTTAAGATTGTTTCCGAGTCCGGTATCGCCGCAGGCGTGCGCCGTATCGAGGCGCTGACCGGGGACGGTGTGTTTGATTACTATAAGAAAGAGGAGCAGGAGCTGCATGAGGCGGCGAAGCTGCTCAAGACGACTCCGGCAGGTATTCTTGAGAAGATTACGGCGCTGCAGGCTGAGCTGAAGGCAGTGATGAGTGAGAACGAGTCCCTGAAGAGCAGGCTTGCGAAGGATGCGCTCGGCGATGTGATGGATCAGGTATGCGAGGTATCCGGCGTGAAGCTGCTCGCATCCAGGCTTGAGGGCGTGGATATGAACGGGCTTCGTGAGCTCGGCGACCAGTTGCGCGAGAAGCTCGGAGAGGGCGTTGTGCTGCTGGCGTCCGTCAACGAGGGCAAGGTGAACCTGATGGCGGCGGCGACTGACGGCGCTATGAAGAAAGGCGCGCATGCAGGCAATCTGATCAAGGGAATTGCGGCGCTTGTAGGCGGTGGCGGCGGCGGCCGTCCGAACATGGCGCAGGCCGGCGGCAAGAATCCGGCAGGCATCGACGCAGCGCTTGAGAAGGCCCGCGAGGTGCTTGGCGCGCAGATTTCCGGCTGAGATTGAGGGTGTGCTGCCGGTTATCGGAGGACAATTACAAAAGTTTGGGTATTTTCTGTTCTTTTTCTGCAAAAACTGTTGACGAAATTGAAAAATATGGTATACTACTTATCAGTGCAATAAAATACCCAGACAGTTGTATTATGCACAATCTACAACTGGAGGGAGGTTAGGTGTGAGACAATGTCGAATGTAATCGTAAAAGAAAACGAGACTCTTGACAGCGCGTTACGCCGTTTCAAGAGAAACTGCGCAAAGGCTGGTATTCAGCAGGAGATTCGTAAAAGAGAGCATTACGAGAAACCGAGCGTAAGACGCAAGAAGAAGTCTGAGGCGGCTCGTAAGCGTAAATTCAATTAATGTGCAGTAAAATCCCTGGTCTCTGAGGTCAGGGATTTTTTCTTCTATACCTTAGAGCGGTTGTCTCCTGGTAAGGGAAAGGATAATGTATGAAAAAGACTTCAAAGCGGTTACTCGGAAGAGTGCTTTTTGTCGCGTTTGCGGTTGTGACGCAGGTGGCCTGGATTATTTTTGCGGTGGTTGTGCTGGGCAGCCGCTCTCCGGTGGTTACAGTACTGATTGATTTTATCAGTGTGGCTGCGATTCTCTGGCTTGTCAACAAGGATATCAATCCGGCTTACAAGCTGGCATGGGCGATCCTGATTCTGGCGGTGCCGATCGTCGGAGCCGTGATTTATCTGCTTTTCGGCAAATCCTGGATGGGTGATGAGCTTCAGAAAAAGCTCGATGCGGCTGCGGATGAATCGGTGAAATATCTTGAAGTGGATCCGCAGGCCAGGCGCAATATCAGGAAGCAGAGCATGGCTGCGGCATGCCAGTCGGAGTATATCGAGAATTCGGCGGGATTCCCGCTGTACCAGAAGACTTCGACCAAATATTTCCGTGTCGGTGAGGAGCTGTATGCGAAGCTGATCCGTGAGCTCAAGAGAGCGGAGCATTTCATTTTTATGGAATATTTCATCATCGACGATGGCGAGATGTGGCAGGGGATCCTGAATATTCTCGAGGAGAAGGTGCGCTGCGGGATTGACGTGCGGCTGATCTATGACGACTGGGGCTGCGTGACGACGATGCCGCAGGAGTTCCAGATCCAGCTTCGCAGGAGAGGGATCCGGTGTGAAGTCTTTAATCCGCTGATGCCGGTCGCCACCGTGCTGATGAACAACCGCGACCACCGCAAGATCACGGTGATCGACGGACATACGGCGTTCACCGGCGGGATCAATCTGGCCGACGAGTACATCAACCGGCGTGAGCGCTTCGGTTACTGGAAGGATACGGGCATTATGCTGAAGGGCGAGGCCGTCTGGAGCTTTACGGTCATGTTCCTGCAGATGTGGAGCGTGCTCTCCGGCGAGAAGGTGAATTACAATCTTTACAGGCCGCACGAATGGCACGAGGAGCCGTTCGAGGACGACGGATTCGTGCAGCCGTACGGCGATACGCCGCTCGATCACGAGACGGTCGGTGAGAACGTTTATCTGAATATCATCAACCGTGCAAAAAAATACGTCTATATCTTTACGCCGTACCTGATCCCGGACAATGAGATGCTGACTGCGCTGTGTCTTGCGGCAAAGAGCGGGATCGACGTGCGGATTGTCACGCCGGGCATTCCCGACAAGAAGCTTGTCTTTCTGCTGACGAGATCCTACTATGACAGGCTGATCGCCGCGGGCGTGCGGATCTTTGAGTACAAGCCGGGCTTCCTGCACGCGAAATCCTTCGTCTGCGACGACCGGATTGCGACGGTCGGCACGATCAACCTCGACTACCGCAGCCTCTATCTGCATTTTGAGTGCGGTGTCTGGATGTACCACTCCGAGGCGGTGCTACAGATCAAGGAGGATGCGATGGCGCTGTTCAAGCAGTGCAGGGAGATCCGGGAGGAGGACTGCCGCAACAAGAAGATGGTGACGCGTCTGGGGCAGAGTATTCTGAGGCTGTTTGCGCCGCTGATCTGAGCATTTTTATACAGAAATCCGGCAGCGGTGCCTGTTGCATACAGCGTCCCGGGCGGATGCACATGGGAAATTATGAGATCCTGTCATGAATTTCAGAGGGAATTAATATAGTAGAGATGAGAGAAATCAGGACAGGGATTATGAGAAGATTTTCAGGGTTGGTGTTGGGGTGCGTCTTGTGGCTGGCTTCTGTTTTCAATGCCGGAGCGGCCGAAATACCACTGCCGGAAATTGCGACGCCGCATGCGCTCGTGATGGAGGTCTCGACCGGGACGGTACTGTACGAGAAGGATGCGGATGTCAGGCTGCATCCGGCGAGCGTGACCAAAATTATGACAGTGCTGCTGTGCTTTGAGGCATTGGAGCAGGGGAAGCTGACGCTCGATACGGAGGTCACGACAAGCGCGCACGCGAAATCGATGGGCGGATCGCAGGTTTTCCTTGAGGAAGGCGAGGTGCAGACGGCGGAGACGATGCTCAAATGCATTATCATCGCCTCCGGCAACGATGCGGCCGTCGCGATGGCGGAGCAGATCGGCAGCAGCGAGGAGGCGTTTGTCGCGATGATGAACGAGCGCGCGCAGCAGCTCGGTATGCAGAATACGCACTTTGTGGACTGCTGCGGCCTGACGGATTCCGCGGACCACTATACGACGGCGCGGGATGTCGCGATCATGTCGCGCGAGCTTCTGCTGCATTTTCCGCAGGTGGTCGAATACTCGGATATCTGGATGGAGGATATCACGCATGTGACGAACCGGGGCAGCAGCGTCTTTACCCTGACGAACACGAATAAGCTGCTGCGCGGCTACGAGGGCTGCGACGGTCTGAAGACGGGCAGCACGAGTATCGCAAAATACTGTCTGAGCGCGACCGCGAGACGCGGCGGGATCCGTCTGGTTGCGGCTGTGATGACGGCGCCGGATTCGAAGACGCGTTTTGCGGAGGCCGGGAAGCTTTTGAGCTACGGATTTTCGCGCTGTACGCTGTATCATGACGAGGAGATGGAGCCGCTGCCGCCCGTAGCGGTCGGCGGGGGGATCGAGGAGACGGTTCCGGTGCGCTATGAGAGCGATTTTTCGTATCTGAGTACCGAGAATGAGGATTTCCAGGCGATTGAGCGGCGGACGGAATGGAATCAGGAGATTGAGGCGCCGCTGAAAAAGGGGCAGGAAATCGGTTCCTATATTTATACGCTGAACGGCAGGGAGATTGGGCGCGTCCCGATCGTCACGTCGCGCAGCGTGGAGCGTGCGGGGTATTTTGACTGCCTGAACCGTATCTGGGAGAGGTGGCTTCTGGTTCCGGCGTAGAAAAAGGTTTCCACATCCGAAAAAGTATGCTAGAATAAACAAAGATTTTCTGAAAGGATGAGACACAGCCATGCCACAGTTCAAGGTAACCCATTACAGGGTGCGGACAGGAGAGGGAAGGCGGGGGCCGGAACGGCCGTTTTCCGCCGTGCTCCTGTGCGACCTTCATAACATGAGCTACGGGGAGAACAACAGCGAGCTGCTTGCGCAGATACGCAATGAGAACCCGGCGGTTGTGTTTGTCGCGGGAGATTTGCTGACGTCGACGAGGGAGCCGCAGATGGATGCGGCGCTGTCCCTTCTGGACGAGCTGACGAAAAAGTATCCCGTATATTATGCGAATGGCAATCATGAGCACCGACTGAAGCTGGATCCGGATTATTATGCGGATGCATATGAGCGGTACTCGACGATGATCAAGAGCTTTGGCGTCCACCTGCTTGAGAATACGTGCAGCCGCCTGACGGTTGAGCGGCTTGACATGACGGTCTGGGGGCTGGAGCTTCCGAAGTCATATTTCCGGCGCGGCGGGAGCAGGGAGCCGGGAGTGGCGGAGATTGAGACTCTGCTTGGACCGAAGCCAGATGACGGCAGCTTTCACGTATTGCTGGCCCACCATCCGGGCTATTTTTCCTCCTATGCCGGCTGGGGAGCCGATCTGACGCTCTCCGGCCATCTGCACGGCGGGATTGTCCGGCTGCCGTTTTTCGGGGGAGTCATCAGTCCGCAGATGCGGCTGTTCCCGCGCTATGACCGCGGGCTCTATACGCTGGACGGCGGGAGGCTGGTCGTGAGCGCAGGGCTTGGCAGCCACACGGTCAATCTGCGCATCAACAATCCGCCGGAGCTGGTGGTCATCGATTTTATACGGTAAGGCTTTGTTGGAAAATGACCTGTGCAGACTGCGCAGGATAAAACGGCAGAGACAAAGTCCGATAGCAAGGAGAGCACGTCATGGCAATACCGGTTAAGCTGGAGGCGTTCGAGGGCCCCCTCGACCTGCTCCTGCACCTGATCGAAAAGAACAAAGTGAATATTTATGATATTCCGATCGTCGAGATCACCGACCAGTATCTTGCGTATATCAGCCAGATGGACGGTCAGACGCTCGAGGTGATGAGCGAATTTCTCGTCATGGCCGCGACGCTGCTCGATATCAAGTCCCGGATGCTGCTGCCGCCCGAGGTGAACGAGGAGGGCGAGGAGATCGATCCGCGCGACGAGCTGGTTCAGAAGCTGCTGGAATACAAGATTTTCAAATACATGTCATATGAGCTGCGCGACCGCCAGGAGGACGCCGCTTTTCATCTGTACAAGAAGCCGACGATCCCGGATGAGGTGAAGTCATGGCGTGAGCCGGTCGATGTGGAGAAGCTGCTTGACGGCGTGACGCTTGCGAAGCTGCATTCCGTTTTTCAGGATATCATGAAGCGCACGGAGGACCGCCTTGATCCGATCCGCAGCCAGTTCGGAAGCCTGAAGAAAGAGGAGGTCGACCTTGGCGAGACGATGCATTTCGTGGAGCAGTATATCATCGGGAAAAAGACGTGCATGTTCCGGGAACTGCTCACGCTGCGGCGCGGCAAGGTCTACAAGATCGTCACGTTCCTGACGCTTCTGGAGCTGATGAAGGAGGGGCGCGTCGAGGTGGAGCAGCCGGAGACGTTCGCCGATATCAGGATTACGTGCACGGGCAAGGCGGCTGATTCTGACGAAGAATTTCTGGCGGATTACGACTGATTATGGAGAATGAGATGGATAAAAAGAAGGCCGAAGCTGCGATCGAGGCGATTCTCTTTGCAATGGGAGATTCCGTGGAGACGGAGAAGATAGCCGCCGCGATCGGGCAGGACAAAGAGACGACAAGAGAACTGATCTACGGGATGATGGAGCGCTACCGTGCCCAGGACCGCGGGATTCAGATCATGGAGCTTGACGATTCGTTCCAGTTGTGTACGAAGAGCGAGCTGTATGAGTATCTGATCCGCATTGCGAAGCAGCCGAAGAAGCTCGTGCTGACGGATGTTGTGCTGGAGACGCTCTCGATCATTGCCTACAAGCAGCCGATCACGCGCCTCGAGATCGAGAAGATCCGCGGCGTCAAGTGCGATCACGCAGTCAACAAGCTGATCGAGTACAACCTGATCCGGGAGCTCGGACGCCTCGACGCGCCGGGACGCCCGCTGTTGTTTGGCACGACGGAGGATTTCCTGCGTCATTTCGGTCTCCATTCGCTCGAGGACCTGCCGGAGATGAACCCGGTGCAGATTGAGGATTTCAAGGCCGAGGCCGAGGAAGAGGTACAGATGAAGCTGGAGGTGTAGGTCCGGCTGACAGGATGCATACAGGAGAAGGACGGAAGTGCGCCGGACAAATCTATATCCCGGGAGGTATTCCATGCGAAGATCTGTAATGCGCCTGACCGTGTGCATTCTGACATTATTGACATTTCTTTTTCCGTCTGCGGTACAGGCGGAGGAGCCATTTACCCTGTACGCCCGCGGCGCCGTTTTGATGGACGGTGACAGCGGGCGTATTCTTTATGGAAAGGAAGCGGACGAGGAGCTGCCGATGGCGAGCACGACGAAGATCATGACGTGCATCGTCGCGCTGGAGGAAGCGGAACAGGATACGGTCTGCACTGTATCGGAGAATGCGGCCGCGCAGCCGCAGGTGAAGCTCGGCATGGTGAAGGGCGACACGTTTTATCTGGAGGAGCTGCTGTACTCCCTGATGCTCGAGTCCCACAACGATTCGGCCGTCTGCATCGCGGAGACCGTGGGCGGCAGCGTGCAGGGCTTCGCCGACAAAATGAATGCGAAGGCGCGCGAGATCGGCTGCGCACAGACGCACTATATCACGCCGAACGGCCTGGATGCGGAGGATGAGGGCGGCAGCCACCACACGACGGCCCGCGAGCTGGCGCTCGTGATGCGCTACTGTCTGACGCAGTCCCCGAAGACAGAAGATTTTCTGAGAATCACACGAACTCCGTCCCACACCGTCACGAACACGGAGGGCACCAGAAGCTACGGCTGCACAAACCACAACGCCCTGCTTTCGATCCTTCCGGGCGCCGTTTCCGGCAAGACCGGCTTTACCGGGAAGGCAGGCTACTGCTACGTCGGGGCCGTGGAAGATAAAGACCGCCTGTTCATCGTATCCCTGCTCGCCTGCGGCTGGCCGAACCACAAGGGCTACAAATGGATCGACACGAAAAAGCTGGTCGCCTACGGAAAAGAAAATTTCGAGAAACGCACCATCGCAGCCGAACCCGTCCCGACCGCGGACCTTCCCGTTACAGACGGACAGAGCGGCACGGTACGCACACAGGCATCACCAACCCAGGGAATCCCAATGCTGCTGCGCCCCAGCGAACAGGCCGAATACAAAGTCGCCCTCCCCCCATCCCTGCCGGCCCCCGTCCAAAAAGGAACTCATGCCGGTACCGTCCACTGGTACGTAGACGGCACCGAATACGCGAGCTACCCCATTGTTACCGCCAGTTCGGTTCCGGCCCGCAACTACTGGTCGTGCCTGCAGGAATTGCTAGATCAGTTCCTGTGCTGGTAATCTATCAGCCAGCCACAGTCAGAGAAGCACGCCGGGCCGTCTGGTTAATCAATGTCATTCAGTTCAGACCAGAATCAAACAGCAGGAAAACCATCCGCCTGACTCCGCCGCGACTAAAGCGAGTTGGCAATTGCCAACGAAGCGATACGGAGCAGAGGAGTCAGGCGGATGGTTTTCCTGCGTCCGGCTTCGGACGGCCCGGCGTACTTCTCGTCCGAATTATATACGTTATACCCCATCTGACTCCTTGTGTGAAAAATGTGACAAAAATGCTTGCAATTTTTTGTCAAACACGCTACTATATACTCGGCAGAAATTGGATTAACATAAACAATAGACAATGGAGGGCTGAAGAATGAGTAATACAGCACAAAGCTTAGCAAGTAAAAGAATCGCTTCTTTACTTGATGAGAACAGTTTTGTTGAAATCGGTGGATATGTAACTGCCAGAAATACTGATTTCAACATGCAGCAGACAGAGACACCTGGTGACGGCGTAGTGACCGGCTACGGTGTGATTGACGGACATCTGGTGTACGTTTACAGCCAGGACGCGTCCGTACTGGGCGGCACCATTGGAGAGATGCATGCGAAGAAGATCACACGTCTTTATGATATGGCTATGAACATGGGCGCTCCGGTGATCGGACTGCTGGATTGTGCGGGCCTGAGACTTCAGGAGGCTACAGATGCACTGAACGCATTCGGCGAGATCTATATGAAGCAGACACTCGCATCGGGCGTGATCCCGCAGATCACAGCGGTGTTCGGCAGATGCGGCGGCGGGCTTGCGCTCGTACCGGGACTGACCGACTTCACGTTTATGGAAGGTGCGAAGGCAGAGCTTTTCGTCAATTCCCCGAATGCGCTTGACGGCAATACGAAAGAGAAATGCGACACGGCTTCCGCTGCATTCCAGAGCGGGGAGACCGGGCTTGTTGATTTCGTTGGAACACAGGAGGAGATCCTTGGACAGATCCGCGAACTTGTCTGCATGCTGCCGGCAAACAACGAAGACGACCTGTCCTACGAGGAGTGCACGGACGACCTGAACCGCGTGTGCACGGACCTTGCGAATGCGGCCGGCGATACGACGATTCTGCTGTCGAATATCGCGGACGACAATCATTTCGTTGAGGTTAAGGCTGCCTATGCGCCGGATATGGTGACGGGCTTCCTGCGCCTGAACGGCACGACGGTTGGCGCTGTTGCGAACCGCACGGAGAAGTACGATGACGAGGGCAGTCTGGCCGAGTCCTATGACTGCGCACTGAGCGCAAGAGGCGCACAGAAGGCTGCAGAGTTCGTGAATTTCTGCGATGCGTTTGAGATCCCGGTGCTGACTCTGACGAACGTAGCCGGCTTCAAGGCATGCAAGTGCTCCGAGAAGCTTATGGCGAAGGCGGCGGCGAAGCTGACGTACGCATTTGCGAACGCGACGGTTCCGAAGGTCAACGTGATCATCGGCAAGGCGTTCGGCAGCGCATATATTGCAATGAACAGCAAGGCGATCGGCGCGGACATGACGTTTGCATGGAGCCAGGCACAGATCGGTATGATGGATCCGCAGCTTGCGGCTAAGATCATGTATGCGGATTCCGATGTGAAGGTAATGAATGAGAAGGCAGCAGAGTATGCAGCACTTCAGTCGAGCGCGCTCTCAGCAGCGAAGCGCGGCTATGTAGATAATATGATCGAGGCAGAGGACACAAGGAAATATGTGATCGGCGCTTTCGAGATGTTATTCACAAAGAGAGATGACCGCCCGTCCAAAAAGCACGGAACAGTTTAAGCGAGGTGAATCACATGAAGCGTAGATTAAGTGCAGTATTGCTTGCGCTCGGGCTTAGTGTGTCTGTTTTCTCTATGGGCGTATATGCAGAGGAGACAGAGACGCAGGCAACGGAGCAGGTAACAGAGCCGGCAGCGGAAGAGGTGCAGGAGGCGGCCGAGTCCGAGCTGGCTGAGGGCGAGACGGAGGCCGAAGCCCAGACAGAGGCAATGTCTCAGGAGGATCAGATCAAACAGCTCATGACGCAGTATCTGACGCAGATTGCGGGGTATACGGATGAGCAGCTTGATATGATGAAGGAGAGCGACGACGCGTCAAGCGCGCTGATCGCAGCCAACTGGAGCTCAGTCAAAGAAGAGCTCGGCGCTTTCGTTGAGGTGACGGAGGCGGAGCTTTCCGCGGACGGGACTTCGATCGTCTGCCATACGAAATATGAGAAGATAGATGACAAGACCGACGTAGTGGTTACCTACAAGGTTGACCAGAAGGCACAGACCGTATCGTTCGAGTGGGATGTGCAGTACCCGATGGGGATTCTGATGCAGCGTGCGGCCCTGAATACGGTGATGGGACTTGGCATCGTGTTCCTGACACTGCTCTTCCTGAGCTGGCTGATCGGACAGCTCCATATCATTCCGGATATGATCGAGAAGCGCACGAAGAAGGACGCCCCGGCGCCTGCTCCGGCAGCACCGGCAGCAGCTCCGGCCCCGGCTCCGGTTGTCGAGGAGGAGCTTACGGATGACCTTGAGCTCGTAGCCGTGATCACGGCGGCGATCGCAGCATCCGAGAATACATCGAGCGACGGCTTTGTAGTCCGCTCCATCAAGAAATCAAATAAAAGAAACTGG
>Ga0129308_1003429_pt1 | contig 11408 bp, 12 predicted proteins | sample L827metagenome_FD_94440 | JGI IMG/M metagenome (GOLD analysis project Ga0129308, IMG submission 94440) | Ring-tailed lemur group fecal microbial communities from Wisconsin, USA - L827 metagenome | ecosystem: Host-associated > Mammals > Digestive system > Large intestine > Fecal | place: USA... | reverse complement strand
CATCATATTCTCCGTAAGGGGCACGGTACAGAGTAGGCTCACAGCCCGTGATCATCTTTATCTTGCGTGAACATTCTTTTGTATCTGCAATAAGGTCGTTCACATTCATACCTTTGATATGAGGGTGCTTGTCGCTGTGGTTGGCTATTTCGTGTCCGGCTTCGCTGAGCTTTCTTATATCATCGGGATATTTATCGGCAAATTCTCCCGTAACAAAGAAAGTAGCCTTGACTTTTGCCTCAGAGAGTATGGAAATAAGCTCGTCGGTGTTGCTGTTTCCCCACGCACAGTCAAATGTAACACTTATCATATTGTCCGACCGCTTTACGCAGTATATCGGCAAGCGTATGTTTTCCGCCCCCGTATCTATAGACGAGAGTATAGCAAATACTCCTATCGCTATCCCCGTAACCAGCACTAAAATGAACATGACCGCGCGTATCAGTCTGCGCTTGGTCATAGTCATAACGAACATAATTATTCCTCCTTGTATCGTTTTTAGAATTATATGCCCGTGTCCCGTACAAAATGACAAGCAGGCATTTAAAATTTCTTTGTTTATTCTTTATGCGGTATAGCATTTATTTAACCTTTCTTTACTGTACTTTTTCTTGACATCACGGCGTAAAAATAATATAATAAATACTGGTACAGTGCGTACATTAAAAGCAAATCGTGAAAAGGACGGAAAAGCCTTGTTTACTGATATAGATGATCTCAGAATAAACTATACCGATTGCGGCAGCGACAGCGGTAAAGGTACGGTGCTTCTTCTGCACGGCTGGGGGAGCAATATCACGCTGTTCAAAAACATCGTGGATATGCTTAGCCCGCATATGAGAGTGTTAGCTCCCGATATGCCCGGCTTCGGAGAGAGCGACGAGCCGAAAGAAGCGTGGTGCGTTGACGATTATGTCGATTTTATCGGAAAGTTCTGCGAAAAGATAGGGATAAAGCCGACGGTGGTTTTAGGTCACAGCTTCGGCGGCAGAGTTATTATAAAGGCGGTCACAAGAGAACTACCCGTTCTGTCTCCCGAAAAGCTGATACTTACCGACAGCGCAGGAATAAAGCCCAAGCAGAGTACGGCATCAAAAATAAAAACACGGACATATAAGATGGGAAAGGCTGTAATGAGCACAGCTCCGATGAAAAAGCTGTTCCCGAATGCCGTTGAGAATATGAGAAACAAGCGGGGAAGCGCAGATTATCTTGCGGCATCTCCAGTTATGAGAGCAACGCTTGTTAAAGTCGTAAACGAAGACCTTACGGAGCTTTTGCCGAAGATAAAGCAGTCTACGCTTCTAATATGGGGCGACAAAGACGATGCAACGCCGCTTTCCGACGGAGTAAAGATGAGCGAGCTTATAAAGGACAGCGGACTTGTTACTATAGAAAACGCAGGACATTATGCATTCCTTGACGGTTGGTATACATTCTCAAGAGTGCTTGCATCCTTCCTTGAAATAAAGTAAGAACGGAGAATTTGTTTTGGATATATTATCGATAATCTCGGTGTCGGTGCTCGGCATTACGCTGTGCATTTCGTGCGTTGTCAATTTCCTTCACTATATTCATATGTTCCAGCTTAACTCCTACCATGCGGTTGAGCAGTTCAGATGGATAGGCATAAACATAAAGAGCGTTTTACTCCGCCATATATTTACTGTCGGCGCTGTACTGATGTTTGTTGTATTTGGCGATATAAGACCGTCAACCTGCTTGCTTGCGGCGGCGTTTTTATGGATAGGTCTTATTTTCTCTGCACCGAAAAAAGCTAAGAAAAAGCTCGTTTTCACTCCGAGAGTGATAAGAATGTCTGTTACATCGGCAATAGTTTATATAGCTGTTATCCTGCTTGTTCTTTTGCTTGCGGGAGCCGGTTCGCTGTCATTTGCACTTATAATGACGGTGCAGATACTGACGCTGTTTATTGCGGTGATAGCCAATGTTATCAATAAGCCGATTGAATATATGATAAACCGTCATTATATCAATGACGCCAAAAGGATAATAAACGAGCTTCCCATGCTTACCGTAGTAGGCCTTACGGGAAGCTACGGCAAGACCAGCACGAAGTTCTATCTTGAAAAGCTGCTCGGAGCTAAATACAATGTGCTTATGACTCCCGAAAGCTACAACACGACTATGGGTGTAGTCAAGGTGGTAAGAGGTCAGCTTAACGCCACGCACGATATATTCCTGTGTGAGATGGGTGCAAAGAATGTCGGCGAGATAAAGGAAATATGCGATATCGTAAAGCCGAAGCACGGAATTATTACCTCCATAGGCCCTCAGCATCTGGAAACATTCAAGTCGGTTGACAATATCATAAAGACCAAGTTCGAGCTTGCTGACAGCCTGCCCGATGACGGAACGATATTCCTCAATTTCGACAATGAATATATAAAAAATCATGACTGCAAAAAGAACAAGGTGACTTATTCGCTCGGCGGCGGCACAGATTATTATGCCGATAATATCACCGTCAGCGAGAACGGCACGCAGTTTGTTCTGCATCACGGAAGTGAAGAAAAGCAGTTTACCACAAAGCTTATCGGCAGTCACAATGTGCAGAATATAGTAGGCGCTATAGCTGCGGCAAATACGCTCGGCGTACCGCTTGCCGACCTTGTTATCCCTGTAAAGCGTCTTGAGTGCGTACCGCACAGGCTCCAGATAATCAAAGGCACGAATAAGACTATCATCGACGACGCATTCAACTCAAATCCCAGCGGAGCAAAGGCGGCGCTTGATACGCTTGCCGTATTTGACGGATATAAGATACTTGTTTCACCGGGTATGGTGGAGCTTGGCGAGAAGGAGTACGAGCTGAATAAGCAGTTCGGAAAACAGGCGGCTGATGTCTGTGACTTTGTTATCGCAGTAGGCGAGCGACAGGCAGTGCCGATAGTTGACGGACTTAAGGAAAGCGGCTACCCCGAAGATAAAATTTATGTTGCAAAGAGTCTTAACGAGGCTCTTATAAAGGTTGAGAATATAAAGACAGGCGGAGCAAAGAAGATAGTTCTGCTTGAAAATGACTTGCCCGATAATTATTGATAAGGCAGTCGGAAACAGAAAAGGGAGATACTATGGATGCATTTTGCGATTACTGCGGAGCTAAGCTTGATGTCGAAAACGATAACTGCTGTGCTCAGTGCGGCGCACCTTTTGACGACAACGAGAGCGTAAAGCAATATCGTGCGGAGAAAAGGCGCAGAGAAGAACAGCAGAGAAATCTTGAAGAGATGAGGCTGAGACAACAGCAGCAGTCGCAGTATAATCAACAATTACGCACAAGTCCGGTGACACAGCAGAATGCTCATGTTGACAGAGCAAGGAAGATCGTAGTAATTGTTGTTATAGCAATGTTCTTCGGACCTGTGCTTCTCGGAATGCTGGGAGGAATATTAGGCGTTGTTTTTGATGTGGTGGACGATTTGAACGATGACGCAGAATATACCACAAGAAAGCCTATCACCACCTTAGCTTCCACATCGGATCCCTTGCCCGAGAATGTCGAGGTAGCCTTCAATGAGACTGCCGAGCTTGACGGCTACAGCTTTATCTGCGATGAAGTTTATAAGACTGATATCCAGTATTACACCCCGACTTTAGGATATATGTATGTTGCATTTCACTTCAAGGTCAAAAATACCGGAACATCTAAGCTGTGGTCAAGCAGCGATGTCGTTTGCATTGTAAACGGTGATGAAAATTGCAACAACATCTGGAATTCGGAGCTCAGAAATTTCGGCTCGGCTAATCTTCCCGCAGGAGTCAGCACACAGGGTTATAAATGCTTTGAAATACCTGTTGACGCAGACAGCGTTATTATTACATACGGCGAGAATGTCAGAGTCCATGTAGATCTTACAGATATAGAAGACAGAACGGAAAGCTCTGACGAATAAAATATACTTGAAAGGACAGACGGCTATGAAAATAAGAGTAGGCGTGTTTTTCGGAGGAAACAGCGTAGAGCATGAGGTGTCGATAATATCCGCACTTCAGGCGTGTAACTCCATAAACAAGGATAAATATGAGGTAATACCCGTATATATTGCCAAGAATAACGAGATGTATGTCGGTGAAAATATAGGTAAGATATCGGCATACAAGGATCTTAAAGCTCTGCTTAAGGATAGCAAAAGGGTAATTCTTGTAAACGACGGCGGAAAGGTACAGCTTGTGCTTTATCCCGGTAAAAAATTCGGCAGTAATGTATATTCTGCTATCGATGTGGCTTTCCCCATAGTACACGGCACTAATGTTGAGGACGGCGTTTTTCAGGGTTATCTGCAGACTATCGGAGTGCCTTATGTCGGATGTGATGTTATCTCATCGGCGGTAGGTATGGATAAGTATGTGATGAAGACCGTTTTTAAGGATAACGGCATACCCGTGCTTGACGGTATTGTTGTCCATATCAGCGACTTTGCAAAAGATGAAGAAGCAACAAAGGCGGCTATTAAAGAAAAGATAGCATATCCTCTTATCGTAAAGCCGATAAACTTAGGTTCAAGCGTCGGAATAATGATAGCGCACAATGACGAACAGCTTGATGAAGCGCTTGACAATGCGTTCACCTACGCTTCAAAGCTGCTTATCGAGCCTGCAATAACAAATCTTAAGGAAGTCAACTGCTCTGTATGCGGCGACTATGCGACAGCTCACGCATCCGAATGTGAAGAGCCGGTAAATACCGATGAAATACTAAGCTATGAAGATAAGTATATCGCAGGCGACAAGGGCGGAAAGTCAAGCGGTATGGCAACGCTTAAAAGAAAGATACCTGCCGATATATCCGACGAAACAAGAGAGCAGATACGCACTCTTGCCGTTAAGGCGTTCAGGTGTCTGGGTGCGTCGGGTACTTCAAGAATAGACTTTATGATAGATATGGACAACGGCAATGTATATCTCAACGAGATAAATACAATACCCGGTAGCCTTGCTTTTTATCTGTGGGAGCCTGTCGGAGTAAAATATCCCGACCTGCTTGACGAGATGATTTCGCTTGCGTTAAAGCGTGAAAGAGAGAACAAGGCGCTCACCTTCAGCTTTGAGACAAATATTCTTGACGGCTTTACGGGCGGAAAGCTCGGCGGCAGTAAGGGCGGAAAACTTTAATACTGAGGAACAATATGAAAAAGGCGTATATAATAAATCTTAAATACGGCATATGGGAAAATCAGCTCTGGCTTGAAGCCGATGACACTCCCGAAATGCAAAAGGCGTGGGAAAAAGCTAAAAGCGGTCTGTCCGACCTTGCTTCTTCCTGCCAGAGTCCCGGCGATTATTTCAGCAAGGCTGTAGAATGTTTCGGTTCAGCCGGATTTGTAAGAATCCAGAAATGAAAGAGATAATAGTATCCGAAAATGACAGCGGTCAGCGAATTGATCGTTTTCTGTCCAAAGCATTTCCACTTAGTCAAGGGCAGATATGCAAGCTTGCAAGAAAGAAATGTATCAAGCTCAACGGAAAACGGTGCGAGCCGAATACGCACATTGCACAAAATGATGTTATAAGGCTTTTTGTCCCCGATGAAATGCTGATACCGAAAACTGCTTCTCCCGACGATTTTTTATCTGCGTCTGCGGATATAGACATTGTTTATGAAGACGAAAACATACTGCTTGTTGATAAGCCTGTGGGTATGGTAGTACACGAGGACGACAGCGGAGACAGCGACACGCTGATAAACCGCATAAAGAGCTATCTTTATCAAAAGCAGGAATATCATCCCGAAGACGAGCTTTCCTTTGCGCCTGCGCTGTGCAACCGCATAGACCGCAACACCTGCGGAATAGTGATAGCGGCAAAGAATGCGGAGTCGCTTCGTATCCTCAATCAGAAAATAAGAGACAGAGAGCTTACAAAGCTGTATCTTTGCATTGCCTGCGGAAAGGTAGAGCCTAAGAGCGCATTGCTTACAGCTTATCTTGAAAAGAACAGCGATACAAATACCGTTAAGATATCCGATAAAAAGACTAAGGATAATCTTACGATAAAGACAAAGTACAGAGTGCTCGGGTTTAACGGAGAAAATTCTCTGCTTGAAGTCGATTTACTTACGGGAAGAACCCATCAGATAAGAGCGCATCTTGCGTACATCGGTCATCCCTTACTTGGCGACGGGAAGTACGGAAGTAACAAGCTGAACAGAAAGTATGGCTATAAATATCAGGCGCTGTGCAGTTATGAGCTGAGGTTTAAGTTCACTACCGACGCAGGCAGACTCGCTTATCTTGACGGAAAGCGCTTTTTTGCAAAGCTGCCCGATTTTGCAAAGCAGTTTGATATTTCATTTGAAAACACTTGACACTTGCTTTATGTTATGCTATAATTACCTTATCTTAAGGGAGTAGATGGCGAAATATCGTGGCAAGTCAACATACTGACCGCAAGGTCTGGCTTGTCTTAAACATTGAGACTTGAGTACAGGATAGCTGTACTTAGGTCTTTTTTATTTTTCATTTTCGGATAAGCTTCCGCATATATTATTTCGGAGGACAAAATATGGGACTTGTTGAACTGTTTCTTATTGCTGTGGGATTATCAATGGACGCTTTTGCGGTTTCTGTCTGCAAGGGATTATCCGAGCGCAGTCTGAAGGCAAAGCATTATTTTATCATAGGTGCGTGGTTTGGCGGATTTCAGGCACTGATGCCGCTTATAGGCTATCTATTAGGCTCGGCGTTTGAACAGTATATCACTTCGTTTGACCACTGGGTAGCTTTTGTACTGCTCGGACTTATCGGCGGAAATATGATAAGAGAGGCCTTTTCAAAAGATGAAGAAGATCAGGACGCTTCTTTCGGCTTCAAAACTATGCTGCTGCTTGCGATAGCTACAAGCATTGACGCCCTTGCGGTAGGTATAACATTCGCTCTGCTTCCCGATGTCAATATATTTGCCGCAATATCGCTAATCGGAGTTACGACTTTTGTCCTTTCGGCAATCGGACTTAAGGTAGGAAATGTATTCGGTGCGAAGTATAAAGCTAAGGCTGAGTTTGTCGGCGGTGTTATACTTATTCTTATCGGTACGAAAATTTTGCTTGAACATCTCGGGGTTATAAATTTCTGATAGGTGCAAGAAATCTGCTGTGTTTGCGGCAGATTTTCTTTATGTTGATATTCAACAAAAAACAAAGTTAGTTTTCACTAACAAAGTGGCTGGTTTTAACGAAAATATCTGAGAGTCGTAAAATCGTACAAAAATACCGTTGACAAAAGAGGCGGTCGGCACTATAATATGATTTGGTTAGATAAAACTAACTAAAACGAACATTTGAGTTAGTTAAAACTAATTCAAACTTACGGAAAGGATGATATTATGATTCCGCTAACTCTTGCAGATGTCGGAGAGGAGAATATCATTAAGAAAATTGCCGGTAAACAGGAGGTCAGACTTCATCTTGAGAATCTCGGCTTCGTTATCGGTGCGGCAGTAAAAGTAATCAATAAAATAGGCGGCAATTTGATAGTAAATGTGAAAGAATCCCGTGTTGCCGTCAGCAAGGAAATGGCGCAGAAAATCATGGTGTAGTACCGTATATACTTAAAAATTATCAAGGAGGAGAGCAGATATGAAAACACTGCGGCAGGTAAAAGTCGGTGAGACCGTTAAGGTAGTGAAGCTTCACGGAGAGGGTGCGGTAAAGCGTCGTATTATGGATATGGGACTTACAAAAGGCACCGAAGTACATATCCGTAAGGTAGCACCGCTTGGCGATCCGGTCGAGGTCACAGTTCGTGGATATGAACTGTCCTTACGAAAAGCGGACGCAGATATGATTGAAATAGAATAAGCAAAAAGCAAAAGGGGAGAATATCCCCGTTTATATTAAGCGTCGGTTAGTTATAACTAATCGAGAAAGTGAGGAAAACATGGATTTGCGAATTGCCCTTGCAGGCAACCCCAACTGCGGAAAAACTACACTGTTCAACGCACTTACAGGTTCAAATCAGTTTGTAGGAAACTGGCCGGGCGTTACGGTAGAGAAGAAGGAAGGTAAGCTGAAAAAGCATAGTGATGTTATAATCACCGACCTTCCCGGCATATACTCTCTTTCTCCGTATACTCTGGAGGAAGTGGTTGCAAGAAATTATCTTATTACCGAGCGTCCCGATGCGATACTCAACATTATTGACGGAACTAACCTTGAAAGAAATCTGTATCTTACTACACAGCTTACCGAGCTTGGGATCCCCGTTGTTGTAGCGATTAATATGATGGATGTGGTAAAGAAAAACGGCGACAAGATAAACACAGAGGAGCTTTCAAGAGCGCTCGGATGTAAGGTGGTAGAAATATCTGCGCTTAAAGGCACGGGCATAGAGCAGGCAGCAGAAGCGGCAATCAAAGCGGCTGAAAACGGCAGAACCGTTCCTATGCACACCTTCTCGGGTACTGTTGAACACGCACTTGCTCATATTGAAGAGGCCGCCGTACACAGTATGTCCGAAGAACAACAGCGCTTTTTCGCTATCAAGATATTTGAGCGTGACGAACAGGTTACAAAGCAGCTGGGACTTGACAAGTCAGCTTTAGAACATATAGAAAACGATATAAAAGCGGTAGAGGAAGAAATGGATGACGATGCGGAGTCCATTATTACAAACGAGCGATATGTTTATATCGGAAGCATTATCAAAGGCTGTTATAAGAAGAAATCTGCAGGCAAGCTTTCAACTTCTGATAAAATAGACAAGGTAGTAACCAACAGATTTGCGGCGCTGCCTATATTTGCTGTTATTATGTTCCTTGTTTATTATATCTCTGTTTCCACAGTCGGAACGATTGTGACAGATTGGGCAAACGACGGTGTGTTCGGTGATGGCTGGCATCTTTTCGGCATTGGTACATCGGAATATGACGACGCAATGACAAGTTACGCCGCAGAGAATGTCTGGACGGATGAAATGATATCTATTGTTGACGCCGCCGCAGAAAAAGGCGTTGTCGGCGCTGAAGAAATAAAGTCTGCTATTGCCGATGAGGATTTCGGTGCTTTTGATGAAGCGTACGGCTCTTTTGCGGATTCTCTGGCGGAAGAAGGCTTTGATATTTCCGCAATATATGACGAGGCTCTCGGTGAAGAAGCCGAAGGCGTGCCTGATGTTTCACAGTACGGCGTATGGGTGCCGGGTATACCGGTACTTGCACAGGACGGACTTAATGCGTTAAACTGCCCCGAGTGGCTCAGCAGCCTTTTAGTTGACGGAATTATCGGCGGTGTAGGCGCAGTTCTCGGATTTGTACCGCAGATGCTCGTATTGTTTATAATGCTCGCTTTCCTTGAGTCCTGCGGATATATGGCTCGTATTGCGTTTGTACTTGACCGTATCTTCCGTAAGTTCGGACTTTCAGGCAAGTCGTTTATCCCGATGCTCATCGGTACAGGCTGCGGCGTTCCCGGAGTTATGGCGTCAAGAACTATTGAGAACGAGCGTGACCGCCGTATGACTATTATGACTACCACATTTATCCCCTGCGGAGCAACGCTCCCGATTATCGCCCTTATCGCCTCAGCATTGTTCGGCGGCGCATGGTGGGTTGCACCGAGCGCATACTTTATCGGAATTGCGGCGATCATACTTTCGGGAATTATGCTCAAGAAAACGAAAATGTTCGCAGGCGACCCTGCACCTTTTGTAATGGAGCTTCCTGCTTACCACCTGCCTACAGTAGGCAATGTGCTTCGCTCAATGTGGGAGCGTGGCTGGTCGTTTATCAAGAAGGCAGGCACAATAATTCTTCTTTCTTCTATTATCATCTGGGCAGGTTCCTGCTTCGGCACGGTTGACGGAGTATTAACCTTCAGCACCGAAATGGAGCTTGAAAACAGTGTACTGGGCATGATAGGAAGCGTTGTTTGCCCGATATTTGCACCGCTTGGTTTCGGCAATATCAAGGCAACAGTAGCAACAATAATGGGACTTGTAGCAAAGGAAGAGGTTGTAGGCGTATTCGGTGTACTTGACTTTGAGGGTATGACTCAGCTTGCGGCATATTCATTCCTTGTATTCAATCTGCTGTGCGCTCCTTGCTTTGCGGCAATCGGCGCAATCAAGCGTGAGATGAACAGTGCAAAGTGGACTGCTTTTGCGATAGGCTATCAGTGTACATTTGCTTATGCGGTATCTCTTATGATTTATCAGATAGGCTCTGTGTTTACCGGAAATATAAATGTGATAGGTCTTATCTTTGCACTTGCGGTACTTGCGTTTATGCTGTATATGATAATAAAGCCTTATAAGGAATCAACAAGACTTACAAAGACGGTCAAGGTCGGAAAGTAATCAGAGGGGAGGAAGCAATATGTTAGAATGGATATCACAGAATATCGCAACGATAATAATATGTGCGGCGCTTATCGGCGTAGTTGCGGCTATTATAGCCGGTATGGTAAGAAATAAGCTGAAAGGCAAATCTTCCTGCGGATGCGGTTGCGGCTGTGCCGATTGCCCGATGAGCAGTTCCTGCCATTCGGGGAAATAATATTACATATAAAATAAGGGAGATGCTAAAAACTGCATGTCGAGGGTTCAAGTCCTTCTGCCCATGCCATGTCGAGTATTCATAAGTGATTTCACTTATGAATACTCGATTTTTATATCTTGATACGGTTTTATGTATGAACAGGCAATTTGCCTGCTCTTTTGTTATACCGGTACCCCACCGCCGACAGGGGAGACCCTTTGCGGTGTAGGGTGTAGGACGGAACGCCTAATGATTTGTACCCTCTTTGCGGTGTACGATGACGGTTGTACCTTTGCGGTATAAGGGTGGAGAATACAACTTACGGTTAGCACAAAGGGGTACACCCTTTGCGGTAATAAATAAAAAACAAAAGGAGACCGAAAAGATGGCACTGGCAAAGTACGCAGAAGACAATCTCGAAATGTATTACGAAAGGATGGCGATGCAGGAATACACTTGCAATCAAAAGTACAAGCAACAGCAAAACACACTAAAAACAGCGGCTACGGAAAACCGTAATTGGTTCAGAGCAGTGTTTGCCGGCAAAAGTGGCTTTTCTGAGTAAAGGAGGGAAAACAAAATGAGAGAAAAGATTTTTTGGATAGCTTTGTTCATTCTTACGGCGGTCTGCCCGCCACTCGCTTGTTTATTGTTTGTTATTGTATTACTTTTTGGAAAATGAGAGGAGAACAAAGATGGAAAATGAATTTGAAGAAAACGATTACGAGTACGGTACTGCATTAGACGCTTTGCTTGCTTTCTTAGATTGTCTGCCAAAAGACATAATCAAAATGATTGATTTTGACCGATACAAAACCATGATGCAGACCGCCGCCGAACTGAAAGATATTCTCGCCGAAAGTCACGAAGAAGGTCAGCTTGACATTGACATATGTGATATGTTAAACATAGGT
>Ga0129308_1003426_pt1 | contig 11414 bp, 14 predicted proteins | sample L827metagenome_FD_94440 | JGI IMG/M metagenome (GOLD analysis project Ga0129308, IMG submission 94440) | Ring-tailed lemur group fecal microbial communities from Wisconsin, USA - L827 metagenome | ecosystem: Host-associated > Mammals > Digestive system > Large intestine > Fecal | place: USA... | reverse complement strand
GTCGTTTTCATAGATATCGTGAATGGCCCACTGGTCACATTCCCGAATTTCGCTTCGTTCCGGAATCTTGTTTGCCATATCGGTTCCTCCTTATAAAATTAGCATTATTGTAGCATATCTAAAGATTAAAGACAAGCGCAGACAGCTTGGAAGTTCGGATTTTCCCACAGGATACCTGCATAGCAAGAGCCAGCCGGGAACGGCTGGCTCTTGCAGCAGCAGAGATATGAAATATAGATACGTTTTCCACTTTTGGCCAAAAAAGCAACGGACCGGAGAGGTCCGTTGCTGCAAACTTGTACTTATTTTTCGACGATCTCAAGGATCTCCATCGGGCAGGCCTTGGCACAGATGCCGCAGGCGATGCACTTGGAGGCAAACGCCGTGTCGTCCGCCTTGACCAGCACGCCGAAGGGACATGCTTCCTTGCACTTGCCGCAGCCGACACAGAGCTTCTTGTTAATCATATAGACGCCGGTTTTGGGGTTCTGCGTGATTGCGCCATGCTCGCAGGCGGCAGCGCACTTACCGCACTGAACGCAGACCATAGGCTTTGCCACGCCCTTGCGATCAACGATCTGGATGCAGGATTTGTCCTGATGGAACTCCTTGTAGAACGCCTGGGAGCAGGCAGTGACGCACTGCAGACATGCCATGCAGGTTGCGCCCTTCTTCACAGAAAGTTTTTTCATTGTATGTCTACCTCACGAACGTATGTATTTTTCGGGTTTTAATGTAGCCATTATACAGCAGTGTTCGATAAAAATCAATCGATATTATTTCAAGGATTCTATCTCTTTTCTTGGTATTTTTTTCATGCTTTGATTTGAACGCTTTGGGAGTAAAAATTTCTGTTTTGCAGATACTAGGGCCGTACCATTTCAGGAAACGGAGGAATTACCATGAAACGATATGCAGCAATCACTCTGGTGGCCGTTATGCTGGCCGCCCTGCTGGCCGGCTGCGCCGGCACCAACTACGGCTACGGCTATGGCTACGATGGCAACGTGTCGACCACCGACAACGGCTATGTCAACGGGACCAACGGCAACATGACCGGCAGCTACTACTATGACGACGCCAACGGCTATCAGGGCGCTGCCAACGGCACTGGAAACGGCACACGCTCCAACAGCGGGGTTGGGAACAACAACGTCACTGGCAACAGCGGCCGCCCGACGCCCCGCACCGGCAGCGGCACCAGCCAGACCACGCGGTAAGCTGTCCCGAGGTGAACCATGTTCACCTCTACATAAAGTTCATTTTCCGTCCGGAACCAGGATAATCTTCTCATAAACGCCATCGCCGGCAGAAGAAAATCCGTCCTTCTCAAAAAATCCTGCGCTGGAGGCATAGCGCTCCCCAGGCACAACGCGCAGACGGGTTCTGCCCAGGCTCCGGTAATAGCTGACCGCGCAGCCGATGAGCTGCATGCCCAGCCTTTGCCCGCGGTATTGGGGGTCGAGGCCAAGGTAGTCGATAAAGCCGGCGCCCTGCTTCTGGTCCCGCTGTGGGTCAAGCTGCACAATCCCAACCGGCTTTTTTCCCAGCATTGCAAAGGCAATGACCGCCATGGGCGCAACCGGGATCTCTTCGTCGGCCAGCCGCAAATACCAATCGATCTCCCCCTCATAGGGAGAAAACCAGAGGTTTCGATCTGCCTGCTTCGCATTCTCCCGCCACCAATGCTGCCGCGCCAGCGTGGAGATTTCTTCGCTGAGATGGGAATTGTCGCTTGCATACTCGAGATGGAATTCGCCGTCGTAGGTGAGCTTTGTAACGGCTGTATTGTCGCTGTGGCCGGGCTTGCTGTCCGGGAACAGCACCGACAGCGACTGGGCCAGGACGCCGCCATGGGTGAAGATTGCAATTGTCTTCTCCCGATTTTGCTCCGCGACGCAGCGCAGCCCTTCAAGGAAGCGCGCCGTAAACTGTTCAAAGCGCTCGGCGCCCTCCGCCCGCCATACTCTGGGATTCCTGTTAAAGTTGTTCATCTGCACCGGGTCCGTCTCCGCCAGCTCTCCAAAGGGCACATCCTCCCAGGTCCCCAGGTCGATCTCGCGGAAGCGAGGGTCCTTTTGGATTGGCAAATGCTTTGGGCCTGCCAACGCCTGCGCCGTCCGGCAGGTTCTGGTCAGGTCGCTGGAATAGACCGCGTCGATCGGAATAGTTTGGAACCGCTGCGCAAGGGCCTCAATCTGCCGCAGTCCGTTCTCCGTCACATTTGTGTCGTAATGGCCGTGGATGCGGCGGTAGCGGTTCCCCTCTGCCTCCGCGTGGCGAATCAAATAAATTTCTTCCATTCAGATCACCGTCACATATTTTCCGATATCCTTCTTCATCTTAACGGCAGCCTCCAGCGCCCGCTCTGCAAAATCCGCTCCGTCGGTCTCCGCCTTTTTCCATGCGCCCAAAATGCTGCGGGATGCCGTGACAATCGCGCCGTGGCCAAATTCGTCAAAGGCATTGGAAACACCCTTCGGTGTGCCGCCCTGGGCGCCGAATCCTGCCACCAGGAAAAACAGGCGGTCGTACTTTTTCCGCATGGTAGACAAAGCACGGGAATCGGTGGCCGGCATGACGGCGCCGATCTCCGAGTAGCCGCTCCGGCCGATCAGGTCCGTGCTCCACCGCATCGCCAGGTCCGCCATCGCCGTGTGAACCACCCGGTCGCCGGCGATCAGGTCCTGCACCTCCCGGCCGGACCGGTTGGACGTCTTGACCAGCAAAAAGATGTTTTTCCCTTCCTCCTTGCAGTATGGCAGGAAGGGCTTCACCGCGTCAGAGCCGAGATAGCCGTTGAGCGTCACCGCATCGCAGACATAGGGACGGTAGCGCTTCTCTCCAATCTCCACCTGGCCGAACACAGCCTGCGCATAGAGAGCCGCGATATGCGGCGCATCGCCCCGCATGGAGTCCAGCAGGACATAATAGCCCATCTCCCTGGCGGCTGCGCATAGCTCCTGCATCACGGCCACACCATAGGAGCCAAGAGCCTCGAAGCAGGCCGTCTGAATTTTGGCGGCCGGAACCAGCTCCTTCAGCGCCTCCAAAATTGCCCGGCAATAGTGCAGATACGCCTTTGCAAGCCCCTGCGGCGTCTCTCCCAGTTCGGAAAAGGCTTTTTGCAGCACACAATCCGGAATCAGCTCCGGCGAGGGATCCAAGCCCACCATAGAGGGGTTCTTCATTTTTCTGATTTTCTCCTGCAGCGCATCCATCGACATGGCACCCACTCCTCGCATTGTTTTCTTATTCTATAGTATAGCACAATCCATCCGTCAGGAGAATCGATTTTTTTCTTTTTTTCGCGTATATCCAACAATCATTTGTACATACTGAGATTGAAGGAGGAGTGAGCCATGAAATCGACCTGTTTCCTGTTGACCCTGGGCCTCGGTATGGCTGCCGGCGCGATGGTGAACGCCATGCTGCCGCAGAACTGCGAGGTTAAAAAGGCGGTGGATTCCGCAGCGGAGTCCATCGAGCAAGCAGCCAAGAAAGCTGTCAATTCCGTTGGAGCGTGATCCCTTCGCGCCGGGCCCGCCCGGCGTACATAAAAACAAAAGGGCCGTCCTGCCCGACGGCAGGACGGCTTCTCTCCGGTTCAGTCCCATTGGACAGCGCCGGTATTCATATCGACATACAAAAGATAAGGAATTTCCAACATGCCGTCCGCTGTGTGCACATCCATCCGGACAGCCCAGCAGGGCGCGCCGCCATGCAGCTTTTGCTCAATGCTGATCAGCTCGATGCTGCCCAGCTCCGACTCTTCGATTTCCTCCCGGAGCCATGCCTCTGCCTTTGCCTGCGCATTCTCCTCGCTGACGGTAGCCTGTAGACCTTGCAGCCCCTCCGCAGGATCAGACTTCCCGGAATTCCCGGAGAACGCAGCGGCAGAGATCAGATCGCCGCCGGCATTCACAGTCACCGTAACACCCTCATCCAGATCAAAGCCATTTTCTATCCGCCGCCATTCATACACATACTCGATATATCCGCCCCTGTCATAGGCTTCCTTCATCGTAATTGTATAGCCGTCCAGGGTCCCAAAGAGCTTTTCCGCATAGGATTCAGCGGGTTTCTGCGCATCGTCCAGCGTTACGGCTGCCGCTACTGCAGTCTGGCTTGCGTCGCACACCACATAGGCCAGGTTGCCAGTCGCCGCGTCTACGGCGCAGGTAACTCCATCGCCCTCATATTTTTGCCACAGCGTTCCGTCCGTAAGCTGCTCCCGCCCCACAGCGCTGAGCTGCACGTCGGTCAAAACTGCCACTTTCTCCGCCGCTGCCTTCCCTTCTCCGTGCGCTGCTGCATTTTCGTTTTCCAGTACTATCCAAGCAACAATCGTCAACGTCAAAACCATTGCAATGATAAGTAAAATATTGTGTTTTTTCATAGCCGCTCCTTTCTTCATGATCGTCAAGCTCCATTCGTCTCCGGTTTTAATGTCATGGAAGCCGGTTATGACCTGTTTATCTTTTTATCCAATGAATTTCTACCAGAACATCAATTTCATTTTACCAATCATTGTAAAAAACGTCAATATTTTTTTAATTTATCCAAATATTGAAAGAAAATAGCTATATTTTATGCTCAATTAGTCAAGAAAATCACCCTGCCGTAGCAGGGTGATTCCCTTGTCAGCCATGCAGGCCGAAGGAGACCGCGATGGCGTTATCCACCTGGTTCATCAGCGCATCGTCCAATCGTCCCATATGTTCCCGCAGACGCCGCTTGTCGATGGTACGGATCTGCTCCAGCAGCACCACGGAGTCCTTGCTGAGACCATAGTTGCTGCCGGTCAGGTTGATGTGGGTTGGCAGACGCGCCTTTCCGGTCTGGCTGGTGATCGCCGCAGCGATCACAGTCGGAGAGTGCTTGTTGCCGGTGTCATTCTGGACGATCAGGACCGGCCTGGTGCCGCCCTGCTCGCTGCCCACCACCGGGCTGAGATCGGCGTAAAAAATGTCGCCTCGTTTCACGTTTGTATCCATTCGCTCCACGCTCCGCGAAATTAGTATCTGTCCCGAAGGACTGACATTATTTTCCCACGCAGAGGCTGAAAATATACCATGGAGGACTCATCGACATTCTATGCGCGACTAGGTCAAAAACGTGAAATTCTCGACCGACGCCGACAGCAGCAGCGACTCCTCCCGGTACAGCTCACACCGGACCGGCACGCTGCCGGAGAACCAGGTCTCCAAAATCAGTTCCTCATCCTCATAGCCGAGGCGGTAGGTCACGCGGTAGTTCTCGCCGTCCATGCCGCCGCAGTCGATATAGGCCGTATCCCAGCACTGGCCAAACACCAGCGGCGCATAGAGCGGCGTGGTCATCGCATCGTCGAGACAGCCAAAGTCCAGCTCTACGCCGTCAAAGGACAGCACAGTGTCCCGGTCCGTCATCGCCGCGGAGATGCCCGCAATGGTCTCCGGCGCCGTCACCGTCAGCGTCGTCGGCCCGCCGGACTGGTACTCCGCCGAAAGCGTGAACGAGTAGCCGCGGTCTTCTATCTCCGTCGTCACCTCCGCCGTGAAGCTGCAGCCGCCGTGCTCCTGCAAAACCTGGCGAAAGGTCAGCGCGTCCCGAATTCCATTCTCTCCTGCGCCGCAGGACGTCAGCAGCAGGCAGAGCGTCATCATCAGTACAGCAGGTAAATTCCGCCGCACAGCTTGTTCCTCCGTTATTTCAGAATCATCGGAATTTCTTCGATCAGGTCCGTTGGGAGCATGCCCCATTCCCCCAGCCGTTCCGCGCAGCGGTCGCCGGCCGCCCCGTGAACCCAGGCCGCCAGCGCCGCCGCCTCCAGCGGCGGGACCTTCTGTCCCAGCAGCGAAACCAGGATGCCGGAGAGCACGTCGCCGGAGCCGCCCTTTGCCATGCCGGGGTTGCCGCTCCGGTTGCGCCAGGTCGTTTTTCCGTCGGAAATCAGCGTCCTGTGGCCCTTCCGCAGAACAATGCATCCGGTCGATTGCGCAAGCGCCACCGTCTCTCCATATTTTCCAAGCGGCTCGCCGTGATAGATGCGGGCAAATTCGCCGTCGTGAGGCGTCAGGATTACCAGGCTGGACCTGTCCTTCAGAATATCCATATGCCCGGAAAGCGCATTTATGCCGTCTGCATCCAATACAAGCGGCACATGGCTCGCACGCAGCAGCATGCCGAGCAGCGTTTCCAGCTCTTCCGAGCGTCCCACGCCAGGGCCGAAGAGGACCGCGTCCATCCGGGAAAGACGCTCCAGAACACCGTCCGCCGCCCGCAGAGAAAACCGCCCCGCCGCATCACAGGGCAGCGGAAACACGACCGGCTCCTCTAAACCAGCGGCGACGATGGGATAGACCGCCTCCGGCACACCCAGATAGACCAGCCCGGAGCCGGTTCGCAGCGCGGCCCTCGCCGCAAGTCTCGCCGCCCCGGTAAAGCCCAGGCTGCCGCAGAGCAGAAGCACGCGCCCATAGTCGCCCTTGTGCGATTCCCGGGGCCGGACCGGCAGAAGCCGCCGGACGTCCGGCATCCCCATTTCCCGATATTGCTGAACCTCCGCGTACATCAAAAATTCCTCCCCAGCCGCATTTTCTTTTATTGTATCGTTTTCCCGGATTTTCGTCAATTATTTCCCGCATAAACTCTTGCAAGTTTGGGAAAACTGTGCTAAGATATTGGGCGATATAAAAAGGCGATGAACAGGCTGTCCGGATATCGGATTGCAGCGACAGAGAGGACGGGGCGCTGGAAACCGTCTGCTGCAGATGTCTCGGGCGTTCTCCTGGGAGCTGCGGCCTGAAGCGTCAGTAGGGCCCGCCGGGTGACTCCGTTATGGGTGTAAAGTGCGCTGTCAGGCGAACTGCGGGTGGTACCGCGGAAGTAGGTCTTCCGTCCCCAGGGGATGGGAGCTTTTTTTGCGCCCTCTGGCGCGATACAGACAAAAAGGAGAGATACTATGAAGGAGCAGTTGGAACAGATCAGACTGCAAGCCCTGTCCGCCATGGACGCGGCAAAGGACGCCGGAGAGCTGGACGCCCTGCGGGTCAGATTCCTGGGCAAAAAGGGTGAGCTGACCGCCTTGCTCAAGCAGATGGGCAAGCTGTCCGCCCAGGAGCGGCCGGTTATGGGTCAGGTGGCAAATACCGTTCGCGCCGCCATTGAGGAAAAGCTGGAGCAGAAAAAGACCGAGCTTCACGCCGCCGCGATGGAAGCCCGTCTCAAGGCGGAAAAGCTGGACGTCACCATCCCTGGCGTGCCGGTGGAGCTTGGCCACAAGCATCCGATGAACAAGGCGCTGGACGAGGCGACCGATATCTTTGTCAGCATGGGCTTCACCGTGCTGGAAGGCCCCGAGGTCGAGCTTTCGGAATATAACTTCACCCGGCTCAACACGGAGGAGGGCCACCCCGCCCGGGACCGGAGCGACACCTTCTACATCACCGAGGACGATTCCGTCCTGCTCCGCACCCAGACCTCTCCCATGCAGATTCGCGCCATGGAGCAGATGAAACCGCCGATCCGCGTAATCGCCCCTGGCCGCGTCTACCGCAAGGATGAAGTCGACGCCACCCACAGCCCCATGTTCCATCAGATCGAGGGCCTCGTCGTCGACGAGGGCATCACCATGGGCGACCTGAAGGGCACACTGGAGATGCTGGTCAAGAAGCTCTACGGCGAGGACTCCGTCATCCGGCTCCGTCCCCACCATTTCCCGTTCACCGAGCCAAGCTGCGAGGTCGACCTGCAATGCTTCAAATGCCACGGCGCAGGCTGCCCCACCTGCAAGGGCGAGGGCTGGATTGAGCTGCTTGGCGCAGGTATGGTCCATCCCAAGGTTCTCGCCGGCTGCGGCATTGATCCGGAAAAGTACTCCGGCTTTGCCTTTGGCATCGGTCTGGAGCGCATGGCCATGGGACGCTTCCAGATCAGCGACATGCGCCTGATCTTTGAGAACGACATCCGCTTCCTGTCCCAGTTCTAAGGAGGGTATGACATGAATATTTCGAGAAAATGGCTCCAAGACTATGTGGACATTCAGGCCACAGACAAAGAATACAACGACGTCATGACCCTCGTGGGCCAAAAGGTCGAGACGGTCACCCGCATGGATGCGGAAATCAAAAACGTCGTCGTCGGCAAGGTTCTCTCCATGGTTCGCCATCCCAACTCTGACCACATGTGGATCTGCCAGGTCGATGTGGGCCGCGGAGAGCCGCAGCAGATCGTCACCGGCGCGCAGAACGTCCACGAGGGCGATCTGGTTCCCACCGCCCTGCACAACTCCTGGCTGCCCGGCGGCGTTCACATCACCAAGGGCAAGCTCCGCGGCGAGGTCTCCAACGGCATGCTCTGCTCTTTCCAGGAACTTGGCCTGACGCAGCACGACGTGCCCGACGCCTATGCCGACGGAATCTGGATTTTGAACGATGAGGACTGCCAGATCGGTCAGGACATCAACGGGGTAATCGGAAACGACGACTCTATCGTGGAATTCGAGATCACCAACAACCGGCCCGATTGCTACAGCCTGCTGGGCCTGGCCCGGGAGACTGCCGCGGCGTTCAACGTGCCGATGAAGCACCACGAGCCGGTGGTCCGCGGCGGCGCCGAGGGCAATCTGAGCGAGCTGCTGGACGTGGAGGTCCCCGCCGAGGACCTGTGCCTGCGCTACTCCGCGCGAATCGTCCGGAACGTCCATATCGCGCCGTCCCCGAAGTGGATGCGCCAGCGCCTGCGCGCCGCCGGCATCCGTCCCATCAACAACATTGTCGACATCACCAACTACGTCATGGTCGAATACGGCCAGCCGATGCACGCCTTCGACTACCGCTATGTAGACGGCAAGATCGTCGTCCGCCGTGCCGGTGAGGACAAGACACTGACCACGCTGGACGGCATCGTCCGGAACCTGACGCCGGATATGCTGGTCATCGCCAATGCGGAAAAGCCCGTGGGTCTGGCCGGCATTATGGGCGGCCTCAATTCCGAGATTGTGGACGATACCTCCACGGTCGTCTTCGAGTCTGCCAACTTCGACGGCACCTCCATCCGCAGAACTGCGCTGGCCCTGGGCATGCGCACCGAGGCTTCGGCAAAATATGAAAAGAACATCGACCCGATGCTGACGCTGCCCGCCGTGAACCGGGCCTGCGAGCTGGTCGAGCTGCTCGGCGCAGGCGAAGTGCTGGACGGCGCCATCGACGTCCTCAACTACGTCCCCGAAGAGGTCACGCTGCCTCTGGAGCCGGAAAAGGTCAACAAGCTCCTCGGCACCAGTCTCTCCGCAGACCAGATGAAGGAATACCTCCGCCGCCTTGAAATCCCCGTGGACGGCATGACGATCCATGTCCCCTCCTTCCGTCCCGACCTGCGCTGCATGGCCGACGTCGCGGAAGAGGTTGGGCGGCTCTATGGCTACAACAATATCGAAACCACGATGTTCCGCGGCGCCACCGTCAAGGGTGGCTACAGCGCCTCCCGCCATCTGGAAGACATCGCCACCGCGTCTGCCCGCGCCATGGGCTACAGCGAGATCATCACCTATTCCTTCGTCTCCCCTGCCGGCTTCGATCAGATTCGTCTCCCGAAGGACAGCCCGCTGCGCAACACTGTGCGGATTCTCAACCCGCTGGGAGAAGACAGCTCCGTCATGCGTACCACCGCCCTGCCCTCCATGCTGGATATTCTTGGCCGTAACTACGCATACCATAATAAGGCCGTCAAGCTCTATGAGATGGGCAAGATCTATCTGCCCGTTGAGGGCGAGGCGCTGCCCAGGGAGCCGAAGGTCCTGCTGCTGGGCACCTATGGCGAAGGCGAGACCTTCTTCACGCTCAAGGGCGAGGTTGAGGCAATCCTGCGCGCCATCAATGCCCACGCGCCCTCCTATGAGGCCGTCAGCAACAATCCGAGCTATCATCCCGGCCGCTGCGCCAATTTGATCGTAGACGGTAAGGTTTTGGGCGTTTTGGGCCAGATTCATCCGCTCGTGGCCGCAAGCTATGGCATCGACGGAGAAATCTACTGCGCCGAGCTGGACTTCACCGGCCTGCAGACCGTACTTGCACCGGAGAAGACCTACAAGCCTCTGCCCAAATTCCCTGCCGTCAGCCGCGATCTCAGCCTGGTGTGTGATGAGGGGATTACCATTGCCGAGCTGGAGCGCTGCATTGCCGCCGCCGGCGGCAAGCTGCTGCGGAAGATCAACCTCTTTGACATCTATCGCGGCGTCAACATCCCCGCCGGCAAGAAGAGCGTCGCCTTTTCTCTGGAACTGCGGGCTGAGGACCGCACACTGACCGATGCGGACTCCGACAGCGTCATCCGCAGCGTGCTGCAAAACTTGGAAAAGACATACGGCGCCGTGATTCGATAAAATATTCGCGAATTTCTCTTTACTTCCGAACGATTTGGGTATATGATAGCAGTAGTACAAATGCAAGGGGGCAGAATCCATGGATGACAATACAATTAAGTTCATCGTGCCCGATGATTCGCAAGCGGAAATGAAGCGGATTTTGACCTCCGTCTACCGTTCCCTCAGCGAAAAGGGCTATAATCCTATCAACCAGATCGTCGGCTACCTTCTGTCGGAGGACCCGACCTATATCACCAACTACCAGAACGCCCGCAGTCTGATCTGCAAAATTGACCGCGATGAGCTGCTTCAGGAATTGGTACGGAATTATCTATTTGACTGATGAACAAGCGCAGAAACAGCCAGACGCAGATGCGTCTGGCTGTTTCTCTATCCAACCCGGGAATTTGCAAAAAGCAAAATTTCCGTCAGGGCAACGGTTCTTCAATGCGCATCTGGCAGGCGCGCATGGCCGCCAGGGCCGTCTGATGGCTCTCCGGCGTCACACCGGCACAGCAGGAGGCATCCACCACGATCTCCGCCTCCGGCAGAAACGCCTTGATCAGCAGGGCATTGGAAATGACGCAGATATCCGTGCAGAGTCCGATCAGGGTTACACTGCGCACCGGCTCCTCCGCATCCGCCTTACGAAGCAGTTCCCCCAGCTCGGCGGAGCCAAAGGTTCCCTTGTCAATCGCCGGTTCCCGGCGCAGCGCCTCCAGCGCAGGATGGAGCTGCCATCCTTCCGTGTCGCGTATACAGTGCGGCACCGGCAGCATGCGTCCCTCCTGGGTCGCAAGATAATCCGGGCCATGGGTGTCTCTTGTAAACAGAACGCGTCCGGAAAAATTCTGAATTCGCCGTACTGCGGCCGGCACAATCGATATCGCTTCCGCCGTACCGAGAGCGCCGTCAATGAAGTCGTTTTGCATGTCCACTACAACCAAAATATCCTGCATGTTGTTTCCTCCTGTAGTGCCGGAGCAGAACCGGTATTTGTTTTATCATACCACAATCCGGTAGCGATTGGAACCGGCATTTTTCGCAAAGGCCCCTGACAGCCCGG
>Ga0129308_1003424_pt1 | contig 11419 bp, 11 predicted proteins | sample L827metagenome_FD_94440 | JGI IMG/M metagenome (GOLD analysis project Ga0129308, IMG submission 94440) | Ring-tailed lemur group fecal microbial communities from Wisconsin, USA - L827 metagenome | ecosystem: Host-associated > Mammals > Digestive system > Large intestine > Fecal | place: USA... | reverse complement strand
ATTTTCGTACCAGATACAAAGAAATGTCCATTTCTATGGCTCCTTCTTCTGAGATATTTATTTATGATATATCGAAAAAATCCTTGATTTTTAAGGAAAAAAGACTTGACTAAATAGGGAGGTAAAAAGAAGATGAAAAAGAGGGTAGTTGCGGCGCTGCTTGTCGCAAGTATGTGCGTCGGTGCTTTGGCTGGCTGTGGAAGCCCGGCTAAGTCAGACGGAGGAACAGACAGTGCAGAGGAAGGAAAGGTCATTAACATTTATTCATGGAATGACGAATTCCGTCAGCGTGTGGAAGCAGTTTATCCGGAGGTAGAGAAGACTTCCGACGATGGAACTGTGACAACATTGAAAGATGGTACGGAAATTCACTGGATCATTAACCCGAACCAGGATGGTGTTTATCAGCAGAAGCTGGATGAGGCGCTGCTGAAACAGGCGGATGCTTCGGCAGATGATAAGGTGGATATCTTCTTATCAGAAACGGACTATGTAAATAAATATACGGATGCAGATGCAGATGTTGCGATGCCGCTTGCCGATCTTGGCATTGATCCGGAGAAAGATCTGGCAGATCAATACAGCTTTACAAAAACAACGGCTTCTGATATGAGTGGTGTTCAGAGAGGTTCTACGTGGCAGTGCTGTCCGGGACTTCTGGTATATCGCCGTGATATCGCTAAGGACGCATTTGGTACGGATGATCCGGCAGCAGTAGGCGAGAAAGTAAAAGACTGGGATACCATTAAGGCAACCGCAGAGGAATTGAAAGCGAAAGGATATTATACATTTTCTTCTTATGCTGATACGTTCCGTCTGTATGGAAACAGCATTGAAGATTCCTGGGTAAAACAGGGTGAGACAACGCTTAAGGTTGATCAGAAGATCATGGATTGGGTTGATAGTTCTAAAGAATGGCTGGATGCAGGCTATTTTGACAAGACTGTAAAAGGACAGTGGAACGATGACTGGAATAAAGCAATGGGCTCTAAGTCCAAAGTGTTTGCGTTCCTTCTTCCGGCATGGGGAATTGATTTCGTGTTATCTAAAAACTGGGATGGAGATACCGGTGCGTGGGCTGTTACCAATCCTCCGCAGGAATATAACTGGGGCGGCTCTTATGTACATGCCTGCACAGGTACGGATAATCCGGAACATGTAAAGGACATTATCCTTGCAGTAACTGCTGATAAAGACAATCTGTTAAAGATTTCCAAAGACTACTCAGATTTTACAAACACGACAAGTGGTATGCAGCAAGCTGCAAAAGATGCTTCCTTCACTTCCGAATTCCTTGGAGGACAGAACCCGTTTGAGTATTTTGCACCGGTTGCAGAGAATATTGAAATCGCACCGCTCTCCGCGTATGATCAGGGATGTGTTGAATTGATTCAGAATACATTTGGTGATTATCTGCAGGGTAAAGTTGACTATGAAAAGGCAAAAACCAACTTTGAGACAGCGATCAAAGAGCGTTATCCTGATATTACCGAAATTCAGTGGCCATAAAAATCAGCGATCTGTGGGGCAGTAAGTGCTCCACAGATTCATTTGGAAAGGAATGATAAGTTATGAGGAAAAAACGTAAAAGTATCAGTTATGCAAAGTGGGGTTATATTTTTATTCTTCCCTTCTTTTTGTGTTATTTTATTTTTTCTCTGATTCCTTTGGCAGATACGATTCGATATAGCTTCTATGAGTATTATCGTTCAGGAATCAAGGAAATTGGACCAACTTTTATCGGGATGCAGAATTATTCCAGCCTGCTGCAGTCGGATATGCTCAAATACGGGGCAAACACTCTGATTCTTTGGGTGATCGGTTTTATTCCGCAGATTGTCATCGCCCTGCTTCTGGCTGTTTGGTTTACGGATGTCCGCCTGAAAATCCGCGGACAGCAGTTCTTTAAAGTGGTGATTTATCTGCCGAACCTGATTATGGCATCTGCGTTTGCAATGTTGTTTTTCACCATATTTTCAACGAACGGACCGGTGAATTCGATTTTGATGTCAGCGGGAATCATTCAGGAGCGGATCGATTTTATGGGATCTGTATTCGGAACAAGATCACTGATCGGCTTCATGAACTTCCTGATGTGGTTTGGCAATACGACGATCATGTTGATGGCGGCGATCATGGGTATCAGTGTGGATGTATTTGAGGCGGCAGAGATAGACGGATGCTCTGGCTTTAAAAGATTCTTTTACATTATATTGCCATTGATACGGCCGATCCTTGCCTATACGCTGATCACTGCTATCATCGGCGGTCTGCAGATGTTCGATGTTCCGCAGATCCTGACGAATGGACAGGGAAGTCCGGACCGTACTTCTATGACGCTGATCATGTTCCTGAACAGTCATTTGAAGAGCAAAAACTATGGTATGGCAGGAGCACTGTCTGTCTATCTGTTTATTGTCAGCGGTATTTTATGTTTCATCGTATATAAAATGACGAATGACGATGATCCGGACGGATCAAAGGCAGCAGCAAAGAGGCGTGCAAAAGAAAAAAGAAGAAGGAGGAAATAGCGATATGAAATCAAAAAAACCAAATGCGTTGCGGAGTGTTATTGCACATCTGGTACTGATCATTTTATCATTTATGTGCCTGTTTTTCTTCTACATTCTGATTATTAATGCAACTCGTTCGCATGCAGACTTGCAGAAAGGATTTTCAGCACTGCCGGGAAAATATTTTCTGACCAATTTGAGTAAGGTGGCCAATGACGGTACCTTCCCGATGTTCAGAGGAATCATTAACAGTTTAATTGTATCCGGCTGTTCATCAGCAATTTGTACATATTTTTCATCGCTGACGGCGTATGGACTTTACGCGTATGATTTTAAACTGAAGAAAGTTGCCTTTACTTTTATTATGGCAATTCTTGTAATGCCGACTCAGGTTACGGCAATGGGCTTTCTGCGGTTGATCACCAATATGGGAATGTATGATTCGCTGCTTCCTTTGATTATTCCATCGATTGCGTCTCCGGCCGTATTCTATTTTATGTACAGTTATCTGCAGTCCTCACTTCCGCTGTCACTGGTTGAGGCAGCAAGAATTGACGGCTGTGGAGAGTTCCGTACTTTTAACCAGATCGTACTGCCGATCATGAAGCCGGCGATTGCGGTTCAGGCAATCTTTACTTTCGTAGGTTCATGGAACAATTACTTCGTTCCTGCATTGGTGATCCAGTCAAAGGATAAGATGACGGTGCCGATCTTGATCGCGACACTTCGTGGTGCGGATTATATGAACTTTGACAGTGCAAAAATATATATGATGATCATGGTAGCAATCGTTCCGATTATCATTATTTATTTGCTCTTGTCCAAATATATTATTGCCGGAGTTACACTCGGCGGTGTAAAAGAGTAAAATGTTCTGACATATATTTTGCCGTATAGGATATGGAGTCTTATACGGCAAAATGTTTTTGGGCTTATGCCCGCCAGAGAAACAAAATGAAATGAGGAAAAGGAAATATGGAAGAGAGAAATCAAGTCCATAGCGGGACTAAGAATTCTGCACCTTCAGAGCGGGAATTGGCACATGGACGGCTGGCAAGGAAGCTGGCCGCAGAAGGAATGGTTTTGCTGAAAAATGAAGGATTGCTTCCGCTTCATACATCTATGCCGCTCGCGCTTTTCGGCAGCGGCGCCGCGAAAACGGTCAAGGGAGGAATCGGCTCCGGTGACGTAAATAATCGGGAAAACATCTCAATATATCAGGGGCTCACAGAAGCAGGAGTGACTCTTGTAAGTGAAGGATGGCTGGAGGATTATAACGAACGTTATCGGGCTGCCAGAGAGGAATGGAAAGCGAAGATACTTGAGGAGGCAAAACACGTAGAAAATCCTTTCGATGCGTATTCCGCCAATCCGTTTGTGTTACCCGAGGGGCGCATGGTTACAGCAGAAGATACGGAAGGCGCGGAAGCGGTTATCTATGTAATCAGCCGTATTTCAGGTGAGGGAAAGGACCGACGCAGAGTAGAAGGAGACTATTACCTGAGCGAAAGGGAACGGGAGGATATTATCTGTCTTAACCAGAGACATATCCCGATGGTGTTAATCTTAAACGCAGGCGGCCCGATAGAGCTGACTGATATTTTAGAAGAAGCGGAAAATATCAAAGCGGTTCTCAATATTTCCCAGCCCGGACAGGAAGGCGGCCGGGCAGTGGCGGATGTACTGCTTGGAAGGGCCATGCCCGGCGGAAGGCTGACGACGACGTGGGCGAAGCGGTATGAGGATTATCCGTATGCCGAATCTTACAGTTATCTGAACGGCGATCTGGAGAAAGAAGAATATAAAGAAGGAATCTATGTCGGATACCGGTATTTTGACAGCTTCGGCGTACAGCCCTTATATCCGTTTGGATATGGACTCTCTTATACATCGTTTGAAACAACATTTGCAGATCTGCGGGTCAAAGAGGATGGGGTTGAAATTGATGTTATGGTAACGAATACCGGAGACCGCTATGCCGGCAGAGAGGTCGTTCAGGTTTACGCCGTGCTGCCGCAGACGGGAGAGGCGAAAGAATACCACAGACTGGTCGGGTTTGCCAAGACGCAGGTTTTGCAGCCGAAAGCAACGCAGAGCGTGACAATTCGGGTGAGACAAAAGCAGCTCGCCAGCTTTTCGGAGAAGGAACATGCCTGGCTGATCGAGGAGGGAATGTATGGTTTGTGTTTTGGCAGTCATTCTGCCTCTCTGAAGATGGCGGCCATGCTTGTCGTTTCAGATCGAGTAGTATTGGAGCGGACGCATACCCTATGCAGCGGGCAGAAAGAGTGGGCAGAATTTGGCGTGTCAAAGCTGGCGGAAATCAAAGCATCCGAGTGTTTTAGACTGGCAAAAGAACGGGGGATTCTCAAATACGTATTTGTACCTGGCAAAGAGAAGAGAAAAGAGGGCAGGACGCCGTCTGCGACGGAACAGCCGGTTGCGAAGCTGATACCGCTTCTGTACGGAAATATCACACAGGGAGCCAGTACGCTTGGGTCCGCGGGAATCCGCGTGCCGGGTTCGGCGGGAGAGACGACGGAGGCGCTGGAAGAAGAGTATGGAATTCCTTCGCTGATTATGGCAGATGGGCCTGCCGGACTTAGGCTGCGGCAGAGCTACGAAGTGGACAGACAGAGCGATACAGTTTACGGAGTCGGTGTTTTGGGAAGTCTGGAAAACGGATTTTTGGAACCGACAAAGCACCATGAGGGTGCGGATACATATTACCAGTACTGTACGGCATTTCCGGTGGGAACGGCTCTGGCGCAGACATGGGACCAAGATCTGATGAAGGAATTCGGCGAAGCCGTTGCGGTGGAGATGGAAGAATTTCATGTGGATCTGTGGCTGGCACCGGGGATGAATATTCACCGGAATCCACTGTGCGGCCGTAATTTTGAATATTATTCCGAAGACCCGTTATTGTCCGGAGTGATGGCAGCAGCGGTAACGGACGGCGTACAGAGAAGAGAAGGATGCGGAGTTACGATTAAGCATTTTGCCTGCAATAATCAGGAGGATAACCGCATGGGGGTCGATGTCAGGATTTCGGAAAAAGCGCTCAGGGAAATCTATTTCCGTGGATTCGAGATTGCGGTTAAGGAAAGTGCGCCCGCGGCGGTCATGACATCTTATAATCTGATCAATGGAGTCCATGCGGCAAACAGCAGGGATTTGTGTACGCTGGTACTGCGCAAGGAGTGGGGCTTTGATGGTGTGATCATGTCTGACTGGAATACAACAGTTCCGGAGGAGGGAAGTATACCGTGGAAGTGTGCGGCAGCCGGAAATGATATCATTATGCCGGGATGCCCGAAAGACGATGAGAATGTGCGGGAAGCATACGTGCAGGGAAGGCTTACCGAAGACGATATTCGGAACTGTGCAGGGCGTATCATGGCGCTGGCTCGAAAATTAAAGAAGCAGGTATTGATTGATAATAGAAATCCAGTATAGGAAATACAAAAAACAGAAGCTGAAAATTTTAGTTGCTAAGCATACCTAAGTGAAGGTCCGGTGGATCTTCATCTTGGTTGCCAAGTATACCTGAGTAAACGTCCGGTGGACGTTTATCTTGGCGGCATCTGATCCAACAAATGAAAAATACTGCCGTACAGGTTTTTCAATCAGTGCGACAGTATTTTTTTGCAATTCATTGCCTATAAATATTGCAAAAAGCAGCTTTATGTCTTGACAGAAAGCACTCCATCAGTCAAATGTGCAATTTTCCCACTATGTTGGGCTACCCTCTGATCATGAGTGATCATAATGATGGTATTGCCCATTTCATTGAGTTCTTGAAATAATGTGAGAATTTCCTGACCGGTTTGCGAATCCAATGCACCGGTAGGCTCGTCGGCCAAGAGCAGATCCGGTGTGGTAACCAGTGCGCGGGCAATGGCTACTCGTTGCTGCTGTCCACCAGATAATTCATTAGGTTTATGACTGATACGATCCAGCAGACCTGCCATGCGGATATATTTTTCCGCGATTTCCATAGCATCTGTGCGTTTCTTCCCCTGCACCAGCAGGGGAAGAATGACATTTTGCAGAATTGTGTACTGTGGGATCAAATGATATTTTTGAAAGATAAACCCGATTTTCTGATTGCGTAATGTAGTAAGTTCCTTATCATTACATTGGCAAACATCCACATCTCCGAGGAAATAACTTCCCGCATCTGGAGTATCCATACAACCAATGATGTTCATCAGTGTGGATTTACCGGAACCGGAGGAACCCAAAATGGCCAGAAATTCTCCGCGCTCCAAATCTAAGCTGACTTTTTTCAATACATGGAGCTTCTCATTGCCCATCGTATAAAATTTTTCAATTTCTTTTAGACGGATGATCGGTTCCATGCTTATTTCACCTTTTCCACAGAAAGAACGGTATCCGGATTTTCTGAATCAACTGCAACAGAAATAATATCGCCTTTCTTCAGGTTGGAAAGATTGATTTCCTGACCCATACTGTAGACTTTGATTCCAGCCGGAATCGTTAAAGATTTCGTTTCTCCGGTAAACTCCAAATTGTTCGTAACGTCATCAATAGCAGGTCCACCCACCGCCGGTATTGCATCTTCTCCCATTGGAATTCCGACATCGCCGTCTTGCGGATCTACAGGTTCCGTCTCATCATCCTCAGGCATCTCCGCCAGAGCCATCTCAATTTCGTTGCCAGTGATGTTTGTGATCTTGCCATAGATGTAATCGCCGGATGCGTTGATTACCTCCAGATCCGAACTGGATGGTTTTGCAGTGCAAGCCGCAAAACTCAAGGTTAAGACGAGAGTAAGTAATAGCATTGTCAATTTCTTCATGTTTTTCATAGTGTTTCTTCCTTTCTAAAATGATATTTATTCGTATTTTAGAATAAATTTCACACCACAAGTCATACCTTGCAACAACTCCGGATGATCTTCATCAAGAGAAATTGTCACTTTATAGGTTACACCTTCACCCCCATCATCAGGTAGAAAGCTCTTATCCGTTACGGCACCGGTAATTGCTTCGTCCGCATTAGCCAAAAACCGTAATTCGACCTGCTGACCAACATCAACAGATACAATGTCCTCCTGCGAAACCTGTACAATTACTTGCTTTTGGGCAGTATCGCCAATCGTCACGATAGATTTTTCTCCCGTGGCTATTTCTCCTGGTGTACAGTTCACCTCTGTTATTATCCCGTCTGATTTTGCTGTGAGGGCGGGGTATTAAAAAGGGCTTCCGCCTCTTGAAGCTCTAATCTGCACTTCTCTACCTCTGCCTGTGCGTTTTCCACAGCATTATCCTGTCCGGCCTGTCGGCTATTTTTGGCATCTTCCAAGGCGCGTTCTGCTGTTTCCAGCGCTCGTTTCAGTTCCTCAATCTTTTTTTCCAATTCCTCTTTAGAATACTCTACCAGCTTATCGCCTTTTTTTACCTTATCTCCAACTTCTACAAAAACCTGTTCAATTTTCATGTCTATGTCGAAGCTATGCTGCACACCGCTGGCCTCCAGCTTACCGCCACCATCCAGCGAAGCGATGATATCTTCTCGTTCCACCTGATATTCCCGCCAAATGACATCTTCATCTTCTGTGCCTTTAGGCCTTAGAATAATTCCGGCAGCAATCAGCAGGAGTAAAACGGCTGCTATGGCAACGAAAATGACTTTTTTGTGTTTGACTTTCTTTCGCAAATTAAAGCTGTTCATCTCAAGCCTTCCTTTCATTTGATTTGAAACAAGGATAGCATACGGAATGTTAGATTATTGTTAGACCAGAAAAAAGACGAGCGATACAATCACTCGTCTTTTTCAATCTACTGTATTCTATCAATCATGAAATTTTGTAATAAAGCAAGTTCCGTTTTTTCCATCGCTCTGTACCGAAATTTCGCCGTTGCAGGCTTCTATCATCGCTTTCACAATGGATAGCCCCAAACCGGAGCCGCCTATCGCTCTGGAGCGGGACTTGTCTACTCGGTAAAAGGCGTCAAAGATATAGGGAAGATGCTCCTTGGCAATGCCTGGTCCATCATCCCATAATAAAACTTCAATACCGTCTGTACACATGGTTGATTTTACACTGATATTTCCATTTTCTTTTCCATATTTACAGGCATTGTCAAAAAGATTGAAAAATGCCCGATATAAAAAAGCGGGATTTCCAACGACTGACAGCTCCCCACAGTCTACATGGCAAGTCATTTGCCGCTGTTCCAGCCGGGGCTCCAATTCACTGCAAATAGCGTCGAATAGCGGTTCCAGCAGAATGGTTTCCTGTACTTCACCGCCGGTTTCTCCGGCAGAAGCCAGAACGAGCAGATCGTCTACGATACCTGCCAGCCGGTCTGTGCTTTCCAGCGTCATTTGATTTTGTTCCTGATAATCCACCAGGGTTGCGTTGGTATCTGCATCTAAAACCTGAATACCGGTTTTTAAAGTAGCAAGCGGTGTTTTCAGTTCATGGGCAGCGTTGGCGGTAAATCGCTTCTGCCGCAAGAAAGCGTCATCCAACCGGGACAGCATACGGTTAAAACCATCCGTCAAACGGCTGACTTCATCATTAGAAGTAGCTTCCGGCAAACGCATAGAAAGATTGTGTTCGTCTACTGTGTCCACTTTGTCAGTCAATCGTCTGAGCGGCTGTAAGGCGTGCCCCGTAACAATATAAACTGCTACTGTTCCCAATACGGTGAATATGCCGCAGTACAGGATGCTTTTTCCGTCAAACTCCTTTTTTGCCAACTGTGCAGGAATCGGTGTTGCTTCTTCCGGTTCCAAATCTTCAAAAGAATCATAATCTGCAATAATATCTGCCATCGGTTGATCGCTGGCCAGCGTATATAGAGGTTCTGCATTGCGAATCGAAATTGCTGTGAGCGTCGCAGTGCAGATTAGCAAAACCAACGCAGTTAAAATAGTGATTCGCCATTGTAAGGTCAACTTTTTCATGTTATACCTCCTCTATGATATAGCCCTGTCCACGAATGGTTTTGATAAAATCCAATCCCGATGCGGCAGACAGTTTCTTCTTCAAACTGTGGATGTGATAACGAAAGGTGTTTGAAAAGGGATCAAATTCGTTATCCCACACATGCTCTGTAAGCTCCTCTGCACTGATCACATGACTTTGGTGCAGCATCAAATACTCTAAAATCCCGTATTCCTTCCGAGTCAGAGCAATTTCCTGATCGTCAAAGTAGACACGTTTTGCCTTTGTATCTACTCGAAGGTCACCCAATGATAAATCGAGAGGCTTCTGAACAAACTCCCGCCGCAGTAAATTGCGGATACGTGCCTCAAGCTCTCCAAAATCGAAGGGCTTGATCAAATAGTCATTTGCCCCTTCGTCCAAACCCAGGATACGATCCCCCACTTTGGTACGTGCAGAAAGAATCAGCACTTTGATTTCCTGATTCTTTGCCCGAATTTCCCGCAAAACCTCCAGACCATCCTTTTTAGGCAGATTCAAATCCAAAACAATTAGATCATACTCATTGACTTCATATTCATAAAGCGCTTCTTCGCCGTCGAAAACTGGGTCCACAGCATATCCGGCGTTACGCAGTCCTTTCACAATAAATCCAGAAAGCATTTTTTCATCTTCTACCAACAATATTCGCATGATTAAAACCTCCTTTGCCATTTCATTTTAACAAAGCTAATGTTAGATTTTTGTTAGTTGGCTTATTATACTGTATAAAATGGCTTACTGCAATCCGAAAGAAGGATTGCAGTAAAATAATCGTTTGTTCTTTTTCAGTCTAACAATAATCTAACATTGCTGGTGCTATACTTGTTTCACATCAAACAACGAAATTTATTATGTTACCCATCGTAGATTTCTGCTTTAAAGAACTGATGCAGAACCCGAAGGTCAGGAAAGGATTTATCGCGGCATTTTTATTGTAATTCCTTAAAGAACTTATATATCATCGGAACCGCGATTACTCCGGCTAAAATAAATTTTTAAGACAGTAAAAATTTTGCCGTGAAAATATGCTATAATAATCAACGCGAAGATGTAATACGACTATTTAAAAAAAATTCAAAAAAACTGCAACGAAATTATTTTCTTTCTTACATTATAGGTGAAAGGCTCTTTTAGAACTTTATCATTAAAAACATGGAGGAAAACCAAATGAAGAAATTAGTCTGTATCTGTATGGCAGCATTGATGACACTTTTTACGCTGGTGGGATGCTCAACCGAGAGTACAGTAAGTTCTGACAATGCAGGCGGCACTTCAACGAGTAAGGTGGTTGTAAATTTTGAGGGAACAGTTACCGCAATAAACGGAGATGAAATCACGTTGGAAAATGGCAAAATTATTGTCGTTTCTTCTGACACAATCTTTGCGGGTGATCCGGATACCAACAATGCAGTCAGCGAAGAAATTATTGTGGGCAACTTCATTCAAGGTTATACAGACGATGATCCTGATTCTGAGCAAGTATCTGCTGACAAAATTTATTGCAATGCAGCTGTAAGGACGACCCCGTAGCTTCCGAAGTCACTGCATCCCGCATTCATATCATCGCATATTAAGAACAGTAAAGACGGTGCGGAGGCAAAAGGCTTGTCTCTGTACCGTCTAATTTAAGATTTAAGAGAGGATCTAATATGACAGATCAAACAATTATTGATTTGTTTTGGCAGCGTTCGGAGGAGGCTATACGAAACACATCACAAAAATATGGAAAGTATTTGACGAAAATCGCAATGAATATCCTCAACTATTACGAAGAATCTGAGGAATGCGTCAATGATACTTATCTTGCGGCATGGGAACAGATTCCTCCGGATCGCCCTCAAAAACTACTTCCGTATTTAGGGCGTATCACTCGATGTTTGGCATTGAATCGTTATGATTATTTGACTGCTCAAAAACGAAATGTCGAGTTTACGCTGCAATT
>Ga0129308_1003423_pt1 | contig 11419 bp, 9 predicted proteins | sample L827metagenome_FD_94440 | JGI IMG/M metagenome (GOLD analysis project Ga0129308, IMG submission 94440) | Ring-tailed lemur group fecal microbial communities from Wisconsin, USA - L827 metagenome | ecosystem: Host-associated > Mammals > Digestive system > Large intestine > Fecal | place: USA... | reverse complement strand
ATTTTCATGGCTTCCCTTTTATCCTCTTGTTTCCTATGCGGAACATGAGACTGTAATGATTTCGGTTTCTAAGCCCTCTATATCCCCGTTCTGTTATTTCGTAGCTCTCATGCGTTTGCCGTATAAAAGACAACGGTTGAACTTGCGTCCACTATGATACCTATGGTATTATAAGAGATATGCTTTTGTCCTGCAGCGGAGTCCGCGGCGGCTGAGGGACCGAATGCACACAGGGTCGGAATACGGCCGGTTCTGCCGGTTTTAATATTATAGAAAGACGAAACGCTTCCGGCAAACGGCCGGACAGCCGGAGATTGGGAGGAAGAAAAAGAATGATAACTGTAACAAATGTGAGCCTTAACTTCAGCGGGACTCCGCTCTTTAAGGATGTGGACCTGAAGTTCACGGCGGGAAACTGCTACGGCATTATCGGGGCCAACGGAGCGGGAAAATCAACGTTCCTGCGCATCCTGTCAGGAGACCTGGAACCCAGTACGGGAAGTATTTCCGTGCCGCCGGCCATGCGCATGTCCGTGCTGAAGCAGGATCACTTTGCCTATGACGCGTACACAGTGCTGGACACGGTCATCATGGGAAATCAGAGACTGTACGATATTATGAAGGAGAAGGACGCTCTCTACGCGAAGGAAGATTTTACCGACGAGGACGGGATCAAGGCTTCCGAGCTGGAGGGTGAATTCGCTGAGATGAACGGCTGGGAGGCGGAATCTGACGCCAGCCGTCTGATCCAGGGTCTGGGACTTTCCGGAGACATCCTGTACAGCCAGATGGAAGGCCTGATGGAGAAGGAAAAGGTCAAGGTACTGCTGGCCCAGGCGCTGTTTGGCAAACCGGATATCATTTTGCTGGACGAGCCCACCAACGGCCTGGATATCCAGGCCATCGACTGGCTGGAGGACTTCCTGATGGAGTACGAGGGAACGGTGATCGTGGTATCTCACGACAGACATTTCCTGAATACGGTCTGTACCAGTATCGTGGATGTGGACTACGGAAAGATCAAAATGTACGTCGGAAACTACGAGTTCTGGTATGAATCCAGTCAGATGATCCAGAAGATGGTCCGGGATCAGAACAAAAAGAATGAGGATAAGATCAAGGAACTGCAGAGTTTTATTCAGCGGTTCTCCGCCAATAAATCCAAATCCAAGCAGGCTACGGCGAGAAAAAAGCTCATCGACAAGCTGACCGTGGAAGAGCTGCCTTCTTCTTCCCGGAGATATCCCTTTGTGGGCTTTAACATGGACAGGGAGGCGGGCAAGGAGATACTCACCGTGGAAGGGATCAGCAAGTCCATCGACGGGGTAAAGATCCTGGATAATGTTTCCTTCCGCGTGAACAAAGGCGATAAGATCGCGTTTGTGGGGGAGAACGAGATCGCGAACACTACGCTGTTCCGTATACTCATGGGAGAGATCGAGCCGGACGCAGGCAGCTACAAGTGGGGAACGACCATCACGACTTCCTATTTTCCCATGGACAACTCGGCGTTCTTCAACGGCTGCGATCTGAATCTGGTGCAGTGGCTGGGACAGTTCACCACGGAGACCACAGAGACCTTTATGAGGGGCTTTCTGGGCCGTATGCTGTTCTCGGGCGACGACGTATTCAAGCCTGTTAAGGTACTCTCCGGAGGCGAGAAGGTGCGCTGCATGCTGTCGCGCATGATGCTGTACGGCTCCAATGTGCTGGTTTTGGATCAGCCCACCAATCATCTGGACCTGGAGTCCATCACGGCGGTGAACAACGGACTGATCGATTTTAAGGGAAATCTGCTGTTCGCTTCCCACGACCATGAGTTTATCCAGACCATCGCCAACCGCATCATCGAGTTCGCGCCGGAGGGCATGATCGACAGACTCTGCACCTATGACGAATATCTGGACGAGCAGCGGGCCCGGGCGCTGGCCAATAAATAATCAGATCGAACGGAATAAAAAATGCCGGTCATGGAAATGACCGGCATTTTTTTAATGGCGCCGATCAAGGATTCAAACTTTCTGATGCGCGCGGTCAGGGGGGATCCGCCGCGATATAGGGATTATCAATATTCCAACTATTCGGAATGAAAAAATGAATTTGAATTTGGCAATAGAGGATGATATTTTCTAAATGACGTTTATATGCATGGTATGGAGGTTAATGATGCTCGAAGTTTTGATGAAGGATTTGCAGTTTGCTTACGACAGGGATCTGGTTTTGGGCGGGATCGATTATCAGGCAAAAGCAGGGGATTTCGTATGTCTTCTGGGGCAGTCGGGGTGTGGTAAAAGTACATTGCTTCGTCTGATCGCAGGGTTGGAAGCATCTGACGCACGTCAGCTTCAGATCGGAGGTGAGCCGGTAACGGGCACAAGTCTTGACAGGGCGATGGTATTTCAGGACTATGGACTATTTCCCTGGATGTCGGCGGGAGAAAATATTTGTATCGCGCTGAAACAAAAATACAAGGATTGGGATAAGAACAAGAGAAAAGAGATCGCTTTAAAATGGATGCAGAAGCTTGGACTGACAGAAGACTTATATGAGAAGCTGCCTATGAATCTGTCGGGAGGTCAGAGACAGCGCGTGGCTACTGCCCGTGCGTTCGCTTTGGATGCGCCGCTGTTGCTGATGGACGAGCCTTTTGGAGCGTTGGACGCCGTTACGAAAGCGCTGCTGCAGGATACGGTACTTGAACTCTGGAAAGAAGGAAAAGAAAAGCGGAAAACGATTTTCTTTGTTACTCACAGTGTGGATGAAGCGCTGCTCCTTGCCACAGATATTGTGGTTTTGGGACAGGCTCCCAGTAAGATCATTTATACCTATTCCTTTAACGAGCAGAATAAACCAAATAGGGATACATTGTTTACAGACCCTGAAATATGGGAGTTAAGAAATCATCTCACTAAAATCATCAACGATGAGATCGTTGAAAAAGCCCGGAGAATGCGGGAACAATCAGCGGATGGAAGCGCAGACGGTATTTCAAAGAGTAAATTTGGATTTTTTGGAAGACGGAAAGGATAAGAACTTATGACTAAAGTATTTAAGAGATCAGCGGCAGTATCGTTGTGTTTGACCCTGATGATAGGGCTGGCCGGCTGCGGTGACAGCGGCGGGGATAATCAGGAGAATCAAGGGACCGGCGCCGAAGTAAAAACCATTTCCGTAGCGGCTCAGAACAATTCCGGGCAGGTTTTTCAGTATATGGCGGAAGAACATAAATTTCTGGAAGAAGAGGGAATCAACGTCGAAATGGTCTACATCAATAATGGAACAGACGCCTTTACTGCGCTGGCTGGAGGCCAGGTGGACGTCATTTCCACATATGGAACCGGAGGTCCGCTGATCCAGATTGCAAATGGTCAGGATTTTGACGTTTTCGGCGGTTACATGATCATCGGCGAAACGCCCTGTTTTGGTCTGCCGGAAACAGATTGGAGCAGTCTGGAGAGCTTCCGGGATAAAACGATCGGGATCACTCGGGGTGGAACACCTGATATCGTTCTGAAAGGGATCTTATACGATGCCGGAATTTATCCGGACCACGTAACATTTCTGGAGTATAAAAAGAATCAGGAAGTTCTGCAGGCAGTGGCCAGCGGTGAGGTCGACTTCGGCGCCACGGCTACCGGATATGAGCTGCAGGCGGCCAATTTGGGACTGGAGATCAAAATGTGGCCGGATGAATATTGGCCCAATCATTCCTGCTGTCGTATGTTGGCCACCGGAAGCTGGCTGGATGATGAAACAAATCAAGAATCAGCTTACCGGATGCTGCGCGCCTATCTGAGAGCGGAGGAGGCTATGCAGGGCAATATGGATGAAGTAGTGAGCTTGGTCGTTGATAATCTTGATCTGGATCAAGCTACGGTAGAAAGTTTTGTTAAAAGCGAACATATGAAGTACGATACAGATCCTTATAAAAATAGTGTTGTTAAAATGTGGGATAAAATGGGCGATTTCGGTTATATTCCGGACAATACGGTCCAAATTAACGATCATATCAACACAGAGATCTACCAGAAAGCACTGGAATCCCTGATCGAGGATTATCCGGACAGCCAATTTTTTAAAGATAAGATGAATCAGTTTACAGAGAATAACGTATAGAAGGGCGTTGGAAATGAGAAAAGTTTTACGGGAGTACAGCGGAGTGATCATAATCGGGATCTGTCTCGTCGCCGCTTATATTTTGTTGACAGATGTATTCAACGTATTGTCAGCGTTCCTTTTCCCAAGTCTGGGAAAGGTTTTGAAGTTAATTCCGGAATATATCGGGCAGCTTATGGAAGGTCTGGCCAGTTCACTGTATCTGTTGATTACAGCCTATGTGCTTGCTGTAGTATGCGGCATTGCGCTGGGCACCCTGATCGGCCTGCGGAAAGGTCTGAGAAAAAATATGACTCCCTACATAAACGCGTTCAGCGCTATTCCGGTGCCGCTGCTGACGCCATATGCGATCAACTTGTTTCCTACGTTTAAGATCGCATCCATCTTTTTGATCTGGCTGGGGGCATTCTGGGTTATTTTAGGAACGACCATCGGCGCGGTAATGAGTATAGACAAGCGTTATCTGGAAAATGCGGCTACACTGGAAATACCGCGCATGGAGAAATTATTCCGAATTATTTTGCCGGCGGCTTCACCGACGATTCTGGTAGGCTGTACTGTGGCGCTGAACTTATCATTCATGATGCTGGCGGTGGCCGAGATGTTTGGGGCAACCTCGGGGATGGCGTATTTTGTTCAGTATTATTCAGACTTTGCCCGGTTTGATCTGGTTATGCTGGGATTCCTGTTCACTGCGGGAGTTCTCGTACTGCTTATGTATGTTTTCGATAAGATCAAACACAGGATCTTGCATTGGACGATCAATAATTGAGATGAAGCCGTCTGGAATGGGACGGCTTTATTTATATAGATGAATATTGTAGCGTAAGGAGCGCTGAGGTGATCCGTACGAAGGCTGCCTGTTGGGGGCCGGGATCGATCAGCCGACCATGCCCGGCTGATGTTCTGCTCTGCAGCGCGGATGAAAAGGAGGATCAAAAATGAAAGAAAAAGATCAGATGACGCCGCTGGAGCGGAGCGCCGCCATCGCGGCGGGCGGGGAGGCGGACCGGCTGCCCTGCAATCCCAATGTGGCAAACGGAGTAGCCAGAGTATATGGCTGCAAAATATCGGAGTTCAACACAAACGCCAAAGCGCTGGCGGAGGCGCAGATCGCGTCCTACCGGAGATTTGGCTACGACAGTATCCGGATCTTTACGGACCTGTTTCCCTGGGCGGAGGCCATGGGCGCCAAGGCCGTGCTGCCGGACGACGCTACTGCAGATCTGGCAGAGCCGGCGATCCGCGGCGTGGAGGAGATCGCTGGGCTGAAGCCGGCGGATCCGTATAAAGACGGGCGTCTTCCCGTACAGCTGGAAGCTATGAAATATCTGATCGACGCTGTTGGAGATGAGATCGGCTGCGGCGCCGGCGTAGTCGGCCCTTTCACAAATGCCTTCTTCCTGCTGGGAGTGGACGAAACGCTGAAGCTGCTTCGCAAAGACCCGGAGTCCGTACATAAGTTGTGCGCCGTATCACTTGAAACATGCAAATCCTTTGCAAAGGCGGCCATGGACATCGGACTCAATCCCACGATCTCAGAACCCATGTCGTCCTGCACGGTAGTCAGCCCGAAAGCGTTCCGCGAATTTTCGCTGCCGTATTTGAGGGAACTGGTAGATTTTATTAAAGGCTACGGTAAAAACCCAGTGATCCACATCTGCGGACAGACTGACAAGATATGGAAAGATCTGGCAGACATGGGGATCGGGGGAATGAGCATAGACAATGTGGCCAGCCTTTCTCTATGTAAGGAAACGATCGGCTCACAGACCAGAATATTAGGAAATGTGGATCCAGGCGGAATTATGTATGCAGCAGAGCCGATTGATGTTAAAATAAAAACGCTGGAAGGGATCAGAGATACTTGGGATTCTCCGAAGGGATATACAGTGATGTCCGGCTGCAGCCTGCCTGTGGAGACGCCTTTTGAAAATATTGAAGCTATGATGGATGTTGTGCGGGAGGTAGGCTATCCGGTGGATCCGGAAAGGGTAGACTGGCTCCTGACACGGTACCGACATCAGAAAGTGCAGGGATGACATATACGAATGAAACCGCCGGGGACGGCGACAACGCGGTCAGATGCCGCGCGTTTCGGCGGCGGGGCGTTTATAGACGAGATCTTTTGGGTACTATTGTTTTTGAGGCGTCCTTTTACGGCGCCTCAGGGAGATTGACGGAGGATAAGGATGAAGGAAAAAGAAACGCTGCTCACGCAGCTTGCGGATTGTGTTCTCAATATGGAAGATGAAGAAGCCGCTGGTATTGCGGAAGAATATATAGAGGAAGGTTATCCGGCCCAGGAGGGGATTTTGTCCGGCCTGGTGGTAGGAATGAATCAGGCGGCGGAGCTGTATGAAAGGGAGGAGTATTTTATCCCGGAGCTTCTGATCTGCTCCGACGCCATGTACAACGGACTCGATGTGCTTCGGCCTCATCTGCCCAGATCGGAGGGAGAAAAAAAACGCCAGGTAGTGATCGGCGTGGTGGAGGGCGATACACACGATATTGGCAAAAATATCGTTAAGATCATGTTGGAAGCGGCGGGCTACGAGATGGTGGATCTGGGGCGCGACGTGCCTCCCAAGTCCTTTGTGGAGAAGGCGAAGGAAACGGGCGCGTCAGTGCTGGCGCTGTCCACGCTGATGTCCACCACCATGGGGAATATGGAAAAGATCATACGAATGCTGGATGCGGAAGGCATCAGAGATCAGGTAAAGGTGGTGGTGGGAGGAGCACCTGTGTCGCAGCTCTTTGCAGAAAAGATCGGTGCAGACGGTTACTCGGAAAATGCAGTGGAGGCGGTAAAACTGATCGACCGCCTGATGGAGGCATAATATATGGAAGAAAAAAACTCTTGCGCCCAGGGCCGGTCCAGCCAGAAAGAACGGCTGTATTCTGCCGCGCACAGAACCGGAACGGACAGGCCGCCCTGTATCTGTCCCGGCGGCATGATGAATATGATCTCTAAGGAAAGTATGGAACTGTCGGGGTGTTTCTGGCCCGAGGCCCACAGCGATCCGGAAAAGATGGCGGGATTGGCTGTGGCGCTGAATCGGGCGGGAGGCTTTGAGAATTACGGCGTGCCGTTCTGCATGACCGTGGAGGCGGAAGCCATGGGGGCTCAGGTGAATATGGGGAATTCCCTGGCGGAGCCCCACGTGACGGAGTCTCCGATCCGGGGGCCTGGAGAATTGGACAAGCTGAAGCCCATGGATCTGAGCGCGGGCAGACCGGCGGCGGTGCTGGCGGCGATCCGGCTGCTGAAAAAGGAACAGGAGAGCAGCGGAGTCCCGATCATCGGTAATCTCTGCGGTCCCGTGAGCCTGGCAGGGACGGTGACGGACATGGGGGTGCTGCTCCGGACTTTTCGCAAAGAACCGGAAAAAGCGGAAAGACTGATGGATTTTGTGGCGGAAAACCTCATCGCCTTCGGCAGAGAGCAAATTCGGGCGGGAGCGGACGCTGTGTGCATCTCGGAGCCCAGCGGAACGGGGGAGATCCTGGGACCCAGGTTCTTTGAGGCTTACTCCGTAAAATACGTGAACCGTGTGCTGGACGCTCTGGAGGTCCCGGTGAAGATCGTACACATCTGCGGCGATCTGAGATCGGTCTACCGGCAGCTGGCAGGACTCCACTGCCATGTGTTCAGCTTTGATTCCATCGTTAATATATCCGAGATCAAGCCGTTTCTGGAGGGTAAAGCGGTGATGGGCAATGTGAACACTCACGCCATCGGGACCATGAGCGCGGACAAGGTCGGCACGCTGGCGGAGAATGCTCTGAGCAAAGGCGTGGACCTGCTGGCGCCGGCATGCGGTCTGCCGGTCTCTACGCCGCTGGCAAACATACAGGCACTGGTAGCTGCGGCCGGGCGGGTGGACTCCGGTCAGGCGTAAAGAGGATGGAAAGAAATTAAAGCAGGGACCCAACAGCCGGAAGCGGCGGGAGAAAGGATGCGGACATGGTCAAAATTTTTGTGGATGGCGGAGAGCGGGAGTATGTGCTGGAAGCGGAGGAGGGCGAAAGTCTGTATCGGGTCCTGGCGGACAACGGGCTGATGGAGGGACCCTGCGGCGGGAAAGGGATCTGTGGAAAGTGCGGCGTGATAGCGGACGGCGAACCTGTGCTTTCCTGCGAATACATTCTGCGTCAGGATGTGCAGGTAGAGCTTCCGGCCAAGGCGGAGACCGGAGACATCGTAGCGGAAGGGTTTTCCCGGGAGTTCAGTCTCGATCCGGAACCGGAAGGCGTCTGCGGACTGGCGGTGGACATCGGCACCACGACAGTGGTGGCGGCGCTGGTGGATCTGCACACAGGGGAGGAGTTAGGCGTACTGTCCTGTCTCAACTCTCAGAAAATTTTCGGGCAGGACGTGATCTCCCGCATCCATTACGCTTCCGAACACGGAAAAGCGCAAGCGATGATGCAGGAACGGATCGGAAGCGATATCCGCACTCTCACCGAGGGACTTTTACAAAAAACAGGCAGACAGGCGGAGGACATCAGGCGCATCGTGATCGGCGCCAATACCACAATGGTACATCTCTTTGCGGGAATAGACGCCAGTTCCATGGGGCGGTCGCCTTATACGCCGGCTTTTACCGGACCGCTGCGGAAAACAGCGTCGGAGCTTTCGCTCATTGCGGCGCCGGAGGCTGAGGTATACTGTATTCCAGCGGTCTCGGCCTTCGTGGGCGGCGATATCACGGCCGGAGTTCTGGCATGCGGGCTGAAAGAGCGGAGCGGAAGTCTCTTGTTTCTGGACATCGGCACCAACGGAGAATTGGTGCTGAAGAAGGACGGGGAATTATTCTGCTGTTCCTGCGCAGCAGGACCGGCGCTGGAAGGCATGAATATCAGCTGCGGCATGCGGGCGGCGGAAGGAGCCGTCGAGGACGTGAAGGCTGAGGCGGACGGGAGTCTCACCTATCAGACTATCGGAGGAAAACCTGCGGCGGGCATGTGCGGCAGCGGTATTTTGGCAGCGGTGGCGGAACTGAGAAGGATCGGCGTCATCGGAAAAAGCGGACGGATCAAGCTGGGACCCCTGGTGAAGGAAATTGATGAAAAACGGGGCGTGGAGATCGACGGTACGGCGGGGATCGCCCTGACGCAGCAGGATGTGCGTCAGATCCAGCTGGCCAAGGGGGCCATTCTCTCCGGCATCAAGACGCTTCTTGCCGCGGCGCAGATCCGGGAAGAAGATCTGGACCGGGTGCTGGTGGCAGGACAGTTTGGCGCTCATCTGAAGCCGGAAAGTCTCACCGGCTCCGGCATCCTGCCGGAATGCTGGACGGACCGCATCGAATACGTGGGCAATACTTCCAAGTCAGGCGCGCGTATGTGCCTTCTTTCCTCAGAGGAGCGGGGCAACGCGGAGCGGCTGGCGGGACAGATGAAGTACATTGAACTGTCGGAGCTGAAAGGTTATTCGGATCTGTTCGTACAGTGTCTGAACTTTTAGCCTGCTGAAAATTTCATAGAGCAACGCAATCAAGGAACGGGATGCCATAGAAAAACGCAATTGGTAATCCCGTCCTTTTTTTTATAGAATGAGTGGAGGACCGGAGTAAACATTTCAGTACGATAGGAGGAGCAGATTATGTGGAAAAGAATTCTTGCACTGTCTCTGGCCGTGCTCATGATGATCATGACGGCGGCCTGCGCGGGGGACGGAGGTCAGCAGACGGCGGAGGATCAGGAGATCCTGGTATGGATGCCGTCTTTAGCCCCTGACGGCAACGATAAAGAAGTCTGGGGCGGGATCGTGAAGCCTTTCGAGGAAGAAAACAACGTAAAGGTCAATTTTGAGTTCATCTCATGGAAGGACTATGAGGCGAAATACGCTTCCGGTATTCAGATGGGAAACGGACCTGACGTAGGCTATCTGTACGTGGAAATGTTTCCGGATTACATAGACGCCGGTCTGGTGGAGCCCATCGAAGATTATCTGACCCAGGAAGACCGGGATGATTATCTCTACCTGGAGGCGGGAAAGATCTGGGACAGAGTATATGGATTGCCCCTGAGCATCGGAAACCCTGTGGCGCTCTTCTACAATCAGGATATTCTGGATTCCATCGGGGAGTCTGCGCCGGAGACCTGGGAGGATGTGCGGCGTATCGCGCAGAAGGCCACAGCGGATACAGACGGCGACGGCAAGATCGACCAGTGGGGACTGGCGCAGGGTTGGGGCCAGTCTTTCAGCCAGGATCTGAACTGGAACTGGTACAGTTTTGTATTTCAGGCCGGCGGAGATCTCTTCGACGAAAAGGGCAGGGTGATCATGGATCAGGAGCCTGCCGTCGAAGCAGCCACTTTCCTGTATGACCTGAAAAACACGGACCACGCGCTGCCGGAAGACTGTATGGCGCAGACCAATTCCGAGATGTTTGCCAATTATTTCATCACAGGAAAAGCGGCCATGAGTTTTGGCGGCGTCAATCTGGCCAACGCTCAGCTGTTGGATGGGAAGGACAGCGATTTTGAGTATGGTTTCACTCTCAAGCTGAAAAACAAGATCGAATCTACCCGCTGCGGACTGGACCAGATGGTAGTCATGTCGGCCGCTCCGGACAAAGAGCTGGCGGCGAAGCTGATCAAGTATATGACCGGCCCTGTGGGCAATGGGCAGTGGCATCAGGTGACCCAGGGGGCTCCCGTATCCAGAAGCGAGGAGAATCATGCGTTCCCCATGCTGAAAGAGGCTCTGGAGGGCAACGAGGATATCGTAAGACCGCTGACGCCGGCTCTGCGGGCGCCGCAGGTCTATGAGTATCTCTGGAAAGCTCTTCAGGAGATGATGAACGGAAACTCCACGCCGGAGGAAACGATGAAGGATGTGACGGAATACGGCAACAGCCTGCCGTACGAACGTCAGTCCGACTCAGAGTAGACCGGCTTGTCAGAGGAAAAAATCACGGAAGAAAGAAGATCGCCGGAGCTTTTCCGGCGGTCGTTTTTCTTCCGTGACAGCGGAGAAGGGAACATGAATAGAAAGCATAAATACAAATGGAACGGGTATCTCTACATTCTGCCCATGTGTCTCTCCGTGCTGTTTTTCTGGTACGGACCTGTACTTTTGTCCGCCGTATTCAGCCTGGGCAGCTACAGCGCTCTGAAGCCGTTTCAATTTACAGGAATGGGCAATTATACCGCTCTGTTTTCCGACAAGTATTTTATACGCGCTCTGAGCAACACCTTTATCTGGGTTCTGGGCGTGGTGCCGTCGCAGACGGTGCTGGCCTTTTTTTCCGCCTGCTGGATCGCTGGAAAAAAAAGCAGTTTTCTCGCTTCT
>Ga0129308_1003422_pt1 | contig 11421 bp, 10 predicted proteins | sample L827metagenome_FD_94440 | JGI IMG/M metagenome (GOLD analysis project Ga0129308, IMG submission 94440) | Ring-tailed lemur group fecal microbial communities from Wisconsin, USA - L827 metagenome | ecosystem: Host-associated > Mammals > Digestive system > Large intestine > Fecal | place: USA... | reverse complement strand
CCACTGATTAACCCTTGCCGTCTGCCTGTGCAGGCGGCAGGATACGTTCAGACATCTCACCAGGAGGAACCGTGAGTAAGAAGAAAAACACCACAACGCCCACGCCGCATGATGCCGCGTTCCGGTCGTTCCTGGCGAATCCCGACGTCGCCAGAGATTTTCTGGAACTGCATCTTCCGGCGGAGTACCGGCAGTTGTGCGACCTGTCCACGCTGAAGCTGGAACCCGCCACCTTTGTTGAGCCGGACCTGCATCAGTACGCCAGCGATATCCTCTGGAGTGTGAAAACCACCGGGGGTGAAGATGGCTATGTTTATACGCTCATCGAGCACCAGAGCACCGAAAATCTGTACATGCCTTTCCGCATGTTACGTTACAGTGTGGCGGCGATGCAGAGACATCTGGAGCAGCACAAAACGTTGCCACTGGTCATTCCGGTGCTGTTCTATCACGGTGAGCGCAGCCCGTACCCGTACAGCATGAACTGGCTGGACTGTTTTGAGAATCCGGCGCTTGCGGCTAAAATATACACAAAGCCGTTTCCGCTGGTTGATATCACTGTCGTTGATGACAATGAAATCATGAACCATCGCCGGATGGCCGCACTGACGCTGCTGATGAAGCATATCCGCCATCGTGACATGATGGAGCTGCTGGACAAACTCCCGCAGGTCATGGTGGAAATTTCAGACGAGCAGGTGCGTGTTCTGATTCATTACATCGTTAACGCAGGGGACTCTGTATCACCGGAATTTATGCGGGCGCTGGCTGAGCGTCTGCCGCAGCATGAGGATAAACTGATGACTATCGCAGAACGTCTTGAGCAAAAAGGTCGCCAGGAAGGCAGGATGGAAGGACGCATGGAAGGACGCATGGAAGGACGCATGGAAGGAGCGCTTGAAAAAGCCCTGGCTATTGCGTGCCAGCTTCAGAAAATGGGGATGACGCCGGAGCAGATTAAGCAGGCTACCGGACTTTCCGATGACGAACTGAAGAAAATCACTCACTGAGTAAACATCACAGCCCGGCAAAATGCCGGGCTTTTTTGTCAGCAGGAGCAGAGCAAACAGCATGACGATTGCAGAACGTCTTATTCAAAAAGGCGCACTTGAAGTGGCGCGGGAAATAGCCTGCCGGCTGCGGGATATGGGCTGGACGCCGGAACGGATTCAGGAGGCAACCGGACTTTCCGGTGAAGAACTGAAAAAGCTGTTTCCTGATGAGCAGTAGCCTGGCATTCAGCCAGGCTGTGAATCACGCTCACACATCCTCTGCCGTTTCCCCCAGTTCATTTTCCAGTCGCCTGATGATATCTGCCTTACGCATCCCCTGCATGTGAGGCAGCAGGTCACGGACTGAAAGTGCCTGGGTGGTCCTCCAGACGGTGACGTCCACCTGTTCCGCATTTTCCCAGGCGTGCCATGTTCTCTGCGTCACGCCAAATTCTCTGGCCGCTTTTTCGCGTGACCAGAGCATGCTTTTTCGCCAGATTCGCAGTTCCCAGCCGGTCATAAAACACCTTTGAAAAAGTGAAAAAACTTCACTTTATTTTATCATCACAATTGCCAAATCAGCGCGATAAATAAGTGTAAAAAAGTGAAGAAATTTCATTTTTTTTGCTTGTAAATGTCGTGCGGTTTTCTCTGTTTTCACCTGTGCGGGAGTGGTGTGCCAGTGACCACCACATGCCATTGTTGTGCCGTCGTTTTTCTTCAGTCGCGCCGTATGCGGCGCTCCCTGCACACCTTACGGTGTGTAAGGCCACTGCGCCTGATGGCGCAGCTGTCTCTGCCTGTCTGCCGCCGCACTGCGGCCTGTTCTCCGCAGACGGACTTTCCGGGGGTACATACATGACCACATCCCGTTTCAGTCGTCCAGGGGAGAGATGTACCAGCCACAAAACTTTTTGCCGCAGGCGTCAAAAACTTTTGCGTCTGCCCCCGGACAACTGCCCCGTGACGTGGTGAGCGTCCCCCGTCGGAAAGGTCCACTGCGGGGAAATCCCCGAAGACCCGGACGGCAGAAGGAGCTTCGCTCCTCCGGGAAATGACCTGGCTGACCCGGCAGTCGTGACGATGAGGAGACAATGTGATGAATCAGACTTTACCCACTGCTGACCTGAATACTGCCGGCACGACAGATGTTATTCCGTCTGTGGCTATCGACCGCATCATCGCGCAGCGTAACGAAGGTATTGCACTGTTCATGCAGGCGATGGAATGCCTGGCGACAGCGCGCAAGATTCTGCTCGATGCGTCAGGTGATATTTTTCTTTACGGGTTTGAAGACTGCGTGACTGATTCCGTTCGTCGCATAGATAAACCGGAAGAAGCGAAAAGGAATATCACCCGTCTTGCCGACCGGAAAATCTGGGACCGCCTGATGACAGATACGGGCATGTACACCTTCATGAGTTCATGCCAGCGTGATGAGTGGAATAGCCAGCTGATGAGCGACACCTGTCCTGAAATCACCCTGGACAATGTACTGGCAACATTCCGCCATCTGAATGCCAGCAAGATGCAGACATTTGAACAGGGACTGATTGATGTCTACCGGAAATTGTCATGGGATTACAGAACCAATAATCCCTGCCGTCTGGGCAATAGAATCATTATTGAAAACATGCTGTACCGCTGGAGTAACGGACGTGTGACGCTGGACTGCAGCGGACGGGAGGCACTGGATGACCTGGTACGTCCTTTTTATCTGCTGGAGGGGCGCAACGTTCCTGACTTCCGGAGCAGCATCGGGGCGCAGTATGGTGAATTTCTCGGGAACGGCGATAATGTCGGTAAGCTGTTAGAAGGGGAATATTTTACGGTGCGTGGCTACCAGAAAGGGACCGTACACATTGTCTTTAAGCGTTCTGACCTTGTTGAAAAACTGAATGATATTATTGCACGGCATTATCCTGGTGCATTGCCGCCACGAGTCTGATTAAACAGAAAAGCCCTGGTATTTATGCCGGGGCTTTTTTTTTCTGTAATCATCATAATCTCAGAACACGATGTGACATTGTCACATCAATTGTTGTTCATATCGATGCCATCTTTCCTGCCTGAATCTGTCTTTTTAGGTGCTGTTTTAGAGGAAGAACGGCGGGATGGTTTTTTCGATTCTGCTTCCCGAATAATGTCACGAAGTGCCTTCTCTCCTACTTCATACCCTGCATTTTTGAGCGTGTCACGAACATCTGCCAGTGTATAACCCTTTGTCCTTACCAGGACAATAATGTCATCACGAATGGCATCAAGAAAATCACGCAATGTTTTCCGTTGAGCGGTGAGGTCCGGCAATTCCGATAAAGCAGCTTTTGCCAGCTGGATGTCATCATCTGAGTAAAATTTTTTAGAAGCCATTGGCACTTTCTCTCCGTTTAATGTTGAAGCCTGATTTTATCACCAAAAACTGACTCCTGGCAGGGCTGCGCCCTGCCTCTGCCGTCTGCATAAGACTATGATGCACAAAAATAACAGGCTATAATGGCCTGAAAAACGGGACAGGATGTGCAATTGTAATACCGTCACACGCGACGCTATTACAATTGCCATCTGGTCAGGGCTTCGCCCCGACACCCCGTAAGGAGCCTGAAGTGAGTGATAGTGCGGTAAGAAAGAAAAGTGAGGTACGGCAAAAGACAGTTGTCAGGACACTCAGATTCTCTCCTGTTGAGGATGAAACCATCAGGAAAAAAGCTGAAGATTCCGGACTTACTGTATCTGCTTACATCCGAAATGCAGCACTGAATAAGCGAATTAACTCCCGTACAGATGATGCTTTTCTGAAGGAGTTAATGAGACTGGGAAGGATGCAGAAGCATCTGTTTGTTCAAGGAAAAAGAACCGGTGACAAGGAATACGCAGAAGTGCTTGTTGCCATAACCGAACTTACAAATACATTGCGTAAACAGTTAATGGAAGGTTGAGGATTCTCCGGTGAATGCAGTCATTCCGAAAAAGAGAAGGGACGGCAAGTCTTCGTTCGAAGACCTGGTATCCTACGTCTCGGTCCGGGATGACATGACCGATGAGGAACTGAATTTATCTTCTTCTTCGCAGGCTGAACAACCGCACCGGAGCCGTTTCAGTCGCCTTGTTGATTATGCGACACGTCTTCGAAATGAGTCATTCGTGGCGCTGGTTGATGTCATGAAGGACGGCTGCGAATGGGTCAACTTTTATGGTGTCACCTGCTTTCATAACTGTACTTCTCTTGAAACTGCCGCTGCAGATATGGAGTACATTGCCCGGCAGGCACACTATGCAAAAGATGACACTGATCCTGTTTTTCACTACATCCTTTCCTGGCAGTCACATGAAAGCCCGCGTCCGGAACAGATTTATGACAGTGTACGTCATACGCTGAAATCACTCGGCCTTGCCGACCATCAGTATGTCTCTGCCGTGCATACTGATACAGATAATCTGCACGTCCATGTGGCTGTTAACCGGGTACACCCTGAAACGGGTTATCTGAACCGGTTATCATGGAGTCAGGAAAAACTCAGTCGTGCCTGCCGTGAGCTTGAACTGAAGCATGGTTTTGCTCCGGATAACGGTTGCTGGGTCCATGCGCCGGGAAATCGTATCGTTCGCAAAACTGCCGTTGAACGTGATCGCCAGAACGCTTGGACACGCGGAAAAAAACAAACTTTTCGCGAGTATGTCGCGCAGACAGCGGTCGCTGGTTTACGCAGTGAACCTGTAAATGACTGGTTATCCCTGCATCGTCGTCTTGCGGAAGATGGTCTGTACCTGTCTCAGATGGACGGAAAATTTCTGGTGATGGATGGCTGGGATCGCAACAGGGAAGGTGTACAGCTTGACTCGTTTGGTCCCTCCTGGTGTGCAGAAAAACTCATGAAAAAAATGGGTGACTACACGCCAGTACCAAAAGACATTTTCAGCCAGGTGGAAGCACCAGGACGCTATAATCCGGACTTCATTGCAGCTGATGTTCGCCCGGAAAAAATCGCTGAAACAGAAAGTCTGCAGCAGTATGCCTGTCGTCATCTTGGAGAACGTCTGCCGGAAATGGCACGGGAAGGACGGCTGGAAAACTGCCAGGCTATTCACCGCACACTGGCTGAAGCGGGATTATGGATGCGTGTTCAGCATGGTCACCTGGTTATCTGTGACGGTTATGATCATAACCAGACTCCCGTTCGTGCTGACAGCGTATGGTCACTGCTGACGCTCGACAATGTGAATCAACTCGATGGTGGCTGGCAGCCTGTACCAACAGATATTTTCCGCCAGGTTACGCCAACAGAACGCTTCCGTGGTCGTCGTATGGAGAGCTGTCCTGCGACCGATAAAGAATGGCACCGTATGCGTACAGGCACGGGGCCGCAGGGGGCTATCAAACGCGAACTGTTTTCTGACAAAGAAAGTCTGTGGGGATACAGCATCAGCCATTGTAGCCCTCAGATTGAAGAAATGATCACACAGGGTGAGTTTACCTGGCAGCGTTGTCATGAGCTGTTTGCACAACAGGGACTGATGCTACAGAAACAACATCACGGGCTTGTTGTCGTTGATGCCTTTAATCATGAGCAAACGCCGGTGAAGGCCAGCAGCATTCATCCTGATCTGACACTGGGGCGTGCAGAGCCACAGGCCGGACCTTTTGTGAGTGCCCCAGCAGATTTGTTTGACAGGGTGCAACCTGAAAGTCGCTATAACCCGGAGCTGGCTGTCAGTGACAGGTACGGGGTCAGCAGTAAACGTGACCCAATGCTGCGCCGGCAGCGACGTGAAGCCAGAGCTGAGGCCCGTGCTGACCTGCGTGCCCGCTATCTGGCATGGCGTGAACAATGGCGTAAACCAGATCTGCGTTATGGGGAACGTTGTCGGGAAATTCATCAGGCATGCCGTCTGCGGAAGTCACACATTCGTGCGCAGTACGATGATCCGGCATTACGTAAGCTGCATTATCACATTGCAGAAGTTCAGCGAATGCAGGCATTGATCAGGCTGAAAGAAGACATCAGGGATGAGCGACAGAAACTTATTGCTGATGGGAAATGGTATCCACCCTCTTACCGTCAGTGGGTCGAAATTCAGGCTGCTCAGGGAGACAGGGCTGCTGTATCGCAGCTGAGAGGCTGGGATTATCGCGATCGCCGTAAAGACAGGTCACGCACAACGACGACAGACCGCTGTGTCGTGCTTTGTGAACCGGGCGGAACGCCGGTATACGGTAATACCGGTGATCTCGAGGCCCGTCTGCAGAAGAACGGGAGTGTTCGTTTCCGTGACCGTCGGACGGGAGAGTTTGTCTGTACGGATTATGGTGACAGGGTTGTTTTCCGTAATCACCATGACCGCAATGCGCTGGCAGATAAACTGGATTTGATTGCACCGGTATTATTCGGGCGTGATCCACGCATGGGTTTTGAACCAGAAGGAAACGACAAACAATTTAACCAGGTCTTTGCTGAAATGGTTGCCTGGCATAATGTGACAGGCCGTACCGGTCACGAAGACTACAGGATTACGCGACCGGACGTGGATCATCACCGTGAAGGAAGTGAACGCTACTACCGCGATTATATCGCGGCGAACAGCAACGATGACGCATCACTGCCTCCGCCGGAGCAGGATAAACGCTGGGAACCGCCTTCTCCAGGTTAAAAAAAAGGCCGCGCCAGAATCCGGCGCGGCCACTGTTCAGTACATTCCGTCCCAGTCCGGACGGTTGGTTTTTTTATGATGAAACCCGTTTACAGGACGCCCTGTCGGGTGGTTATTGTCCTGTGGAAGCGTTAACAGGTTTATACCTGCTCTTTCTGCTCTCACTGATATCTGATTTTCCTCTTTTGTTTCAGGTAGTTCTGGTCTGTTCAGCGTGATATAGCGAATTCGTCGCTCTTCCCGTGTGGTCGTTTTAAGCGTATTCACCGCTGTTTCCCACAAGGCACTTTCACGTGCGTTGATATCTGTGTCGTACTCTTCCAGCATTGCCATAGCCGCCTGACGTCCTGCAATGCGTTGCTGGAATGTATCCACGATCGTGTGCGGCTCTGTGCGAATTTTTCGTCTTTTTCTGGAGGGTTTTGCAGTCAGGACGCCAATGATGGCACTGACATTTTCCGGTGACGGTATTCGACGTTGAGTAGTACGGGGAACAAGACGGCGGAGACGGTCCAGGCGTGGCGCATCCACGCTGATATACCTGTTTATAACAACGGGATCGCTGCTGCAGCTTTTCTCATCGTCAGGGATGAAGAATGATGCTGATGGTACGGTTTCTCCCCGGAAAATAGAAAAGAACTCGCCAGGATGAAGTTCAATCAACTCCTGAACATTTATCTTGCTTTCCATCAGGATGCTGATTTGTGGGCTGTCAATCCATGATTCACCAAATATGCCGTCCTGACGCTGCAGGTTGTTCATCCTCGCCCTGGCTTCTTCACCGGCGGCGCTTTTCAGCGTTCTGGCCGTACTACCCTCGCTGACAATCCTGCCGGCAAATTTTGTCCCCGTGTTCTGCATCAGTGTTGCAGTATTCGTGGCTGTTGTCTGTCCTTCTATACGTTCCTGGTCCTGTGCCATCAAAATCAGAGCAAAATCCAGTGAACGCACCTGAGTGGCTTCCACAGCAATACGGTCCGTATAGTATGCCCCCACTTCATCAAGGAAACACAGATAAGGGAAACGCCCCTTATATTTTTTGACTTCCAGTGCATCGGAATCAGTTCCTTCGAGGCGGTAGCCCAAATCACGGGCGAGAATCATACTTTTCTGGGTGATAAACATTCGTCCAAGAGCAGACGTTGTATGCGCTGATGTATCCAGAGCGGGGATCATTACCATCAGAATCCTGTCGCTGTGAATGCTGTCACGGATATCGATATCACCGGAATCTTCAGCAAAAATATCCCCGAATGCTTCCGTGAATGTGCTGAAAGTTTCAGAAAACTGCCCGGAGAGATAAGCATGTTGTTTTCTGGGTTCTTCCGTCCAGGCTGATGGTGTCCTGACCAGCGACAGGTCGAAACCGGGAACGTCCTGAAGGTAGTTACGTAACGGTGCGATAGCTTCTTCCGGCCACTGATCATCGAGGCCACGACAGTAAAGTTTGGCCATCCCTTCGAGAGTCATATGTTCACGGAGCATCTGCAGCGACATTGTTTTGCCTTCGCGCACACACCAGAATTTAGTACCAAATACCAGTGCCTTATTCATGGCAATGGCCCGGGACTGCCACTCGCCCCCCTGGACGTTCTGGGGCAGCATTGACTGCATTGTCTCCGCTGTGAATGCCTCAGTGCTGTAACAGAAGGGATTCCAGGTATTTGACTGAGGACGCGTTTTTTCACCACTCAGAATGATTTCACTGCGGGATTTTCCTCCGTTCATGAAGTTAATGACTTCCACATCGTCTTCACGTCCAAAGCGTCTGGCCAGATACCAGATCGTTCTTGCCGTATCATTCTGTGCCTTGCCATCGACAAGGGTGAATCCTCTTGCCCAGCAAAGTGGGTTAATCGCCCAGGCAAAGATGGTTTCCGTTTTACCGCCACCGGTGGTGGCGAAAAACATTATATGGCGGGTCAGATCGTCCATACTCAGCCATAACTCCCTGCCAATATCCCTGACGCGTTGATAACCAACATAGAATATGCCGCTGGCCGGTGATTCCAGAATGACCTCATACTGGAACAGGGTTGGCCAGAAGCTGAAAAGACTTCTTTTAATCATTCTGTCCTGTGACGGGTCAGCACATTCCAGCGTCATGGGCATACGAAGAGGGCAGCGCCATCGCTGCAGACTAAATACCAGCATTGTTATCAGTGTGAACAACAGACATGCCGGTAATGCAAGTGGCCAGATAAAACTGGCCACAAGACTTGCCACCAGGCAAAAGCCATAGATATTGAGACTCTGGAGTGCATTCCAGACAGGATTTCCCCAGGCTGTACGGTGTAAAAGCTCGGGGTTAACGCGATGTTCACTCATGGCCAGACTCGCTGTCGGTGGTTTTCAGGAATAAATTAAGCGTGCCAGTTTCCTGCAGAATTCCTGTAGGCAGATGCCAGCCGGTGTCGGACAGCACCCATGGGGTACCGGCAAATCCGAACTTACGGAAGGCGACATTGTTTACATCAATTGCAGCTCTGGCCGCTTTCAGGCATGTTTCATCTGCAGGCGTTGTTTCTTCTGGTGGCGTCATCATTCCGTTATCTGCGGAATACAGTCGGTGCCAGCCGGCAGCACGTTTCTGAGCATCTTTTTCACACAGCAGTGGTGCCACACGGTCGGTGGATTCCTCTCCACCAATAACTGAAACCGGGTAGATAACGACATTGAAGTCGCTGGCCAGGCGTTTTAAGGCCGGCTCCAGAAGTCTGCAGTTAGGACAGGCAGGATCGAGAAATGCGAACAGGGTTCGTTCATGACCGGATGACAGGTTGATGGTAAACATGCCCCGATCGGCGTTCCGCTTCAGAACAGTAGCCAGATTATGTCGCGCAGCTGCGGCTTCCGGATTTTTGCTTGTGATTGTTTTCTCCGGGACCTGGACGTCTTTTTTCGGGGGAACCGGGAGTTGAATGCCTTCATTTAATGGCACAGTGTGATTCAGGTGAGGGGGTAGCAGTCGTGGCTCACCTGCTGTCTGTACTGCTTCAGGCGTTGTATCATCCCAGAATACACGATCAACATGGCGGAACAGAGAGAAGCCAATCGTTGCCATTACGAACAGCACAACGCTGGCGATTATGCCACGGAACAAAGGTGTTCTGCTGAAGCGGCGTTCCATCAGATATTCAAGGCGCAGGCAGGAATCAATAGCTGTAAGTATCTGGTCAGCGTTATGCTCCTGTTTATCAATCAGGACGGTTTCTCTGTTACGGGTGCCCATGGCGTCAAAGGCTATATGAATCAGTTGATTATTTCGTGTTACCAGCCCTGACAGGGCATCCCGTGGAAGGACGGCAATAATTTCTGTCCTGCCATCCGGCCAGATTGCCTGCACGGAAATATGTTTTGCAATGCGTGTTGCAAAGTACTCGATTGTCATTTTCAGTTCTCCGGATAATCAGAATTCGTTGTCTGTAGCAGGTGTGCGGGGCAGGATGTCGTCGGTGAGGGACCAGTTGGTCAGGATGCGGCGTTTCCGGTCGCGATCTGGTTGTGGTTCATCCCAGATAAGACCGAGACTGAGCATATCCCGCCGTAAGCCTTCCACCGCTTCATCAACACAGGGTTCAGGGCAGGGAAGACCAAAACGCATGGCTTCGGCCTCTGCACGTGCAACGGCCACCACGCCAGCGCCTTCAATAAATCCTTTCGTGGTATTGGCGCGGTGTAATGCATAAAACAGCGTCCTGTCCACGCCTTTCAGCCAAATCCAGTTGGGTGGCGTAAGCCGCAGGTCATGTGCATACAGCCAGACCAGCCCACTGCGGACGTAGCGATGTTGTTTCAGCCATTGCTGTGCTCCGTTGCTTTTAATCACTCTCTGGAAAGCTGATTTGGCCAGTGAATAAACAGGGGTACAGAATTTCCCGCTGTCCCGTTTGCTTTTAATTCTGCATGAGAGGTTCAGTGTATCCATGAGCTTTAATGCTGCCTTACGATCATCCAGGAAATACTGAAGGCCAAATATGGCAAAGAGCGCTTTTTCATGTGGTGCCATGTCTTTCCAGGACGTTAAAGGTTTACCCAACTGGGCCATGAAACATCGTCTTGCAGCTGCAACATCGAGCTGCATATTGGTGATGAGAGTATGCTGTTCGACAAATGCTTCCGGGGTGAGAGCAACCCGCCGTTCAGGTCGTTTACCACCATGAAAGAGTTTTTCCGGATCACCATCTGCCAGTACAGGGGCGATAGCAGGGGATAACGAAGCAAAGATGTGTGGCAGTCGGGTAATATCTACTGGTCTGCGGGTGAAACGGCTTTGTCCCGGATGTTGATACCACTCCCACAAACACCAGAGTGTCACAGGTAAGAGGTACATCCACAGAATACCTATGGTCTGTTCCATGACGTTAACCCACTGGCTATAGCTTATGTTGGCGGCGTTGTTACCGGTCATGGCAAGCAGGTTGTATCGTGGTGCTGCATAGTTATGAAATGGTCCCCAGTCGACCAGTCCCCATAAGGTATGAAGAATCAGGCAGCTGGCGTAAACCACTTCCGGCAAGAATAACCATATGACGAATAGCAGCAGGATAAGAAGGACACCAACAGCGCCCCATATCTGCATAGGATCTTCTGCGACAGGCTGTCGATTGTAAGACATGACAAAGTCTCCATTTCTGGAATTTAAATCGAACGGAAAGGTTAAAAATTTATTTTCAGGTGATAAGAGCTAACCAGAGGAGTTAGCCGTGCGATAAAAGGATTGTTGCAGATACGAAAGTCGTTAGAATAGCTGCGGGCGCTTGAGGCTGTATGCCGAAAGCGT
>Ga0129308_1003421_pt1 | contig 11424 bp, 7 predicted proteins | sample L827metagenome_FD_94440 | JGI IMG/M metagenome (GOLD analysis project Ga0129308, IMG submission 94440) | Ring-tailed lemur group fecal microbial communities from Wisconsin, USA - L827 metagenome | ecosystem: Host-associated > Mammals > Digestive system > Large intestine > Fecal | place: USA... | reverse complement strand
ATAAATTGAGACTTAACGAGCTCGTCGGTAGCAGATATCAGCTTTTTGTAAGCCTCCATAGTATCGTTTATGGACCACAGGACTTTGGCCAGCCCACGCTGGGTGCCCAGATCAGGTAGCTCGAACTCCAATTCTTTCAGGTCCCGCCAGTTGATCGTCGGAGACAAAGAGCCTACTGAAATTTTGATAGCAGCGTCCAAGAAGTAGTCTGAGCTGATGAAAAGAGGGAAAAAGTCCTTGTCCACCACTTCTTCTCGGGGACGGAGCACCATTCCGTGCGCAGAGAAAATACCATCAAAGGGTGCAATGGCTACCTTCTTCTGATAGGCCCTGCGCTTTCCAAACAGGACATCTCCTTTGTGCATAACCAGTTTTTCTCCTATGGGGGCCACGTCTGAGCCAAAGCGCGTGACCCGTAGACTGCCAGAATCCAGGTGCTCCAGGCCGAGATAGGTAAAGCGGTCCTCCTCAGCAGGTTTCTTCTTCTCCTTGCTGTTAATTGCAATCTGTTCAAACCGATATTTCGCCATCACGCACACCCCCTCAGCGGAGCAGCGTGAACGGTGAAACCCTTATAAGCCAATGGCCCGATAAATTGAGATTTCACCAGTTCATCCGTTGCCGCAATCAGTCGCTGGTAGGATTTCCGGGTTGCGTCCATCGCCCACAGGAGCCCTGCAAGCTCACGCTGCTTGTCCATCTCCGGAAGCTCAAATTCATAATTCTTCAAATGCTCCCACTTCACACGGGGTGATAGGGACCCAGCAGACTTGCCGACAGCGAAGTCGAACAGGGCATCGTTTTGGATAATGAAGGGCAGGAGCTCCGGAAGGATTCGATCCGGCTTTGCCTGAATAACTGTGATGTCGCCGGAACAGATCCCGTCAAAGGGAGCCACGGCAGCTTTTTTCAGATAAGCCCTGCGCCGCCCAAAAAGGATGTCGCCCTTGCGGAACATCTTTGTAAAGGTGTTCTCGCTATCCTCGTTCCATGCCGTTAGGGTGATCTCCTCCGGGGTCAGATGCTCCAGACCGACGATGGGATATCCATCCTTGCTTCCCTTGCAGGTTTCCCTGCGTTCCACGGCAACATCGCCGAGAAAGACTTTACTCATCGGTTTCGGCCTCCTTTCCGAGCAGAGCATTGAGCTTTTCATAGCTCAGCTTCATCATTTCCGTTGCGGCCATCCAGCTGTCGTAGTGTTCTTGGACGGTGCGCGTATCAACTGTGGATTCATCGACGATGGGTTTCACATAGAGCGGGATACTCAGAGAGAAGTTGTTGTCAGCAATATCCTTGATGGTTGCTACTCTGGCAAAATCGCCGTCGTTTACATAGTTTTGGTATGCTGTTGCGATCCGCTCGATGTGGCGGTCCTCCAAGAAGCTCTGTGCATTTTTCCGCTCGACCTCATTTACCGCATTGATGAACAGGACCTGTCCGCTTCGGTCAGGGCGCTTGGTCATCCGGCAAATCATGATACAGGCTTCCATCGGGGAGTTATAGAAGAGATTAGGACCAAGCCCGATCACGCACTCCACCACATCACTGCGGACGAGTTTCTCGCGCATGGCGCTTTCCTCATTGCGGAATAGCACTCCGTGCGGGAACAGGATCGCGCACCGGCCAGTGGTCTTTTTCAGACTGGCGATGATGTGCTGCAGGAAAGCGTAGTCGGCGCGGCCCTGCGGAGGTACACCTAAGAAGTTACGTCCGTACTTGTCGCTCTCGAACGCGGCACGATTCCATTGACTGATGGAATAGGGTGGATTGGCAAGGATCAGGTCAAACTGCTGGAGCCTCCCGTGTTCAACAAAGGCCGGTGCTGCCAGCGTATCCCCGTTCACGATGTTGAAATCCTTAACGCCATGCAGAAAGAGGTTCATCTTACCGATGGCAGAGGTCAGCGCATTGATCTCCTGCCCATACACTGCCACATTTCTCCATTCCTTACCCTGGGTCTTCAAGTAAGCGATGGCGGAGATGAGCATTCCGGCGCTCCCGCATGTGGGGTCGTAGATGGATTCGCCGGATTCAGGCTTCAGCATCTCGGTCATCAGGTGGACCACAGTGCGGTTGGTGTAGAACTCCTGCGCTGTGTGGCCACTGTCGTCAGCAAACTTCTTGATGAGGTATTCATATCCCTGACCTAGTTCGTCCTCCGGGCAGTTTTTGATGGAGAGGGTCTTGGTGCTGAAATGTTCCAGCAGATCTTTCAGCAAGCGGTCCGGCAGGCGATTCTTGTTTGTCCATGCGCCATCTCCGAAGATACCCTGTAGCTTATCCGAGTTAGCGCTTTCGATTCTGCGGAACGCCTCAACGATGGCTACGCCGACGTTTTCTGAAACAGCGCGGACGTCGTTCCAATGGTAGCCCTTCGGCACGATGAAGGTATGGATTTCATCCTCATCGAATTCGGCAGCCTCTTCGCCATACTCTGCAACGGCGGTGGCAGTCTCCTCGTCATAAACATCACAGATACGCTTGAAGAACAGGAGCGGAAAAATGTACTGCTTGTACGCGCCAGCATCAATACTTGTCCTCAAAAGAACGGCAGAGCTCCAAAGATAGGACTGGAGTTCTTCAATGGTAATTCGCTTACTCACTGACATACCCTCCTTCCAGCAGGAGCCGACGCATTTTTTCCTCGGCTGCCAGCATTTCTTCATAGGCTTCAAAATACTGCCTGCGGATCTCTGCCGGAGGCACGGTCTCCTGCTCCTTCTTTTCGATGTAGTTGTTGATGGCAAGGGAGTAATCCTTCTCGCGGATTTCCGGGATCGTAACGACCTTGACTTTCTCGATGACATCCTCGTATGCGGTATACAGTCCATAAACCTTTTGAATGTCATCCTCAGTCATGATGTTTTGAGCCCTCTGTGGAGTGTAGATGCCGGAGGCGTCGATCATGCAGAGGCGGCCACGGTGCTCCACAGACTTGTTGTTGTTCAGGAAGAGGATGCAAGCAGATACGCCGGTGGAGTAGAAAACGCCACTCGCCAACGTGATAATGGCCTCCAGCTTATCTGACTCGACGAGCTGTTTCCGAATTTCACCTTCCTTACCGCCTCTGAACAGAACACCCTGCGGAAGCACTACCGCGCACCGTCCAGTCTTGGGATTCATGGATTTAACCATGTGTTGGAGCCAAGCAAAGTCACCGTTTGAATCGGTCGGGCAGCCCCAAATATTTCTGCCATAGATATCGCTGCTGAATTGCTCCGATCCCCAGTTTTTTAACGAAAATGGGGGGTTGGCTACCACACAGTCAAAAGTTTGCAAAGAGCCTCGATCCAAATAGTTTGGAGATCTCAATGTATCTCCTTGCGTAACCTTGAAATCTCGTGCGCCGTGAAGAAATAAATTCATGCGTGCTATTGCAGAGGTGGCGAGATTTTTTTCCTGCCCATAGATCCGTCCATAGGTCATCTTATCATCGTTCATGAAACGGATGGATTCAATTAGCATGCCACCAGTTCCGCAAGCTGGATCATAGACAGTATCACCGGCTTTTGGTGCCATAAGCATAATGAGCAGCTTTACGATAGACCGCGGCGTGTAGAACTCGCCCGCATTCTTCTTGGAGAGATCTGCAAACTTCTTTATCAGATACTCATAGCTATCACCCATCACATCGGCGGAATAGTTCTTATTGCCAACCTTGATTTTTGACATGTGCTCAATCAAGTCTTTCAACCGTTCATCCGACAGTTTAGTTTTGTCGCTCCAATTTGCATCATCAAAACTGCTGAACACACCACTAAGGGTATCTGGATTGGCTCTTTCAATTCCATTCATGGCGTTAACGATTGCAGCACCAACATTTTCACTGGTTTCTCTGATATTCTGCCAATGACATCCTTCTGGAATTACAAAGCGATGGTTTTCTGGGAAGCTGGCATACTCTTCATCTCCGCCAGACTCCTCTAACGCTGCCTGCGTCTCCTCATCGTAGACATCTGACAACCTTTTGAAAAACAGAATAGGAGTCACATAGCTTTTGTACTCGTCCTGGTTGATCGGCCCTCGCAGAATGTTGCACGCTTCAAACAGATGGGAGAATAGCTTCTGGCTTGTCGTTTCCTCGGATTGGGGAGAGCTGGCAGCCAATTCAACATCTGCCAGGTCCATAGCAGACTTAATCATCTCTGCACGACCTCCTATCTTTGCTTTCTTTCCTGTTGAAGGGCTGACGCTGACACTGACCTCTCCACTGATGCGTTCTATCTTAGATGGGTACTTATTCTCAAATTCGAGGAGAATCTTCAACAGACGCTCATCCAGATAGGTCAATGCATGTTTACGAATACTGGTGGGCACACCGTAATAAGCCTCAGCCACGGCCCCAGTAATAGCGGCAATCGTATCACTATCGCCTCCAATTGAGATTGCATTCCTAATCGCATCCTCAAAGTTCGTTGACTCAAAAAAAGCCTCAAGAGCTTGGGGCACAGTATCCTGGCAGGTTTCGTTAAACTCATAGGATTCCCGAATGACATCTAGTGTAAAATCGATAGGATAGTAATTCTTCGCGATGTAGTCCTGAATGTCTACCATGCTCTTTCCAGCCAGAGACATATATACCGCTACAGCAATGGCTTCGGCGCCCTTAATGCCTTCAGGGTGATTGTGGGTTACTTCAGTTACTTGCCGCGAGAGTAAGATTGCTTCTTCAATGGATGATGCAACATAGCCACAACCACTTACGCGCATGGCCGCTCCATTTCCATAGCTGTTATACGGCTTTGGATTATCACTATACATCCACTTCCGAAAGGAGCCTCCATACCCGCAATTCGGATATGGGCGGCCAATGCTCTGCATGGCTTTAATAGTGTTATCACTCAAATCACTGAAGTCTGGTTTTGACCGCAACAGCGCTTCACAAATAGCCAGCGACATCACGGAATCATCCGTAAAAAAGCAATCGCGGGTCAATAAATCAAAGTCTTTCGTGCGACAATTGTGCCATTCAAATCGAGAACCCACAATATCACCAATGACTGCTCCAATCATTTTTATGTTCCTCGCTTTCTTTTAGGCAGTCATTAATAGTACTGCTCAATGTAGCTGTATGCCTTATCAAAGACCTCCTTGTCCTTGATCTTATATTTGATCCATACCACGCTGCGAAGTGCTTTTTTTACTTCCTGTTTTCCGGCCGTAGTGTTTTGCCACCCATCAAACCGTACTATTTTTACGATACTGTCGATGTCGGCTACAATCCGCTCAACAATAACTGGTGTGTTGCGGTTCCTTACTCCATTGAACAATTCGGTCAGTGCTGCAATTCCTTTATCTACTTCCTGCTCAGGAACTACTTCTTTTTCGGCTTGCGCCGCTTCTTTCGCCAGTTCGAGGAGGAGTTTCAAAAACTCAATGCTGGTGATCAGACCCTGTTCATGTTTTTCACGCAACGCCTCCAGCTTCTCTCCCAGCTTGATAAACTTCTGATCTTTACCATGCTTCAGGATCTTAGCGACCAAATTAATCTCAACCTTCTTGGTCGTCTTCTTGATATCCTTCTGCTTTTCCAAAAAGTCATCGATTAAGTCGGCATCCATAGAGAGAATATCCAATGACTCATCGGCATTCCCGACCGTAACATTTTGATGAACCAGTTCAATAGTCTTCGCCCCGAGTGATGCCCAGATTAGCCCACCTCTACCGTCAGTCGGTTTCACAGACTCATACACGCGGGAAAGCCAGAGGTAATCTGCCTTATAGGGAGTCAAGCAACTGTCAGGGGACAATGCATCCCAAGCTCGATTTAAGACCCGATAATCAGCTGCAAATTTATCTTTATCCTTATTGGTAGGTAAACACTCTTGTGCAGCCATCAGGCCTTCCCAGCCCTCTACTGTGCGATCAACACCCATGAAATACTTCAAGCACTTCTTCACGAGGTCTGGCAGCCTGCGTTTAATTTCTTCTATGTTCGTGATTATTTTTCGCATGCTGCTTTCATCGAAGTCCAATGCTCTCGCCACATCATCAAAGATGCCAATATAGTCTACTATGAGTCCATGCGTCTTTCCTTGGTCATAAGTCCGGTTAGTACGACAGATAGCTTGAAGCAGAGTATGGTCTTTCATCGGCTTATCCAAGTACATAACTTGAAGAATAGGCGCATCGAATCCTGTCAGTAGTTTAGAGGTAACAATAACTAATTTGAGAGGACTGTTGGGATCTCGGAAAGAGTCTAATACCTTACTTTCTGCATCGCGATCTCTGCGATATTTTTTATAGCGATCTTCCTTGTCATTATTCGTATCCATGACAATGGTGCTCGCTTCTTCGCCCAGCAGTTCATCTAGAACTTCCTTATAAAGTAAGCAGCACTCACGGTCATAAACGACAACCTGTCCTTTATATCCATTGGGTTCGATCTTTTCTCTGAAGTGTTTAGCAATATGTTCGCAAACCTCACGGATACGCGAAGGATTATACATAATGGCCTTCATGTTCACCCGACGAGAGAGCTCACTTTTTTCCTCTTTGCTTAATCCAGCCTCATCTGTAAGTGCGTCAAACTCCCGGTTCAACTTTTCTTTATCCACATGGAGTTCAACCGGAACGGGTTCAAAGTGAAGCGGGAGTGTAGCGCCATCTCGAATCGAATCAGAAAAGGAGTAGCGGCTCATATACCCAGTTCTGTCTTCTTCTGCGCCGAAAGTAGCAAAAGTGTTTTTGTCTGTACGATTAATTGGGGTTCCTGTGAGGCCGAAGAAGAACGCATTGGGAAGTGCCAACCGCATTTTTTCACCGAGATCGCCTTCCTGTGTGCGGTGAGCTTCATCTACCATCACGATGATGTTGTCTCTCGGGTTCAGTTCACCTGCAACCTCTCCAAATTTGAATATTGTGGTAATTAAGATTTTGCGCATATCGCCACGGAAGAAATCTATGAGTTCTTCTTTGGTCGATGCACTGGTCAAGTTTGGAATGTCGGAGGCATTGAAGGTGGCAGTGATTTGAGTTTCCAAATCGATTCGGTCATCGACAATCACTACGGTCGGATTTTTGAGCTCCGGCATCATTCGCAGTTTCTGGGCAGCAAACACCATTAAGAGAGATTTACCTGACCCTTGGAAATGCCAGATCAATCCCTTCTTGGGGTAGCCGGCAACAACACGATCGACGATCAGATTTGCTCCTTCAAATTGCTGGTAACGGCAAATAATTTTATATTTTCGGTATTTCTTGTCAGTTGCAAACATAGTGAAGAACTGAAAAATATCCATGACCTTTTCAGGTGTAATCATGTCCTCCACACTGACTTTCACATCAGCTAAGCCGCCTTCGGATTTGTGGTCAGGCGTATGCCACGGACCCCACATATTAATTGGCATATTGACTGATCCGAAACGATAGCACTTGCCTTCGGTTGCAAAGTTAAAAACATTTGTTACAAACATGGCAGGAATACTTTTTTCATATGCGGCAATATCGCCTGCTGCATCAAGCCAAGAAATTGCACTTCTCACTGGTGTTTTCAGTTCACCAACAGCAACAGGAAAGCCGTTGATCAACAAAACGATATCCAAACGCTTTCCGCCCTCTGCCTGGGGATATACCCACTGATTTGTAACAACGTATTCATTCAATGCCAAATTCACTTTGCTCATGGTGCCGAAAAACCGAATTGGAACCATGCGGCCATCCTTGCCAAATGGATAAGAATTCTCTTCAAATACTAACTTTTTGAACACTTCGTTTTGAGTAACAAGATTATGCGGCTGGACGGAGAGAATTACAGTACGCAGTTTGTAAATCACCTCATCGGCACGAGAAGGATCCTCGGCGATTTCCGGATTAAGGCGAATCAATGCTTCCTTTACCATCGGCTCTACAAGCACATCTGAATACATGCGAGGGAGTTCCTCTGATGGAATGTACCTCCAGCCATTCTCTTGCAAAGCAGAAATCATCATCTGTTCAATGGTGTTATCTTCGTTGAAAGGGTTTGCCATTCTTCCACCTCCTCAGCGATTAATGATCGAGTTGAAATTCAGGACTGCCTCAGCCAATTCTCTTGCATTGAGAATCAAATCCTGTTCGAGATCAGAAATAGCGGTACAAATGTCTTCTACCGGTTCTGTATGAGTTTTCTCCTCATTGCTAGCATCAGTATAGGCCGAGGGCGTCAAGAGATACTTTTTCCCGGCGATTTCCTCAAGGGTTGCAATAGAGCTAACGCCTTCAATTTCTTTGCGCTCACGGACAATGCTGGTAAGTTCGCTAATTCCTTCAGCAGAAATGGTTGTTACACCTCTTTTTGCTCTAAAGAAATAGTTAGAAATCTGAGGAGCCGCACCGTTTACGAATAGAACACCACTGTCGTTGGTGTCTTCCTTTACAACAATCAGTGTAGAAAGAATTGCCGTACCAGGTACTGCACCTTCCGGAAGCGAAATCACTGCATGAATGTGTCTGTTCCGAACAAAAACCTCCCGAATTTCCTGCACTTTTCCTCCCTGAAATAGAGCACCCATCGGCAGATGAAGAACACCGGTTCCCTTGCCAGAAAGAACAGCCATCGCGTGCTGCACAAAGAACCAATCACTTTTTCTCTGCAAAAGATCGCCGTATTTGACAGTTTCCTCTGTTGCACTCAGAATCACATCATCATCAATACGCAGCCCAAACGGAGGTGCCATGATAACAGCATCATACTTCTGTTTCCTCTTTGCTGACAGTGGACTGCGAAGAGTATCTCCGAGCTCAATAGTGAATGTCGAATTGAATGCGAGCCACTGCATAATGGCGCACACCATAACGCAGTTAATATTGATGTCCTGTCCCTCAACTGTTGCGTTGGGTGCGAGAATATGAGCATGCATAAGTCCCAGTCCATATCCACATGCACCATCATATACAGACTTGCAGTTCTCAGAAACCGCAATTCCAGCCATCAGCTGAGCAATAGAATCAGAACTTGTGTTATACTCATCGCGAGCTGTTACCCTAAGTTTAGAAATAATGATAGACATGATTTGTGCCGCAATTCCAACCGCTCGATCATCTGTGAGGTCCATTTTGGCAACCAAATTGAGAACCTCAATCATTGCACGATTAGTAGCCAACGGCATAAGGAACTGTGCAAGATACGGGCCGACACCATATCGGTTCATACCGGTTTGGTCAATGATTTTAGCACAACTGTCGATAAACTCGCGAACGGAGATTGCCCCACTTGAGAGCAAAGATACCAATGCATTGTAGGAATGGAAACTATCAATCTCAACGCACAGCATTTCCGCATTGTCCGAAGTGAACTTCAAAAAAACAAGGGAAGCCAATTCAGGCGCGTTCAATCGGAGATTGCCAGTTTTAACAGTATTCAGAATCTTATCGACCACATTCATATTCTGCTCGATCTTAATATCCTTCTCACTCATAGTGATCCTCCTCTCTTCCAATAGCATTAACAACCACGCTCTCTGCAAGCTTATCACAATGAACCAGAAGCTCCGATAAAAGGACACGTTTCTTTTGCAGTAGCCTCAACACATCAATGGCAGCTTTCTGGACTTCCAATTCAACATCCGGCACCTGAAGCGCCTTCAAATCGCTCACGCGGAGCAGCGGAACATTCATTCCGGTAGTACACTTTCGAAGTGCCTCCCTAGCTGGCAGAGTGTTCAGATATGACGCCAGGAACTCTGGCATGAAGCTCTCAGAAACGCCGCTAATAATTGCGCAAAATGAAGTGACAACTAGCCCAGCATTGTCTTCATCAATATAAGCCGCTTCATAAGGCGTAGATAGCTTTACGACGATATCACCCGCTTTGGTAATGCGGGTCTCATCAACTTTTTTTGTCAGTACCACTTCTGCAAGTTCTGAATGGTCTATACGTCCATTTGAGATTGCTTTGGGTACGATCACCCGCACTTCATCGACAGTGGTGAATCCATCTTTTTCCTTTTCCGCCTCTGCCGATACTCTACTCATGATTTGTCCCGTTGTAATCACAGCACAAATATCGCTCAACCTTTTCATCATGTCCTCCTTAAGCTGCAATTTGAACTCTGAGCGCGTGGTCAATCAGATCTTGAACTCGCACGCTCGTGATATGTCCGATGCTTCTGGTGATCAAGTTTCTATCAATGCTAGTTATCTGCTCACAAAGGGCTGTGCTATCCGCTGTCAGGCCAAATCCCCGCAGGTCAACATGCGTGGGCAGCCACTTCTTTGGTTTGCTGGTTAACGGAACAATACTTACAACCGGTGAATGTTGATTACACTTATTGTTTGAAACGATGACCACTGGTCTCGTGCCACCTTGAATGGAGCTACCGGGCTGAGCTTGGGGTAACGCAACTTCACAGATATCATACTTTTGAATCTTATTCTGATTATTCAATGCCGCTCCTCCTTCAACGTGAGATAGTTCACCAAAACGGTTTGAACTATTTTTAATGTTCATCTTATGGATACATGATAGCATTGAACGCTTGCTTTGTCAAGATATTTCTTCAGTATTTTTGTCCTATTTTTTATGTTCAGAAAGAACTTGGTTGCAGATGTAAAGAGGCACACATACAGACCTCATTTTCTGTACGCATGCCTCCTTCATTCAGTCATTGGTTATTGTGGTCATCTCTATCGTTTTTCAGCTCCTTCTGCAGTATGCATCCTTTCCCAGGGAGAAAGGTTAATGTAGAGCTTCTTCAACTCATCCTTGTCCCAATTCTCCTTATGAATCGTCTCAAATAACTCCTCTTGCCGAGGCTGACCAAGCGTAAGCCGATAAACTGAGAGCACATCCATCAGATGGTCATATCTGCAACGATCCTGACTATATGGGTACATGGGAACGATGCGCTCTATCTTATATTTGAAAGGAAAGTCATCGGGTAAGCACCAGTATGGTATCAAATCTGAATGGTTCTGCTTCAAGGCCACTGTCGCACGATCCATGATCTCCTGCCAAACGCTCTTTTCAAATGGGAAAGCTCCGAATTCACTGTCTGCCAGGTTCTGACGGATCGCGTGACAGAGATAACGGTTGATCCGGCCTTCCCGCTGCTCCAGGTCGATTGGATTGGATGGCAGATTCCAGTGCATGATCTTTCTGCAGTAGTTGTGGAAGTCCAGCCCTTCTTGCCCGATGGATGTTGTTGCCAGCACGAACGGACGGAAGGGGGAGTTAAAGGCGCTTCGAATGTTCTCGGTTCTCTGCATGGTCTTCTCATTGACCTGGGCGTTAAAGTAGCCCACTGCAAAGTGTGTGCGCAGCCTGGATTTCTCGCGATAGCCAAGGAAGGATTCCCGCGTTTCAATCTGGATACTCGCGGTATCAACAAAGCCTGCCTTCATCTGCCGCAGCAGCTCCAGATCACACCCATTCCCCAGTGTGAAGGCATATTCGTCAAGAACTGCCTGCAGGTTTCCCTCAACACAGTAGCTGGCCACATT
>Ga0129308_1003419_pt1 | contig 11428 bp, 10 predicted proteins | sample L827metagenome_FD_94440 | JGI IMG/M metagenome (GOLD analysis project Ga0129308, IMG submission 94440) | Ring-tailed lemur group fecal microbial communities from Wisconsin, USA - L827 metagenome | ecosystem: Host-associated > Mammals > Digestive system > Large intestine > Fecal | place: USA... | reverse complement strand
GTTATCATTTTTTTCGCTGTTTTTGATGGTTTGGAGAGCTGCTTTTTTCTGTTTGACATTATCTTTCGCGCGCATTATGCCCGCGCGCATGCGCTCGCGCGATCCCTTCCGTTCGAAATTTCACCGGAGTTGGAAACTCCTACCCACGCCAGTAGAGGCCGGAAAAGAATCAATCGCAAACCGAGGGGGGCACTCCGCTACGTCAATCCTTCCATGCGAAGCATGTACTGTTCTTGGACGCTCATCCCGGAGCGGGCAAAACTCCCAACGCCAGAATTTCGATACAAGTCAAAATAAACGAATGGCCGAAGGCTCTCCGCAATCTTCGGTTTTCGCATTTCGCGCATTCCCCTGCGTTCCATGCCACGCACTTCGTCTTCTGTTCGTCCTATGTGTTCTGCGGTCCCACGTAACGTCATGCAGCGATAATAGCGGTCCCGCAGTACCACGGCGCATTCCTCCGGAATTTCTTTTAGAGCCGATTCTAGCGCCTCTCTGAGCTGTTCGCGATATATTGCGTCCTCAATGCGGTTGCATGATTCTCCGCTCTCCGGGGCCTCTATGGTCTCAAGCAAGGTCAGATCACAGCCAGAATCCCCGGAGGCTGGCGCGTCTAGGCTATATGCATTGCGGAGCGGTTCGCGTTTCTGCCGATCTGTTCGCATGCCGCACGCGCTGCAAAATTCTGTCAGTAGATGATATTTGAACCACCCAAGGAAAGAACAGCCCGCGCCAGCATGAAACGTCTCCGCGGCCCTGGAAACGGCTAAATAGCCGCATTGCATCAGATCATCCATTTCAACCCCGCCGCTGTTTTGGAACGTCCTGTGCCACTTGAGCGCCAAAGACGCGGCAAATCGCCTTGTTTGGTGCCATAGCTTTGGAATTGCGTCAAGGTCTCCGCTCTGTGCCTGTAACGCAAGCTCTTCATTCGTCACGTTTTTCCTCCTGCTCTCTGCTGAATTTCCTTGGTGGGGAAAATTTTTTATTCCCTGGGTGGTGTGCGGTAATGAGCCGCGCCGTTTAAAACTTTTTAGCCCCGGGGGTAGTGCAAGGAATTCACGGGTATACATGCGCGGTCGCATGTGCGCCCAAGCATTCGTTATTTTCACGGCAATACTCGCCCCCCCCAAAAGCTGTTTTCGGTGCTTTCGTCGCTATTGTGACAGCCAGGCAGCACCATTCCCCGCTCTCAGCTCCATGATAGCAGGCTTCTTCCCGCATTTGGGAGCTTTTAGCCTTTTTCTACTAGCCTTGTCCAAAAGTTATACACTACTTCAAGTCCTAAAAGGGTGCATTACCCTTTTGTACAAGCTGCACAAAAACCCGCGCAAATCGTACCTTATGCGGCCTTTTTCAGTTGCTATGTATTCCACCTTTTGGCGGTGTGAGATATTCCATGTAGGAATATTCCCCGAAGTAATTCCGCATCGACGGATTTTCAATCAGTTGACAGCCTGGAGGTAAAGAAATCGAAAAATTGTCTGGGACAAAACACGTTTCAACCTCCGGGGATTTTAGGTTTTTTGAGGTTGTCCACGCTCTTTGTCCAACTTTTCGCCCCGTGTCAGCAGCTTCTTTTGTGAAGTACCGTGCCAACTCATCCAAGCGACGTTCGTCTATATCCTTAATATCAACACAACCATTCACCCAAAACGCTTTCAGGAACTCTTCCGCCCGCTCTACGTGGTTCATAATTACATGATGATGATAACGCCCGCCGCCGTGCTTATTTTCGGTGCAATAGAGATATTTCAACTCTGTTCCATGCTGCCTAAATTCCGACCGCGTTTCCCGAATCCATGCCCGTATACACGCGACAGCATCTTTTCGGCTTGCCGGGGTGTGTTGTTCGTCATAAGTAAGCGTTACAAACAAATCTCCCTCAGAAAAATTTGCAGCCATTTTCATTCTACACCGTTGCCAGCTATACCGAAGGTTGATTTTTGCGCGGGCCTCATCTGTGATCCTATGCTTTTCGAACCGTACCCGTTCACTATCTCGCGGGAGCGTGGCCGTGTAACAGACACAGCGAACAAGGCGACCGGCCCTCTCTTCTTTATATCGCTTCGCCATTTGTCACCCCATTTTCTGCTGCCCCGGAAGCTCCAAGAGCGCTTCTTGTGCCGATTCTAGCGCGCGGAATGTGTTCTTTGCCCGGTTGCGCAGCGTCTTTACAAAGTCCTTGATCTCCTGCTCTGTCTCCGGGAGATAATACCCGCCGCCGACCGTGGATGAAAGTATAACCGCACCGGAAGCCCGTTCCGCCTCAATCACCTTTTGAAGCTGTCTAACGCTCCGTAAGCCTAACTGTTCCGCCAAAATGGGTCCCGCAATGGCATTCCCCTTCCCTCTCGGAAGGACGTCAACAACACGGTTCTTCATAGGCAGCTTTACTCCCTGGTGCCTTACTTGCTGGTAGCTCTGCGCTGGACAAATAAGCATCCAGCGATTCCAAAGAAACCAAGTATTTCACGCCTACCCGGACAGATGGAAGCTGGCCGGTTGTCACAAGACGCCGAAGCGCCGTTTTTGTAATGGCAGTTTCCGGGTCGCTTTTTTGTATGTACTCCGCCGCCTGCTCAATTGTTCGCATTCTCATTTTTACACCTCGCATTCAATCTTTTTAATTGCATCTAATGCGGCCCGCTCTTTCTCTTCCGGAAGAGGATTGCGAAGCCACCTTGTCAATGTTGCTTCACTGATTCCCATTTCCGCCGCAACTTTCCAAAGTGGAACAAGCGCAGCTCTTGCGGCTTTTCTTACTTTCTGATTTTCCATTGCATATTCCTTTCTTTCCTTATGTCTTGACAAATGTTAATTGACAATATAAGGTTAATGCATACATCATCACTTGACATCCGTATTATATCACAGAAATTTTGAAAACCCGCGTTTGTCCGCACTTTTCATTTTTGCACACACATTTCGCCTCTCTGTCCGCAAATTATTTTTAAAATTGCACATGGAAGGATCATTAATGAATACTTATAACATTCCCGCCGCGATGAATACTTTTTCAGAGCGGCTTTCCGACTTGATTTCAGAAGCAGATGATGATCTCCGCACCCTTTCCGATAAAATCGGCATACCAAAATCAACGTTAAGTGATTACACAAACATAAAACGAGAGCCACGAATAACAGAACTTGCAAAAATCGCTAGCTATTTCAATGTTTCCGCTGATTATCTACTCGGCATTTCCGATGTAAGAAGTCAAAATATCACCATACAAGAAATAGCACAATTTACAGGACTTACAGAGAAAAGTATAACTGCGCTCCATCGGTCCAGCGAAATCATTCACAGACGCCTTATTCCGGAAAAGGTAAGCAGTTTGCGCGACGCCGCCAGGCGGATCGCTAGCGACGAAATCGAAGACGACCGAGAATATCTTATTGAAGAAATTGTTGTAAGGGAATCTCAAATTATAGATGCAATCAATAGTTTAATTGCCAAAGAACATGAATTCCACATTTTGGAAAACATATCAATGTATTTGTCTTCCTATGTACGGCCAACAGCTCGCATTTTCTTCGCATTTCACAGCCCCACAAGCGGGGAAGGCTCCGACTACACATTCCCTTCTGATATTTTGATTTCAGGCATGATTTCCAATATCAATACAGGGCTTCAAAAAATGCGCGAAGTTTCAGAAAAAAAATATCTCATGTGCGATATTGAAGCAGACGAAAAGAACAAGTGTTATTATGAAGAATGTTCCGATAATGGTTCCGAAGATTCCCCAGAAGAAAGAATAGAATATGATGAGGAATAAAAATGGCAACAATTAAGCGAATCAATGGGAAAATCGGCCCTTCCTTCAAGATCACTGTAACCCATGGCCGCGACCTGAACGGAAAGCAAGTGCGCCACAATCGTACCTGGAGACCAGAACCCGGAATGACAGAGCGTCAAATGCAAAAGGCCGTCCAGCGGGCCGCTATAGACTTTGAGCGGGAAATTGAGCTTGGCTACCAGATGGATAACCGTCAAACCTTCGCCCAGTATGCAGAGTATGTCCTGGAGTTAAAGGAACGAACGGGCGCAAAGCATAAAACGATCGTCGAATATAAAAATCTAACAAAGCGTATTTATCCGGAAATTGGGCATTTTAAGCTAAACGAGATACACCCGCAGCACTTAAATTCCTTATACAAGCGCCTTGCATCATCCGACATGCGAAAGAACGGGCAAACCGCCGCGGCAAGCATTGACCTCACCGCTCTTTTGAAATCCAGGCGCATGTCACGCGCAAAGCTGGCCGGGCTTGCCGGTGTAGCTGCCTCGACGGTCTCAAAGGCGTGTAATGGCTGCAATATTGCCATTGCATCGGCGGAACGAATAGCGCAAGCCCTTGAACGCCCGCTCTACGATCTATTCAAAACAGAGCGGGACAGTGAGCCGCTTGCTTCTACGACGCTTCTTGCCTATCATCGGCTTATCCACATGGTTCTCGACCAAGCAGAAAAGGAAATGCTCGTTCCATATAACGCCGCAGACAAGGCAACCCCGCCAAAGCTAAAAAAGAAAGACGTCAATTATTTTCAGCCCCAACAGATTTCCGCAATTCTTGACGCCCTGGAGGATGAACCCCTAATCTGGAAAACGATTACACATCTCCTGATCGTGACAGGCTGCCGACGCGGTGAAATTATGGGGCTGAAATGGGACAAGATCGACTTTCAGACACGGCGCGTTTGCATTGACACAACTTTGCTATACACAAAAGATCGCGGCGTATATGAAAGCACCACCAAGGCAGGAAACCGGCGTTTTATCGACCTCCCAGCGGAAACAATTGCATTGCTAAAGGAATATCGCCGGGAATATCTTGAGCTTCGCTTAAAGAATGGTGACCGATGGCAAGATACCGGCTATGTATTCGTTCGGGATGACGGTCGCCCGCGCCACCCTGACAGTATTGGCCCATGGCTCAGTAAGTTTTCAAAGCGCCGCGGGCTTCCACACATCAACCCGCATGCATTCCGGCACACCGTTGCATCCGTGCTAATTGCCAACGGGACCGACGTCGTGACGGTTTCAAAGCAGCTCGGGCATTTGAACGTAGGAACAACAGAGGATTTCTACAGTCATATCATCGAGGAGAACAAACGGCGCGCAAGTGAATGCCTTGCAGACACCCTCCTCCGAAGCAGGAAGGCATAAAAAAGAGCGCCCGGAAAGCTCTTCCGAACGCCTAAAAATCTATTTTTATGAGGTTGTGCGCCAAATGTGCGCCAAAAAGAAAATGGCTCAAAACTTTTTCAAGAAAAAAGTTAAGAAAATACCCCGAAACCTTTCGATTCCGGGGTATTTCCTGGTACGCCGGACAGGATTCGAACCTGCGACCTACTGATTCGTAGTCAGTCACTCTATCCAACTGAGCTACCAGCGCATACGTTTCTTAACGCTCGACTATAGTAGCACGTTTTACTCAAAAAAGCAAGTGTTTTTTTCAGATATTTAGGAGGTAACTTTTATGCACACCACGTTGATCCGCAATCTTCGCACCATTGTAACCTGTGACGGCAAAGACCGTGTGCTGGAGTATCAGGATCTGTACATTGAGGATGGCATTCTCAAAGCCATTGGCGCCAATTTGGATTGTCAAGCCGACGAAATTCTGGATGGTACCTATCTGCTCTGCTATCCCGGCCTTATCAACACGCACCACCATCTCTATCAAATTTTCTCCCGCAATCTGGAGGCTGTACAAAATCTCGAGCTGTTTCCCTGGCTCAAATATCTCTATGAGATTTGGAAAAATCTCGACGAAAACATCGTGCGGCTTTCCTCTATGACAGGTATGGGCGAATTGATGAAGCATGGCTGCACCACGTGTTTTGATCACCACTACGTCTTCCCCGCCGGAGCCGGCGATCTGATTGCGGCGCAGTTTGAAGCCGCCGATCAACTCGGCATCCGGATGCATGCCTCCCGCGGCTCTATGGACCTCTCTGTGAAGGACGGCGGCCTCCCGCCAGACAGCGTGGTTCAGTCTGTGGATGAAATTCTTCGGGACTCAGCCCTTGCGATAGAAAGATGGCATGATTCCAGCTTTGGTTCCATGCGTCAGGTCGCTCTGGCTCCTTGCTCGCCCTTCTCCGTCTCTGCGGACCTGCTGCGGGAGAGCGCCAAACTGGCCAGACAATACGGCGTCCGTCTTCATACGCATCTTGCCGAGACCAAAGATGAGGAGCGTTATACGCTCGAACGGTTCGGCCTGCGGCCTCTGGCCTACATGGAGTCCCTCGGCTGGATTGGCAGCGACGTCTGGTATGCCCATGGTATTCACTTCAACGACGAGGAGCTTCGCCTCCTGGCTGACACCGGAACCGGCATAGCCCACTGCCCCGTCTCCAACATGAAGCTGGCCTCCGGCGTGGCCCGCATCCCGGAAATGCTGCGTCTCGGCGTCAAGGTCGGTCTGGCTGTCGACGGTTCCGCCTCGCAGGACGGCTCCAGTCTGCTGGAGGAGCTGCGCATCTGCTTCCTGCTCCACCGGCTCCATGCCTCCAATGCCGCTCCAACAGGCTATGATATTTTGAAGATGGCGACCCGCGGTTCCGCCGCCCTGCTTGGGCGCAGCGATATCGGCTCAATCGAGGTTGGAAAATGCGCCGATCTCTTTTTGGTGGACAGCCGCCGTCTGGAGCTGGTCGGCGCGACCTTTGATCCAAAGGCAGTGTTTGGCACCGTCGGCCTGCGCGGGCCCGTGGACTACACCATGGTGAACGGCCGCTTTACAGTGCGGGAGGGGCGTCTTTGCACGGTGGATGAAGAGGCGCTTTCCGAGCGCGCACAGCGTGCATGCGAGACCTACCTTGGTCTTTGATGCCCCTGAGCCCATGCAAAATACACAAAAAGATTTCAATAAATTTGGCGTTCATGCTGTCCACAAGCTGCTTGCATTTGTGGGCAGCATGAACTATAATTATTTTATAATCTAAGATTGATAGCTGTAACGAAGTGCTTTGCGCACGGGCTGCGACTATCACTCTGCGTATGCTGAGTGGGAATGTCTGTCAGACATTTCCATTTTTGTTTTTTAAAGGAGGGGTTCTATGTATCTTGTAGCAAACGGCAAGCTCATCACCCGCGATCCCGCCATGGGCTATCTTTCTGACGGCGGCGTTGTGATCGACGGCACAAAAATCAAAGAGGTCGGTACGACTACGGACCTGCGGGCCAAATATCCCCAGGCGGAACTGATCGACGCCAGGGGCGGCGTGATTATGCCCGCTTTCATCAATGCGCACACCCACATCTACTCCGCCCTGGCGAGGGGACTCTCCATTGTGGGCAACAATCCCACCAATTTCTACGAGGTACTGGACGGCACCTGGTGGGCCATGGACCGCAAGCTGACGCTGGCCGGCACCAAGGCTTCCGCAGACGCCCTCTATCTTGACTGCATCCGGCAAGGTGTCACGACTATTTTTGACCACCATGCCTCCTACTGCGAGATTCCCGGCTCTCTCTTTGAGATTGCGAAGTCGGCCAAGGAATTTGGAATCCGCTCCTGCCTCTGCTATGAGGTCTCGGACCGGGACGGCGAGGAAAAATGCCTTCAAGCCATTCAGGAAAACGCAGACTTCATCACATATTGCGAGAAAGAACAGGATCCCATGCTGAAGGCCATGTTCGGCGGCCACGCGCTTTTCACAATTTCCGACAAAACCTTTGACCGCATGGTTGCCGCCAACAACGGCCGCACCGGCTACCATATCCACGTCTCCGAGGGCATGAACGACGTCTACGACTCTCTGCAAAACTATGGCCGCCGTCCTGTCCAGCGTTTGCAGGATCACGGCATCCTCGGTCCGAAAACCATTTTAGGGCACTGCATTCACGTCAATTCAGCAGAGATCGAGCTGATTCAGGCGACGGACACCATGGTGGTCAATAATCCCGAATCCAACATGGGCAACGCCGTGGGAATCTGCCCGGTGCTGCAGCTCCACAAGGCCGGCATTCTCCTGGGCATGGGCACGGACGCCTATACCAACGACATGCTGGTATCCCTGAAGGTGGCGCTCTGCTCCCAGCGAAGCAACGCCTGCCTTCCCAATGTCGCCTGGTGTGAAGTCACGGATATGCTCTTTAAGAACAACGCAAAAATTGGCGCGCGCTATTTCCCGGATGCGCTGGGCGTACTGAAGGCCGGCGCCGCAGCGGACGTCATCGTCATGGATTATAAGCCCTATACGCCCTTCTCCGACTCCAACATCGACGGCCACATGATCTTCGGCATGACGGGCCGCCAGTGCCAGACCACGATTTGCAACGGCAAGCTGCTGATGAAGGACCGGGAATTGATTGGCATTGACGAAGAAGCCGTCAATGCGCGCATCCTTGAGGAGTCCAAAAAGCTCTGGGGCGCCCTCAACCACTGCGAATATTGAGCCGCCGCATTCAATCATAAAGGAGGTTCCTGATTATGTCTGAACGTATGACCCCGATCCCCTTCCGTGAGCTGCTTCGCTGGTGTATCCACGAGTATGAAACTTCCGGCACCATGTTCGGCGTCGCCCGCCCCTACCACAGCAAAAAGAAGAAAACGCTGCCCATCTTTGGTGAAACCATCGAGACGCCCTTTGGCCCCGCTGCCGGCCCCAACACCCAATTGGCGCAAAACATCATTGCCGCCTGGTTCGCTGGCGCCCGGTTTTTTGAGTTGAAAACCGTTCAGGAAATGGACGGCGACGCCCTGGCTGCCTGCGTCAACCGCCCTTGTATTTTGGCCCAGGACGAGGGCTACAACTGTGAATGGTCCACGGAGCTCTATGTCCCGCAGGCCTTTGAAGAATACGTCAAAGCCTGGATTTTGCTGAAGTTTTTCTCCAAACACTATGGCATTGGCGATCCGAACGGTTTTGTGTTCAACATTTCCGTCGGCTACAATCTGGCCGATATTCAGAAAGAAAAAACCGATACCTTTATCAACGGTATGAAGGACGCCTCGGGAAGCGATATTTTCCGTTCCTCCATCGCAGTTCTGAAGGAGATCTTCCCCGGCGAAGCCGGTGAAATCGACACCATTCCCGCTGCTGTCTGCCGCTCTGTCACGGTCTCTACGCTGCACGGATGTCCGCCCCAGGAGATCGAGGCCATCGCCTCCTATCTGCTGCGGGAAAAGGGCATGCACACCTTTGTCAAATGCAATCCCACCCTATTGGGCTATCGCACGGCGCGGGATATTCTGAACAGCATGGGCTACGACTACATCCAATTCGGTGAATTCCATTTCAATGACGACCTCCAGTGGCGCGACGCCGTCCCCATGTTTGAACGGCTGCAGGCTCTGGCCGATTCTCTCGGCCTCGAGTTTGGCCTCAAGCTCTCCAACACCTTTCCCGTGGATGTCAAGGCCGGTGAGCTTCCGTCCGAGGAGATGTACATGTCCGGCAAGGCGCTTTATCCGCTGACCATCGAGATGGCAAACCGCATTTCCCGCCAGTTCAACGGGAAAATGCGCATCTCCTATTCCGGCGGCGCCGACGCCTTCAACATTGAAGCGCTGTTTGACGCGGGAATCTGGCCGATCACGATGGCGACCACCATCCTCAAGCCCGGCGGATATATCCGCATGGTGCAGATTGCAGAGCAGTTGGAGCGTCATCGCTTCGCGCCATTTGCCGGTACAGATCCGGAAAAGATTGCCGCGCTTGCCGCAGCCGCACGGAAAGACCCCCATCACCGCAAGCCCGTCAAGCCGCTGCCCTCCCGCAAGAGCGCCGATCCGGTTCCTCTCATCGACTGCTTCAAAGCCCCCTGCAAGGGCGGCTGCCCAATCGAACAGGATATTCCGGAATATTTGGAGCTGTGCCGCAAGGGGATGTACGACGAAGCGCTGAAGCTGATTACCGAGAAAAACGCCCTTCCCTTCATCACGGGCACAATCTGCGCACACCGCTGTATGGGGAAATGTACCCGCAGCTTCTATGAGGAGTCCGTGCAGATCCGTGCTGCCAAGCTGGAAGCCGCACAGTACGGCTATGACAAGCTGCTGGCTTCCATCCAGTCTCCCAAGCGCGTACACGGTAAAAAAGCCGCCATCATCGGCGGTGGCCCCACCGGCATCGCCGCAGGCTATTTCCTGGGCCGCGCCGGGATTGCGACGACAATCTTTGAGCGGGAAGCCACCCTCGGCGGCATTGTGCGCCATGTCATCCCCGCCTTCCGCATTTCCGACGAAGCGATTGACAAGGACATTGCCTTGATGAAAGCCTATGGCGTTGAAATCCGCTGCGGCGCGCCGGCTCCGTCCGTCACAGACCTGAAGGCTATGGGATACACCCACATCCTCTTCGCGACAGGCGCCTGGAAGCCCGGCAGGCTTGATATAACAGGCAACGTAAAAGGCGTCATCCAGTGGATGAGGGCCATGAAAACCGGCCAGGAGACAGTACCGGCCAATGTCGCCGTGATCGGCGGCGGCAACACAGCAATGGACGCCGCCCGGGTCGCCAAACGGGCCGGCGCAAGGACAATGCTGGTCTATCGCCGCACCAAGCGTTACATGCCGGCAGATGCGCAAGAGCTGGAATTGGCGCTGGCAGACGGCGTAGAATTCCTCGAACTGGCTGCTCCCGTCAGCCAGGAAAATGGTAAGCTGCTTCTGAACAGAATGGAGCTGGGCGCTCCGGACGCTTCAGGCCGCCGCTCCCCTGTCCCAACCGGAGACACCTTTGAGGTGCCATGCGACCTGGTCATCTCCGCTGTTGGCGAACAAATTGACCGTGAACTGCTGGAGTCCAACGGAATCAAACTGGACAGCAAGGGCCGTCCAGCCCTTCAGACCAACCTGCCCGGCGTCTGGGTTGCCGGCGACGCCGCCCGCGGCCCTGCCACCGTCGTGGAAGGGATTGCCGATGCGGCAAAATTCGCTGAAGCCGTCATTGGCGCTCCCCATACCTACCAGATTCCACCAGAGGCCTACGCCGTTCGCAAGGACTGCATGAGCCGCAAGGGAATTCTGCAAGAGGCTGCATTGCACGACAGCAGTCGTTGTCTCAGTTGCAGCGTTGTCTGCGAAAACTGCGTGGACGTCTGTCCGAACCGCGCAAACGTCTCCATTCGCCTGGCAGACGGCCGATGCCAGATTCTGCACATCGACCGGATGTGCAACGAGTGCGGAAACTGCACAACCTTCTGCCCCTACGCCTCTGAGCCGTGCAAGGATAAGTTCACGCTCTTCCATACAAACAAGGATTTCTGTGATTCAAAGAACGCCGGTTTCCTGATGCTGGACGGAAATTTTGTCAAGGTCCGTCTTGGCGACATGATTAAGGTCTACGATCTGAGCGATCCGGGCAATGGACTAAGCTCCGATATTGAAACTCTGATTGTTACAGTATTGACCCGCTATTCCTACCTTCTGAAATAGGCATTGGAAACACCGGATGCAATCCCAAATGAAAGC
>Ga0129308_1003418_pt1 | contig 11430 bp, 9 predicted proteins | sample L827metagenome_FD_94440 | JGI IMG/M metagenome (GOLD analysis project Ga0129308, IMG submission 94440) | Ring-tailed lemur group fecal microbial communities from Wisconsin, USA - L827 metagenome | ecosystem: Host-associated > Mammals > Digestive system > Large intestine > Fecal | place: USA... | reverse complement strand
TACGCCGCCTCCACACCCAACTTCAACGGCGTGGGCATCTACGCCGAGAACAAGCTGGGCGAGAAGCGTCTGGACAAGGACCTCTACCCTGTGTGGGCGCACTACAACCAGATGATCCAGATGAACGCCCTGCCCGAGTTCGTGGCCAACGGCGACCTCAAGGCGGCCGTCCTGCTGGGCGCCAACGCCATGATGCTCCCTCAGACGCCTGAGTACCAGAAGGCCATCGGCGACATGGAGTTCTCCGTCGCCATCGACTACTACATGCGCCCCTGGACCCACGACTACGTGGACATCCTGCTGCCGGCCGCAATGCCCTACGAGCGCATGGCTCCCTTCGCAGTCTTCGGCCGCAAGATCTTCCTGCGCGAGCCCGTGGTGAAGCCCGCCGGCGAGGCACGCGAGGACTTCCAGATCCTGCTCGAACTCGGCTGCAAGCTGGGCTATGAGGAGGAGTGCTTCCACGGCTCGGTCGAGGCGGCGCTTGAGAGCATGCTTGTGGACATCAACGTCGGCATCACCCTGGACGACCTGCGCGCCCATCCCGAAGGCATCACCATCGAGGGCCCCGCACCCGAGTCGAAGCGCTACGAGACCGGCGCCATCCGCAAGGACGGCAAGCCCGGCTTCAACACGCTCTCCGGCAAGGTCGAGCTGGTCAGCGGCGTGTACGAGAAGTACGGCTACGAGGGCCTGCCCGTGTACGAGGAGCCCGTGTACAGCCCCCTGAGCACCCCCGAGTACGCCAAGGACTACCCTCTCGTGCTCAACTCCGGCGGCCGCGTGCCCTACTACACGCACTCCAAGCTGCGCGGACTTCCGTGGCTCAACCAGTTCATGCCCGAGCCCGTCGTTCGCCTGCACCCCAAAGACGCGGCCGAGCGCGGCTTGGTCGACGGCGACGACGTACGCGTGTTCAACCACCTGGGCGAGATCTTCATGAAGGTCGAGGTGACCAACATGGTGCTCCCCGGCGTCGTGGACATCTTCCACGGCTGGGCCAAGGCAGACGTCAACCTGCTCATCTCGCGCGACTTCTGCCCCATCACCGGCTTCCCGCCCTACCGCGCAGCCCTGTGCCAGGTCGAGAAGATCTAGCGTCAGCTGCATAGAATGAAAGGGTCGCCCGCATGTGCGCGGGCGGCCCTTTTTCCAGCTTGGGACGACATACAACAGGGACTCGCTCATATCCTGCTCATATCGCCTTGCTTGATTATGCCTATCGTGCCAGGTACATCCCGTTTTCTCTTGCAAAGTCAAACAGATAGGACCTTGCATCGGCATCGAGCGCAAGTTTATCTGCGACATCAGCCGCCGCCTTGAGGATGGAAGCGCGGCTGAAGCGGGCATTAGGGCGGACATTCGAAACGACGGCGACTGAGTCGATGCTATCTTGCCGTGAGGAACCATCCGGGCGAACAGCCTCATCAGCGTTTGCCATGAGCGCCGATTTCAGCAGAGCGTAGGCAGCGGGCTCATAAAGGTTGACAACCAAATCGCGCCAGTCGGGCATCCAGGAATCGAGAAGGGAGGTGAGAGCCCCCGGCTCGATGTGAACCAACAGCGAGTTTTCAATAGACAATCGTCGCAGGTATTCGTGCACATAATCGATGCCCAAAAGGCTGTCTGGCACCGGCAGGGCAAGCTGGTAGTCGATGTCGCAAGGCACCACATGGGCTGACAGAACCGGATCGTAAAGATCGAATGACCGGCCTATGCTTTTCAACGTGTCGAGCATCGATCGCGATGTCGGCCGTGGAACCGAAGCGTGCACTTGGCTCCAAAGTGCGCGGGTTTGCTCAGCCTTATGCTTGATGCGCTCAACACCTCGGTCAAACTGTGCAGCAAGGCCGCAATCCTCGTCGAGCACATATTCAACGGAGGCAAGGCGCTCGACAACTTCCCACGCCGGCAGCGAAGAGCCGAATGCAACCTCGCGCGCAGGGCTGGCAGCGTCATCGTCACCCCAGGGGCTCTCCCCCACAAACCATCGGCGACGCAGGCGCTCGGTTGCCAGAGAGCATGCACGCTCAACGTCACCGTCGCACTCGTCAAGAGCCGCAATGAGCCCCTCGATTGCCTCCGTATCGGGACAAGCGTCAAGCGTGTCATCCTTTACCTGGTAAAATGCCGTTTCAAGTGCCGCGACGACATCTGTAAGATTCTCGCGCGAGATAAGCGGCGATGACGCGAGGACCTCGGCGAACACCAAAGCGGGTCCGTCTCCAAACTCGATGCGCTGTGTCTCTTCCAGAGCGTCCAGACGACTGGAGGCGAGCATGACTTGTTCCGCCTGGGTAAGCTGCGCAAACCCTTGGGATACAAGCTCCTGGTTGATTTCATCCAGAAAGTCGAGGCCAGAGGCCGGTGTGAGCTTTGAAGAGATGTCATTTGTCGGTCGAACGGCGGATGATTCCCAGAGTTTTATGCGCGAGCCTTCACCCTTCGATTGATCCAATTCGCCGTGAGTCTGCTTTTCCATCGCATGCCCCTTTCCCGCCAGAAAAATCGGACGATGCTCTTTACACCCTGCAGTCGCCCTTCGTCAAGGTTCGTCAAGCGGTTTTTGCCTCTCGGCGGTTATCAGGCCAGGAAGGACGCCTGACATGCTATACTTCGCCGTGCTGACAAAGCTATAGGCACCATCTGTATTAGGCCCACGCCTCGATCCACGTCTGTTAGGGAAAATCTCGCAGGCGTGGATTTTTTTATAAAGGAGGACAACGTGGGTGAGAAGGAACAGCGCGTAACCAGGACTTGCAAGCAGATTGTCTCCCTCTTGGCTTGGATCATCTTGGGCAACTTGGTGTATGCCCTGGGTGTTGCCGTGTTCGTGGTGCCGGGAGGCCTGGTCACGGGAGGTACAACCGGCATCGGCCTGGCAGTGCAACACGCCGCAGGCATTCCCCTGGCACCTTTTGTGGGCGCGTTCAACCTCGTCATGTTTGCCGTGGGTCTCGTCACGCTCGGCAAGACGTTTGCCCTCAGCACGTTGGCAAGCACCATCGCCTATCCAACGCTACTCGGCTGCGTCCAAGGGCTGCTCGGCGACACCGTGCTGACGACCGACCCCTTCCTGTGCGCCCTCTTCGGCGGCCTGTGCATCGGCTGCGGCCTGGGCCTCGTCATCAGGCTGGGTGCGAGCACAGGCGGCATGGACATCCCGCCCCTCGTGCTCAACAAGCGCTTTGGCCTGCCCATTTCGGGCACGATGTACGTCTTTGACTTTCTAATCCTGCTGGTGCAGGTCCCCTTCACCGACCTCAACCGCGTCATGTACGGCATCGTCCTGGTGATGGTGTACACCCTGACGCTGGACAAACTGCTCTCACTGGGAAAGCGCCGTGTGCAGCTCGATGTGGTCACCAGGCGCGTCGACACACTGCGCGAGGCTCTTCTAGCGCACACGGGGCCCAAGACCACAATGGTGGTCATGCCTGTTGAATGTGCTGGTCTACCTGCGAATATGATCCGACTTATCCTCGACCCCCGCGACCTGCATGCCGTGGAGGAGACGATTCGCAATGTCGACGGTGAGGCACTGATCGTGGAGAACCGTATCGGCGAGATGAAGACGAAGTAGGCAGGACGCACGGGGCTACGGTGGAGCACCCGAGGCAAATCGCAACGGGCATGACGCTTTGAGCGTGTCACGCCAGGCTGTATGAGGCCGACGCAGCTGGCATGGCTGAGGCGGGGCGCAATGGACACGATCCGTGAGCATGGTCATGACGAGCTGCAATGCGAGGACTGTCACGATTGGTGCGCTGGATTGCAATTGACCTGGCGAATCGTTGAGGGCGCCGAGTATGGAGATACCTGCTTGTAACATTTCACGCGCGACGCACTGCTAGCATGCGGTGCATACGTCACCATGAAAGGAATGCCTCATGCCTTCGCCCGTGCTTACGCCCAAAACCAGCGCGCTTGTGCTCATCGACATGCAGAACGGCTTCGTTGAGCCCGACGGCGGATTGTGCATCGCGGGGGCCAAGGCGACCCTGCCCGCATGCGCCCGCGCCTTGAAGGCAGCCCGCGACCAGGGGATTCCCGTGATTCACGTGCGCCGCCATTACGCGCTCGACGGGCACGACGTCGAGCCCGGCCGCTTTGACACATGGCTCGCCGCCGGAAAACCGCTGAGCGCCGCGCGGCCCGACACGCTTGAACCCTGCCCGGGCCTTGAGGCGTTGCCTGGCGAGACCATCATCATAAAGCCGAGCTGGTCGGCCTTCGACCGCACCAACCTGGAGGAAATGCTGCACGACTTGGGCGTCACCTGCGTCATTCTCGCAGGAACCACCACGCCCAACTGCATCCGCTCCACCTGCTACGACGCCATGGCGCACGGGTTCAATGTGGCCGTGCTTTCGAACGCGACGTCGAGTAGGTCGGCCGAAGTGCAGCAGGCCAACCTTGAAGACATGGCAACCGTCGGCGCACGCATCATGAGCACCAACGAACTCGCGGCTTTGGACCAGCCGCTTGTCGTGCGTCCCTATACCGCCTTCGACGTGCCTGCCATGACCGGCATCTGGAACCAAGTGGTCGAGGACGGCATCGCCTTCCCGCAGGATGAATGCCTGACCGCCGAGGAAGCCGCAGGCTTCTTCGCCCAGCAGACGCACTGTGGCGTTGCCTGCGTCCCGCAAACCGGCGAGGTCGTGGGCATGTACATCCTCCACCCCAACAACGTGGGACGCTGCGGCCACATCTGCAACACGAGCTACGCCGTGAGCCGCGAAGCGCGTGGGCACCATGTGGGAGAGGCGCTTGTGCTGGACAGCCTCGCACAAGGCAAAGCGCACGGATTTAGAATCCTGCAGTTCAACGCCGTCGTAGCCACCAACGCAGTGGCCCGCCACCTTTACGAGAAGCTCGGCTTCACTCAGCTGGGCGTCATCCCCGGCGGCTTCCGCATGCCCAACGACACCTACGAGGACATCGTGCCGTACTACCACGAGCTGTAAAGCTGTAAGGGTATGGAAGCGGGCGGGTATGCGACACAGCAGAGGGGCTAGCTCCAAAATCATCTGGAGCCAGCCCCTCTTTAACAGCCCGTTACATGAGCTGGTCACATTGCCCTAGTTGCATCTAGCATGCAAAACCCAACAGATTGACAAGCTTCCCCTGCTACTCCCCATCGGGATAGTTGGCAAGAAATGGCGTATCGGTCGCTATGACCGAGGTGCACAAATCAGGCTCGAACACCCACTGCGCACAGGCAGGCTCAAAGAACCGATCAACGTAAGCAATGTGGATGGGATGCATGATATAGGCGCCCGGATAGACAGACGGGTCGGCATAGTCACACTCAAACACATAATCCCAGGTTGAATGACCTCCGCTTTCAATCGTTGCGGACACCTTGGAATTGAGGAACCCTGGCACATACTCACGCATGTGTGAAGTGGCCGTATAGGCCTTATCCACCATTTCGGGGTCCGCGCCATCGCGCACGTGCATGAACAAAACTCTATGACAGCGCGCTTCCGTTGTATCCGTAAAGTTCTCGGCTCCCTTTCCATAGGCAGCCCAGTCATACAGGGCAACGCGTGACTCATCGTCAAGGATATCCATTAGATGAGCCCATTCATCGGTCCGCTTGGCAGCCTCATAAGAGTCCTGGTCGATAAAGCCAATCTCAAAAAGAATGTCGCCAGGATTCATCGTAGCAGGCGTAAGAACCTCGCCAATCACATGACAGTCACCAATCGCCGCGCCTGCCGCATCAAGTTCATCACGGAGACTTTTCTTCGAATCTTCCGCCAAATCCTGGGCATAGGTCACCAGAAACGTCGAGCTAAACATTGCACAGCACCTCCAGATCGGCAGGGTCAGCGAAGTAAGAACGGTCCAACGAAACAACGCGGTCACGCAAATCACGCCACCATTGCACGACCTCGGCGTCTGCACGCAAGGGACTGTCAATTCCCCAGCAACCACCAATACCGGCTACTTTCCAGGTGAACTCGAGTGTGTTGGAGTCCGTGTCAAGCCAGCACGGCGGAGCGACACGTGTCGCCACAAGCTCGGCATAGCACGCTTCTGCACGAGGGACATAAAACGTGAGGTACTCTTCGAGCAGTGCCGGACCGTCGCCAGGCTTTGCCTCCAGCCTGTCGATTACGAAGACAGCAGGTGAAATGGGCGCTTCCGTTGCATCTGAGGCATCGACAGCCTCAGCATCAACCTTATCGGATTCATCCTTCTTTTCGTCAGCAATTGCCAAACCAACAGTCGAGCCAACCACGCTTGCAGCAGCGACGCCTGCAGCCATGGTACAAAACGCACGTCGGCCGATACCCTGGCCCATCTCTTCGGACTCCCTGTTCATGCCACTCATGGAACTACCTCCTATTCAGAAGCGGTCGCGTAATATGCGCTAATGTCGGCTTCGGCGCTCGCGTCGGCAGCCGGTGCCTCCACCTCAACAAGTACAGCGCCAGAGATGTCGCGGACAGGCTTGGAGATAATCGTGCGGCAGGTGTAGGAGCCCATGCCCATGCAGTCCTCGATGCCCACGACGCTCACCTCGCTGTACTGGCCCACATCGCCGGCATGATAGAGGCCGGGAATGGGGTTGCCGTCCCAGTCGAGAGTCGAGCCGTCCTCGCCCCAATGCAGGCCGCCGATGGTGTAGATGGCGTTGGGCACAAGCTCCGCCGCGTAGTACGGAGGCTGGCCCAGCTGCTGCAGGCACGGCGTGCCATAGAAGGCGTTCGGCTGCTCGGCGCGGTGGAACTCGGGGTCTGCATCCTGCTCGCAGTAGCTGTTGTAGGTGTCGATCGTTTCCTGCAGCGCCGCAGCGTCAAGTGCCTCATGTCCGCTATTCTCGGCGAGCTTCTCAACAAGCTCCTCGATGGTGTCGGCCTTGACGAGCCAGCCGCGGTCGAGTTCGGCCTGGTTGTCATCGCTCCAGGTGTAGATGTCCTTGGCGTACGACCAGCCAATCATCGAGAGCGTGTCGGCGCCGCTCAGCTTGCCGCTGCCCATGAGCTGCGAGTCGAAGATGAGGTACATCGGCAGGTTCTTGAAACCGGTGTAGGCCATCCAACCTCCGCCGTAATCGAAGGGCGGATACAGGCTCTTGGTGTGGATGTACTCCTTGTCCTCGTCCATAAAGCGCTTGGCCTGCTGGTTCACGATGATGCGAGCGCCGCAGAACTCACCCGTAGGCGTGTGCGCCATGCCGCAGCCCAGCTCCTCACTTGCCTTGCGGAACGCCACGCTGGCCTGGCCGTTGAGCTCCAGGCACATCCAAGTGAGGTTCTTGAGCGCCGCGCCGGCCGACTGGGCCATGAGCAGGCCGTCGCCCGTGCAGGTGGGGGCGCCCTGGTTGGCCATGCCGACCTCCTTGGGCACCACGAAACGTGCCACGAGCTCGGTGTTGCCCAGGAAGCCGCCGCTGGCAAGCAGCACGCCCTTGTTGGCCTTCACGTTGACGACGGAGCCGTCGGGGCCTTCAGCCTGCACGCCAAGCACCTCGCGAGTGGCCGAATCGAGGATGAGGTGACGGGCCGGCGTCTCGTACAGCACGTTCACGCCCAGCGCGTCCACAGCCTGCTTCGTCGTGGCATACACGCCCTTGCCGCCCGTTGCGCGATCGAGACCGTGTGCGTCAAGCCATGCGGCGTCAGCCATGCCCTCACCGATGACGGCCTGGATGGTCTCCTGCGAGATGTAACCGCGCGACCAGCCGTACATGGCCGTCGGGTCGTTCGGGAAGACAGCGCCAGCAGAGGCGCACGTCGAACCGCCGCACATGGCCTCGTCGCACTTCTCTAGCACGATGGCCGAAGCACCTTCGGCCACAGCCTCGCGAGCCGCCATGGCACCGGCAGCGCCGTAACCCACGATGACGACGTCCGCAGCGTAGTCCCACGTCTCAGGCAGCACCGTGACTGCGACATCAGCCCGGGCAGCGCCAGCCGAGGCAAGCGCGAGTGCGCCGGCAGCGGCTGCTCCCTTTACAAATGAACGCCTGCTCAGCGCGTTGTCAACACATGCAGAAACACCCATATGTACCCCCTTGTTACCGGATTTCCCTTGCGCAGAGAATGCCCGCGCTTGATTCAAAGGTAATCCTGAAACAAAGTGCCGTGAATAGCAGGGTTTCCAAGAGGCTTGAAGGGTTATATGAATACTTGAAAGGCCTATTAAATCTGTTGATGCCCCGCGGCATAATCGAGGAACCCGCGGACAACATCCGAACATGGAGTGCGGTAGACATAGCCGTACTCGAACGTCTCGGGCCAGTCAATCGGCACGGCCACCGAACTGCCAAGCAGCGGTGCGGAATAGGCGAGGTTCATAAGAATGAACCCCCGCGTGAGCACATGCGTCCAGACCTCGCTGTCTGTGGCAAATTTCCAGATGCGGATGTTCGGCTCACGAGACAACAGGCGCTGCCCGAGTCCATCGAACAAGTGCAGCCCGCACCCGCAGCTCACAATGACGTCGCAATCGGCCAAATCGCCCACAGACAAAGACTTGCGGGAAGTCAGCGGATGGTCCGCAGCCATGCTGCAGCTGATGCCCGTCGTGCCAATGCGCTGAAAACCGATGTCAGAGCGGTCGAGCCCGGAATCGAACGGCTGGATGTACAGGTCGATGTCACCACTCTCAAGTTGATTGAAAAAGTCGCGGTAGTTGCCATCCACAAAGGAAACGTCGGCATCAGGATGAATCTTTGAAAAACCCGCCAGCGCATCCTTAAGCAAAACGAGTTCTACGTTGCGATAGGAGCCCACGTTAATGCGCGGACGCCCCAGGCCCGCCACAGCGCGCGCCTCTCGCTCGGCCGTATGCTCGAGATTGATGATGTCCCGCGCATGACTAAGATAGACCGAGCCGGCCTCAGTAAGCGAGGCACCACGGTAATCACGAGCGAGTAGCTGGAAGCCAAGCTCGCGCTCGAGAGCATTGATTTGCTGCGTCAGCGCAGTCGCAGTTGTGTAGAGGGCCTGGGCCGCCTTGGAAAACGAACCCTTTTCGGCCACTGCAACGAACGTCTCCAAATGACGCAGGTTCATGCTTCTCCCCTTTTACAACGCTCGAAGAGCAACGCCGCATTGAGGCAGGCCTGCTTGCCAGAAGGACCCCAAGCACCAGCCCCAATATTGCAATTCCATGAGAGTCAATCGTAGCACGTTTCTGGAGCAATCACCCTTCCGCCCACTGCTTGAGCGGCCTGTAGGCCTCGATGAGCTCAGGCAGTTTCCAGCGGGCGTTGGCAGGGCTGGTGGAGGGAAAGCCCTGGTACGGCAGACCAACCTTCTTGGCAAGAAAGCGTTCGTAGAAACGCAGGGCCGTGGAACCCGTGAGCACAACGCGGCCGATCTGCGTACCCGCGATAAACGCAGGGATATCCTGAGGCACCGCATCGCGAATGGAGGCATCCGAGGCACCTTCGATGCTGCAGCTCTTGAGCACATCGAAAATGGCAACATGGTGCGCGCGGGCAAGAGCGCGCCTTCCCTCGGGCGTCTTGGGGTCCTGGTCGTTGAAAAGAGCGGCAAGGACCGGCCAGAACCGGTTTTGCGGGTGACCATAAGGAATGCCCACCTCGCGCGACTTTGGGCTCGGCATGGTTCCGAGCACGAGCACGCGGGCGTCGGGCGACCAGATGGGCTCGACGCTATGGACGACAAGCGACGCGTGCGCGGAAGAATCAGTCATGCAGGCCTCATTCATTCGAAGTGACAGCAAACAACATACATTTCAGAATTTCTAAAATCGCCCCAACTGGTCTTTTGATAAATTAACATACATTTTGACTGGTCAAATGTATGTTAATTTCCGGCAAGTGCGAGACTGGGACTCGATTCATAGCACAAATGCGACCAATTGGACCGTTTTCAGCCGTCTTCCAGCAAAAAAGACTGGTATCCTATGCCGATGTGTGAAAACGACCGTATGCGCTTTTGCGCAAGCGCTCAATCCAAGGGCGCCCAAGCACGCAAAGGAGACCAAGAATGGAAAAACCCGCCTCCGCCCCCGAGCGCGAGCAATTCGCCTCGCGGCTCGGCTTCATCCTGGTGAGCGCAGGCTGTGCCATCGGCCTGGGCAACGTCTGGCGCTTCCCCTATATCACCGGTGAGTACGGCGGCGGCGCGTTCGTCCTCATGTACCTGGTGTTCCTTGTCATCTTCGGCCTGCCGATCCTGGTGATGGAGTTCGCCGCCGGCCGCGCCAGCCAGAAGAGCATCGCCCGCAGCTACGACACGCTCGAGCCTAAGGGCACCAAATGGCACCGCATCAAGTGGCTCGGCCTGGTCGGCAACTACCTGCTCATGATGTTCTACACCACCGTTGCCGGCTGGATGCTCGCCTTCATGGTGAAAAGCGCAACCGGGCAGCTCACGGGCGTCACGGCGGAACAGAGCAGCCAGATCTTCAACGCATTGCTCGCCAGTCCCGGCGAGATGCTCATGTACATGGCCATCGTTGTGGTGCTCGGCGTGCTCATTTGCAGCCTTGGCCTGCAGAAGGGCGTGGAGCGCATCACGAAGGTCATGATGAGCGCGCTGTTCGTCATCATGCTCGTGCTGTGCGTGCGCGCGGTCACGCTGCCCGGCGGTATGGACGGCCTGGCCTTTTACCTTCTGCCTGACTTCGACAAGCTCTTCGGCCAGGGTCTGGGCAATACCGTGGACGCCGTGTACGCCGCCATGGGCCAGGCGTTCTTCACGCTGTCCATCGGCGCGGGCGGCATGCTGATTTTCGGCAGCTACCTGGGCAAAGACCGCTCGCTTCCCGGCGAGGCCGTACGCATCGCCGGCGTCGACACCCTCGTCGCCCTCATGGCCGGCCTCATCATCTTCCCCGCTTGCTTCGCCTTTGGCGTCGAACCTGGCAGCGGCCCGGGCCTCGTGTTCATCACGCTTCCCAGCGTCTTTGAGCAGATGCCGCTTGGCCAGCTGTGGTGCACGCTCTTCTTCCTGTTCATGAGCTTTGCCGCGCTCAGCACCGTTGTTGCCGTCTTCGAGAACATCATGAGCTTCTCGATGGACCAGTGGGGCACGCCCCGCAAGAAGGCCTGCGTCATCAACGGCATTTTGCTCTTTCTCCTGAGCCTGCCGTGCCTGCTGGGCTTCAACGTGCTTTCTGGCGTCGTTGTGCCCGGCATCGGCGACATCCAGGGCGTTGAGGACTTCATCATGTCCAACAACCTGCTGCCCCTGGGCGGCCTGTTGCTGCTGCTTTTCTGCACGCATAAGCGCGGCTGGGGCTTCGAAAACTTCCTGGCCGAGGCCAACACCGGCGAAGGTCTCAAATTCCCACGCTGGGCACGCGGCTACCTCACCTACGCGCTGCCCGTGCTCATCGTCGTCATCCTCATCGGCGGCTGGATTCCCGTCGTGCAGACCTGGCTGGGACTGGCGTAAAGTACCGCCTGCAAAAAGGGCTTCGGGATTGTTCCCGAAG
>Ga0129308_1003417_pt1 | contig 11432 bp, 10 predicted proteins | sample L827metagenome_FD_94440 | JGI IMG/M metagenome (GOLD analysis project Ga0129308, IMG submission 94440) | Ring-tailed lemur group fecal microbial communities from Wisconsin, USA - L827 metagenome | ecosystem: Host-associated > Mammals > Digestive system > Large intestine > Fecal | place: USA... | reverse complement strand
CCGTTATGTTCGTTCCGTAGTGGGTATAAACAAGAATTTTGGTATAATTGCTCTGTTTTTGTGCAGAAAAGTTTGTAGAATAAAAAATGATTTGTATCTTTGCACCGCTTTAAAAGAAAAGCACTTCTGAAAAAGAAGTTTTGGAGAGGTGGCAGAGTGGTCGATTGCGGCGGTCTTGAAAACCGTTGTGCTGCGAGGCACCCGGGGTTCGAATCCCTGTCTCTCCGCAATAAACGCTGAAAATCAGCAAATTGCAAAGCAAACACCCAATTTTACACCCAAGAATGTAAAATTGGGTGTTTTTGTATTCTTTAAGATTGATAGTATGGGAAGGTAAGTGGAAAACCTCCCTTTTAACGTGCAAACCACTTGTTTTTTCTTGGATATAACGGGGAATTTACGGATTAATCTCAACTATTAAAAACTGTCATTCAACAAGTTCAAATTCACATTTTCCCGATTCACATCCATTGAATATAACAGCAATCTGATGAATGCCGGGATAAAAAGTTCTTGTCGTTATGGGGCGAAACGAATGTTTCCTATTGACTTCCGTAATGGAGTTTCCTTTGTATTCCTTCTCACTGATTTTATAGACTTTCCTCGTCATCTCTCCATTCATTTTCCGATAATAGATTCCGTATTCCAATCTTATTGTCCGTTTTTCCGTATTATAATTGTTTAGATTAAAACAAAATTCAACAGAATCACCCATTTTTATTCTTTTTGTAAGAATCTTAAAGTCACCTATGCTGATATTGTCATTCAAACTCAGTCCAAACAGGTTCAATATCTCGTGATTCCCCTGCTTAAGCAATGTTCGGCATCCATGCTTGATAACCCAATCAATATTCTCTGATTGCCCTTTCCATTTTTTAGCCAAAGCAATTACGATTTGTGGATTATCCTTTGAAATATCGTTCAGGTTATTGGCAACACTCAACCTTACAAACCTGGATGGATCGTTTTTCAGATTTTCCATAATCGGAATGATGGGAGCTGGATTTTCTTTTAATTTAGGCAATGACATCGCCCACGGCAGACGAGGTCTGCACCCTTCCGATGCAAGCCTCCTTACCCCCCAGTGCGGATGTTTTGACCAAGCCAACATCTGTTTCATCATTTCATCTTGATATTTCACAATAAAGGCATGGGTCACAAATTCGCAAGTCGTGAATTGCGTAATTCGCTCAATGGCTTTCACTGATGTCTCATAGTCCTCTATTCCATATCGCTCCACATAATGGTCCAAAATAACCCCATATTCTAATGTCAGCAAATTGAAATTTTTATCGTCTATCTTTGAAAAATCGAGCAGTCTAACTTTTACACAGTCTAATAATTTAAAGATTTTCGCAACAGCTTCTTTATACTCGGTTGGCATAAACTTGTGCAGAACAGTAGTTATGTGTGCAATCCGCTGCTTATAACCTCTGTTCTCCCATTCTTCATCCATAACTAAAGTTACAAACTTGTCTACACTCATGTTCTGGAGAACAAGAGACAAGTCGTTGACAAACCTTCCAAAGAATGGCTTATCAAACATATTTTTAAAAGATTCTGCCATTACTTTTATCTTACTACTATACCATTTTCGATGTTGATTTCAATTTCATAGTCCTTTATATACTTGATTCCGATGCCGCTATGAGTTCTTTATCTGCTTCGATATTCTTCATCTACAAAATAATACAATGCTCCATAGCACGATGGAGCGATTTATAAATGCAGAAGCACAAACTACTGATGCAACACTCGAAGTCGAAAGTCGTAGGAAACCTTGTGTACAGATGTAGAGGTAGCAGCCCATGCTGTATGCGTGAGAACCACTATGCAATCCCAGTACACTGGTGAATTTCCTACGTTCTCGACTTACAAGAGAGCATAACGCTTCTTATTTTCTTATTTCTTGGAAAGAGTTGCCCCTATCCGAATGCAAAATTAGTTATTTTATTGATGTTTTGGATTATATAGAGCGGAATTATAGCTTGAATCCTCTATTTTTTCTTGGCTCTTCCGCTGACTGTCGTAAACTTTGCCGTAATTTATTCCACTGTTCTTTGAACCATTCGTCTATCGACTGCTTGTTTATGGTCAGTATCAGTTTGCTATCATCGGTTGGATTCTTTTCCACCTTGAAAATATCATTCTTGATGTCAAACTTCCGTCTGTGTTCTTCGGAATAAATCCTGCCATTGCACCTGATAGCCTCTTTCTTGGTCAGGAGGCTCTCTATCATTTCTTTGGTGAAGCCGATGGCAGCACACAATTTTTCCATTCTCAACATCTCCCTGAGCATCGGAAACCACTTGAAAGCCTTTTCAAGCAAGGTATTCAGCCGTGATATTTCCTTGTCTTTGGCTTCAAGTTCCTGATTGTGTATTCCTTGAAGATTGCGTATCTGCTTGCCGTGCTGTTCCTGCATACGTTGCATTTGGGCTTTCAAGTCATCAATGCCCTTGTCCCGTTTGGCAATTTCCTGACGCAATTCGTCATTGGATTGCTCCAGTTTCTTCATTTTCCCGCTGCCGAAAAGAGAACCCACTCCGCTTGCTATGACAGTGGCAGCATCGGTAGCCACGCTTTTGAGCTTGTCCGTGCGTATCTCCGATTTTACCTGTCTGAGTTCCTGTTCTGCAAGGTTTACCTGCTGTTCCTTATGCCGCTTTATGGCTTCTATGCGTTGCAGTTCGGCTTTCTGTTTCTCAATGATGAAATCGTTTCGTTCCAAATGTTCTTTGCCAGTAACATTTTTTGATTGCCCACGTTCCATCATTAGAATGTCTGATGCCAAAGTCTGCATTGCTGCCATATCCTCGTCATTGAGTTTGCGGCTCTTTCCTGTATCGTGGTTCATCCAGTCAAAAACAATATGGGCATGATAATTCGGCTTGAACCATTTTCCACCCACTTGGAAACTCTCCTTGTCTTCTGTGTCAGGCTTTCCACCCAGCCAATGCCCCTCATCCTTATGCAGGAATATTTGGAGTGGCGTGATGCCCCAGCGTCTTTGGCACTCCTCGCCAAATTTATGCACATCTGCCAGTGTGGTGTCAGGTCTGATGAGCAATACTCCCTCACGTATGGGGGAACATCCTGCCACCTTGATTATTTTACCATTCTTTCCTTTGCGTTCCCGCTCTTTTTCCTGCATGGCACGTCCGGTCTTTTCCTTGACCATCCGTTTGATATTGTCGTAGTGCGTTTGCAGTTCGAGAGTGCCGAAGTTCGGGTTTATCCATTGTTCGTTGTCGGCAGAAAGTTCGGACACAACATAGATTTTGGACATCCCGATGTTTCGTATATACTCGGCAGTCCTTCGGTTATGCGCCTCACTCGATGCGATGTTGCAAGGCTTTATGTGTATGCTTGATTTTGTTGCCATAGCTTCTTTTTTTTGTTTACATTAGATTACTTTGTCCGCTTCCGTAACGGGGTTCTTAGGGGTAACCCATAAGCGGAGATTGCAAAGAGAGGGTCACTCTTTGCTCGGGGTTCTCAGGGGTGAAACGCCCTGAGTGGGTCATTAGGGCAAAGTCCTAATCCCCTCGGGAGAGCCCACAACTACGAAAGCGGAGCGTGTAGTTATAGTGGGCTATAACCGAAAGCCGTTCTTCTTTTTCGGTGGCTGGGTGTGCGTCTCTTTTACGGATTGGATTTGCCCTTTTCTTTCAGCCTGTTTCTGTAGGTATTCGTTCAAGTCCTTGCATTCGCTGTAGGTCTGCGAAGCGTCACGGATGTATAAATCCCTACCGTATTCCATACGGATTTGCCGGAGTGCTTCCATCCCTGCACGGTCATTGTCAAAGAAACAATGGATGCGCTCGTAGCTACCCAAAGGATAGAGAGCCTTGCTTACATTCGATACGGAGTTCAGCACAATGTAGTCCTGTCCGTCCAACTCCGGATAATTCGGGCAGCTCTCCTGTCTCAATGTCAGAAAGGAGAGGTAGTCCATGAATCCCTCGAACACATAACACGTTTCCCTCGCTTTTCCCGACTGTCTGATATGGGAGATTTCCTTAGGGGCTATACAGCCTTTGAAATAGCGGTTGCGAATCTCATAGCCGCCCGATACATTAGGAAAGGCAATGGCGAAATACCGCCTGCCGTTGTTGGTGAAATGAGCTTCTCTGCATTCTCTTTTTGCCAGTTCCGTATTTATTCCCCTTTCCTGCAAATATGAGAGCAGGGCAGGAGAAGAAAGCGGTACAATCTCCAGTTGCTGAAAACGTGGCTCGGAAGATGACTGCTTGCCAAAAGAGAAAGAATCAGGACGGATATGTGGTGTCTGTTCTGCTATGCGTTCCAATATATAAGGTATATGGTCGGTAGCATATAAGTGTGAAGCCAGTTCGATGATGCCGCCGCCTTTGCCGAGTGCAAAATCATACCATTGGTTGCGCTCGGTATTTACCTTGAACGAGGCTTCGGTTTCTTCCCTTAACGGTGATTTATACCATAGGTTGATACCCTGTTGTTTGACGGGAGAATATCCCAAACTGTGCAGATAATCCGCTATCCTGATTTGCTTGGCTGTCTGTATATCCATAAGATAATTGTTTGAGTAGTTAATGAATTGATTTATTTTTCTTTTCGCCCGTACCATTTTAAGAAGTACGGTCTATATAACCACTTCACTAAATTGTCGTATATATAGAGTACGGCAATAAAGTGAAGCGGTTTATCCATTCCTTGCATCACTTCGCTTTATCCTTAATATATAGACCCACAGAATAAAGTGAAGCGAGTGCAGGTAACGGGTTAATAGTGGAAGTCGGGCATGAATGTGTATTTTCTGCCGTTCTCCTGCACTATCATCCGTTTGTTGCGAAGCATGGTGATGAGCGGTACCGCCTTTTGATGGTTCAGCTTTACACCTATTGACGTATAGCTTTTGATTAAGGCATCTTCCAGTTCCTTGTAACCGTATTCCTCTTTCAGCCCGAAAACGGCTTCCAATGCGATACGGTGCTGCTGCTCGGTAATATGCCTGTAAGGGTCGAACTTTTCTTCCTCGGGTCTTCCCGGTTTCCTGCTTTCTGTTTTGTAACCCTCTATGAGTTCGGGCAAGGCACTGTCGTTGATGCGAAAGGCAAAAGGCTCGAAATCCATTGCCCGGATGTGCATGGCTGAAACATTGCTTATATCTCCGTTGCTTTTGTCTTTTTCCACCAGCAATACGGTTTCCGCCTTATTGTTCAACTCCGTGCCGATATGCCCTCTCGCATTCTCATCCCCTTTGTTCTGGTGCAGTATCGTATGGATATGTATCTGCCTGTCGTCCGTCCACTGCATCAGTTTGGATATGATGCGTGTGGATTCGCCGGGGCTGTTGATGTCATATACCATGTCACGGATGCCGTCTATGATTACAAGACCAATGTCGGGCGTATTATAGATAGCCTGTTCGACAATCCTGATACGCTGTTCAGGTGTGTATTTTCTCAAGGCGAGAAACTCAAGGTTCTCATTATCCCTGTCATCAGGCAAGTCAGCCATCCGTAAAATACGTTTCATGACTTTCAGGCAATGATAAGGACTTTGCTCCGTATCAACATAAAGCACTTTCCGCTTCCCGTCGGAGAGTTCCGCTACATACCGCAACACTGTGCCATTCTTCAATGCGGCGGCTACGATAGCCGAAACATTGAATGTTTTTTTACTTTTGGCTTTGCCGATGGATGCGCTGAAGTTGCCCAATGTCCCAATGACAGAACCATGCACTTTGAGGATTTCAGGTGCTTTCTCATAACTTTTCGACAGACTCAAACGTGAGGCTTGCCAAAGGATTACGGCTTCTTCTGCCGATATGTCCTTAAACTCTTTCATATAGTCCATAGCCATTCCTCCCATTATTTCCGTCCTCCGGTTTTCTTTCCTGCCAGTTCAAGGGCAAGCTCCACATCCACGATAATCTTGCGTCCTATCTGGGTGATGGCTTTGTCAATCTTTCCGCTTTTCTTGATGCGGTTGGCGGTTGGCAGGCTGCACCCAAATAGTTTGGCTATGCCCAGTATTCCGTACACATACTTTCTTTCTGTGTCCGTAACGGGTCGTGGTTGCACTTCCGTTTGACCGGAAGCGTGTTTGCTCAGGAATATGAACTCTTCGCCTGTCATCTGCCAGACGGGTTTTAATAATAACTCTTGAAGATTTGTCATCGTTCAATCTATTTAGCCGTTAAACAATCAGCCCTGCGCACTGGCTGTTATCTCTGTTCTCGAACGATGCAAAATTAGGTAGGGGAGTGAGTGGTAAGGATGTGGTTGGCGTAAATAGAATATTTTATTATTTCTCTGAATATCAGACAATAAAAATACCACTCAAAAATTAATTTGAGTGGTAAAAGTGGTAATTTCGTAAAATATCAGGGCATATCACGGATTATCGGAATATTGCGTCCATTTCTTTAGCGAACTTCTGGTTACTGTCACTTGGAAAATCGGAAACTGGCTCTTTGTACTTTGACTTGTAGTAGTTCTCGTCAATATCCAACTGTTTCAGGATTATATTTTTCCATTTATCTCTGTCTTGTTTGGGCAGTCTTTCACTCATCAGAAATATCAGGTAGCACACCCGTATCTTTTCCCTTGCCTTGATTTTTAATCCCTTTTCACAGGAGGATAGGTTCATGTTGGCATAGAAGTCCTGCGTTGCAATATCTTCAAACTGTTCCCCCACACAGACTTTATGAATAAGCGAAAGTAATTCTGCATCGAAATATTCGGATTGCTCCTTTGGCGCATCCTGCTGTTTCTCTTGCTTGCTCGGTTCATCCGGCTTGTCTTTTTCTACGGGAATATATTTTGCCAATATTTCCATAAAATGGAAACTCAGTTTATAAATATCTCCGCAACAGTTCTCAATATATTGGAGAGATTCCTTTCTTGCCTGCCTTTCCAATTCATAAAGCCTGTCCAGTTCTTCTTTTTCCTTCTCATATTCAGCCTTGCAGCGTTCATACTCCTTTTCGGCTTGCTTTTCTTCTGCTGCCGTATGTACCCTGTAGCCAATGGAATCATACCTGTTGTATGCTTCATTCAAAGGCTTGCTTAAATTTTGTGTAACTCTCAGCTGTGCTTCTATATCAGCGTCATATCTGCCAGCGAAGTTGTAGCACACACGAGAAATTATCTCATCATCAAACAATGGATGTTTTTCGTAAATCAATATGTTTTTCTCTATCTCGGTTCTCAGGCTGTTGAGAATCAGAGTATATTTTTCTTTCTGTTTGTCAAGCACCAGTTCAAGGATGGCGGCTTCAAAAGCTTTTGTGTCATTGTATTGCTTATAGAAGTCCGTGATGAATTTCTGCCTTTCAAAAGAGAAAGCATGGCTGATTATAAAGTCGCTGTATATCCGGTTGAGTTCGCCATATTGGGGAATCATAATCTGTATTTCTCCTGCCATATACGCTTGGTTTATGGATTCTTATCTTTATCAAGAAGGGAAGTCAGTTCCTCTTCCACTTCTTCTATACTTGGCAGAGCCGATTTTAAGTTTTCAGGTATAGCCTTGCTCAACTGGTAATCGCTGATGCCTATCGGCTGGTCGTAGCCTGTCAATGCGTATTGCGCTACAACTTCATCTTTCCCCTTGCACAGCAACAATCCGATAGTCTTGTTGTCATTCTCTCCCCTTAATTTGTCATCCACTACATTGATGTAGAAGTTCAGTTGTCCTGCATACTCCGGTTTGAATGGGGTAGCCTTTAATTCTACTACAATGTATGCGTGTAAGGGGATGGAATACAGAATCAAGTCTGCATAGAAATCGCTGTTACCAATTTGAAAGTGTTTTTGTCGGGCAACAAAGGCAAAGCCATTCCCCATTTCCAGCAAGTAACGGGTGACGTGCTTAACCAGTTGTTCTTCTATGTCCCTTTCGTCTGCCTTTTCCTTAGTTCCAGCCAAGTCAAAGATGTATGGGTCTTTCAGAAGGTAATTGGCAAGGTCGCTTTGCGGTGCAGGAAGCGTGGCTGTGAAATTATTAACCTTGTTGTTGCTGATTTGTCTGCTATATAAGTTGGTCTCAATTTGTATTTTAAGAACATTGCTGCTCCAGCCCATTTCCACGGACTGTTTCATGTACCAATAGCTTACGCCCAATGGAAGCGAACTGTTAAGCATAATCACATGGCTTGCCCAATTGGTTCTTGCAACAGGTGATGCCATAAATACGTTTTCTATATCCTTAATTTCCATACGGTAAATGTCGGATACGGTTTTGGCAACATTATGAATTTGTGCAAGAGGTTCTTGCGTGATTATAATTTCTTTGTTATCAACGGATTGAATTTGCGCAAGAGGCTCTTGCGTAAATTGCGAATCATTTAAGTAGTGTACTTCATCTTCAATTTTCTTCACGCTTGGAGCTATCAGCTTTGCATCCGTATCAATGAAATTCTGCAATGCTCTCAATGGATATGTTCTTGCAAACTGACACATATAGGTAAGGTTGCGTTCCGAATAACCTTTCTTTTCGGGATAATTGAATCGGATAGCCTTTGCCAATTGTTTGATGGTTTTGCTTCCCCATCCGTGCAGTTGCTGATGATAGAGAATATAGTTGCCCATTTTCCAGTAATGGAACAACATTTGCGCATTGGCAGCGGTAATCAGCCGTACTTGCGCCTGTTGTATTTCCGAACCGACAGCATTTATAAATGCATCAAAATTCGTCTTTTCTATGTTATGTCCGTTGTTGCTCATCTTATGATATTTTCAGAATACAAATATACTTCAATGGTGGTAATCTATGAAACTAATTGATACTTTTATAGTTGATTAAACTTGTTCATGGCGTTTGCCCTAATGTCATCTGCTATGTCAATGTAGGGCTTCATGGCTTTGTAATCACTGTGTCCAGTCCATTTCATAACCACCGGTGCCGGAATTCCGAGTGCCAACGCATTACAGATGAAAGTCTTTCTTCCTGCATGGGTGCTTAACAATGCGTATTTGGGTGTGACTTCATCTATGCGCTCATTTCCCTTGTAGTAGGTTTCCCGTACAGGTTCGTTGATTTCTGCCAGTTCACCCAGTTCTTTCAGATAATCGTTCATCTTCTGATTGCTGATGACGGGCAATGCCATGTGGCTCTCGAAATGAACATCCTTGTATTTTTCAAGAATGGCTTTGCTGTGGTCGTTCAGTTCGATTATCAGGCTGTCCGCTGTCTTGACTGTGGTGACTTCAATGTGGTCGGGCTTTATATCACTTCTTTTAAGATTACGGACATCCGAATATCGTAAGCTCGTAAAGCAACAGAACAGAAAGACATCCCTGACACGTTCCAAATACTGCTTGTCATGCGGTATCTGATAATCTTTCAGCTTGTTCAGTTCATCCCATGTCAGGAATATAACTTTTTTAGGGGTTGTTTTCAATTTTGGTTTGAATGCGTCGTATGCAATGTTCTGATGATGTCCTTTTTTGAAGCTCCAACGCAGGAACCATTTGAGAAACCCCATCTGTTTACCAATGGTGCTGTTTCTCATGTCCTTTCTATCACGCAAGAAATTAACATACTCGTTCAGCCCGAACTCGTTGAAGTATTCAAAGGTTACATCCTCCTTGAACTCTTTGATGTGATTTCTTACCGCTGCAAATTTCTCATAGGTGGATGCCGTCCAATTATTCTGGTTGCCACACTCTTTTACAAACTCATCGAACACTTCCCAAAAACTAATCTGCGCTTCTTCCTGTTGTTCTCCACTGCTGTCTTTCATCCGCAGATTGAACGCATCCTTTAGCTGCTGGGTGGTAGGTATGGTTTCCTGCACCTCAAACTCCTTGAACACGTTTTGCATTTCGGCATAGTATTTCAGCAAGTCCGCATTGATTTCGGATGCGCTTTGTTTCAGCTTGTTGGTGCATCCGTTCTTTACCCGTTGTTTGTCGGCATCCCATTTGGCTACGTCAATCCGGTAGCCTGTTGTAAACTCGATGCGTTGGCTTGCGTATATGACACGCATACGGATAGGCACGTTCTCTACGATTGGCACACCGTTCTTCTTCCGGCTCTCCAATGCAAAAATGATGTTACGTTTGATATTCATAATTGGGTGCGTTTGAAATTCTACACCCAAATATACACCCAAAAATTGAAATAGCAAAAGGCATTTAGAAAGATTTAGATTTACTCTTCATTGTAGATAATATGTGATTATCAGTAATTTGCAATTTTATGATATTTTCTGAAAGCGTAGGTTCTGGAGCCTGTCTCTCCGCTGGATTAACCGGGAAAAAACCGGACAGTAAACACACAAGTCCCACAAATCCAATGATTTGTGGGACCTTTTTTTATCCCCTTGTACCTGCCTTAAAGTTTTTATCTATTAAAAACTTAATCCTACGAAGCAGGTCAGAAAACAACATAAAAAAGGCCATCTATCCCAGACAGCCAATCTTTTGTTAACCTTAAATCTAATACTATGAAAAACACATTACAAATGTACATGTTTTCCGCTAACCTCCAAACCGGCAGCGGTTAATATTATATTATATAACAACCCTTAATGCTCATTAAGGCTTTATCAGCGAAAACGCATCGTGCATTTGCTCCCAACGCATCATCCGTTTGCTCGGTGTGCATCATGCATCCGGCACAGATGGATGATGCGTTTTGCAAATCCGTCACATCAACAGTCAATTCTAAAATAGCCATTACAATGAAAGTAACCCCAAACAGAGGAATGAAACTCTCCGCCGAAGATGTCAGAGCCTGCCTTCAGCACCGCTTGCACCGTAGCTTGAACTATAGGTTCTACCTCGTGCTGTGCTCTCGCTACACCTTTCAGAGTCACCTGAAAAGCGTGGAACGCTGCCGTCTCACGCTAGCCACGGTGCTGGGCTACTTCAAGAGGGAGAGGGAGGAATTGGGGTAGGGGGTGAGTTTGTTAGTTCAGATGAAAAAGAAATTGTATATAATGCATAAACCGCATCCGTCGAATATAATGAAAGGCTATGTGATGAAACAGTTACTAACCTATATTCGTGAGAACAGACTGATTGAAAAATATTAATAAAGTAAAGAACAAAGAATAACAAAATGGTATGGGACAGTTAAAGTACAAAGGATATTCCGGTAGCGTGGAATACAGTGAAGAAGATAGTTGCTTGTTTGGCAAAGTTCTTGGTCTTAAAAAGGATTGTATTACCTATGAAGGTGAAACTATTAGTGAATTGAAAAGTGACTTTGAAGCTCTATCCTTCATGGCATGGTAGCTATGGCAGCCACCAACGTCCCTCCCATTCTAACTTTGCAACATGTTTTATTAATAAAAACATGCAAAATAGAGAATGGGGATCGTAAATTAAACTGTGTCAGCGTTCTTCTCTGACTTTAAAATATCAGGTTTTTCATTTATCCATTTCACTTAATGGGTAATGAGGAACCTGAGTTTTGTTGGTAAAAACGGTTAGGGG
>Ga0129308_1003416_pt1 | contig 11439 bp, 6 predicted proteins | sample L827metagenome_FD_94440 | JGI IMG/M metagenome (GOLD analysis project Ga0129308, IMG submission 94440) | Ring-tailed lemur group fecal microbial communities from Wisconsin, USA - L827 metagenome | ecosystem: Host-associated > Mammals > Digestive system > Large intestine > Fecal | place: USA... | reverse complement strand
GGTGAAAGAGGACTGACGAACGCGCCTGATGAAGACCCGGACGATTTAAGCACGGGATATTACGGTTCAGCGTACCGGTCACCGGAGAACTGGACGACGGCACTGCGAAGCAGTCATTTCAGCGCGGCAGCCCGTCGGGGGATTATTTCTGACAGGTTTGTAGAAGCAATTTTGCAGTTTTGGCGCGAAAGGTGAGCGTTCATTAATTTGATTTATTTGCATCCATTAGCGCTTTTAACTCCTCCGGCGTAAACGGTGGTTTGCGTCGGTGCAACATCGCATGGCAATTAGGGCACACAGGCAGCAAAAAAACAAATGAGAGCAAGGTAATATATCTTCGCTTGTAGGCTTGAACAGCAGAAAATTTGCGAGCATGATCGCAATTATTTCACTGCCAGGGATATCAATGGCTTCCAGTAAATCGCTAACGAGCCTTTTTTTACTCTCCAGCAAATCCGTAAGCAGCGTGACCCATTATTTCGCAAACATGTATTACGCGCTTATAACTACCAGTGCGCAATATGTAGCTTTAATATTTGTTACGGCAACTCCACCGTCTCACTGGAAGCGACACATATAAAATGGAAACAACATGGTGGCCCTTGTGAAATTCCCAATGGCCTGGCGCTTTGCGCGATACATCATAAAGCCTTTGATAAAGGAACGATTGGCCTGGATGAAAATATGCGGGTACTGGTATTGGATGCGGTAAACGGCGGAGAGATCATTGAGAGGTCATTCTGGGATTTTGACGGAAAAATTATTGCGTTGCCACAGGTGCGTAAAAATTACCCTTTTGAGGGGGTTGTAGAGTGGCATCGGAAAGAGTTTTTTAGGGGGTGAGGTAGCCATTATATATCTTTCACCTAGGATTTTAAATGTAATAGATAAAGTATTTTCTGACACCGAAAGTATTATTTATGAGTACATAGCCACAAATCAATTTTAAAATCTCAATATAAAATACTTTTACAAATATTCTAGTCAGAGTAAATATATATTCATTATAAGAGAATCCAATTATTAACCAATCGACATTACAAATTAAAAAACAATTGGTATGTTGAATTGTACTCTAATTTATATACATAGTAAATTTACATCTATTCATGATATAATTATCGTGATATCAATTCATTAATCAGGGAAATCATAATGAAATTATTAAATACTTATGATGATAAAGAAACAGCTGAAATATTTTTTGAAAGAATAGAAGGAGAGAAAAGATTAGCAAGTGAACGAGATGCTACAGAAACAGTCTATAACCTCTTCGGGCAACCAACCTGGAAAAATTTGTATCTTCTTGATATGTTTAACTTAAAAGAATTACAAGGGATTATAGAGTGTAGAAAAAATGGACAGTCTTTCGACCAGGAACGACACAGGGAAATAATAAAAATGCTTGAATATGCAGCAAAATCGTTTGACTTAATTATTCCTGCACATTGGCGATAATATCTGCTCCATATCTCACAGAGATATGGAACAGAATCACATTTATTTACTCACTAACCATCTTACTAAATAACTTCTCCAGATAAACGGGGCCAGTATCCTCAATAAAAAGCACATTTCTGGCTTCCAGATTCTCTTTTGAGTCAGGTACGTTTACTAAGTCAACATAATAAGTTTCAGAAACAATAAATGCACTTAATGATAAGTTATCATCCGATAATTTATGTTCAAGATTCTTAATTTCTTTATATAATCCGAACTTCGGATCATCAAGATTAAGATTGCGAATGCCTTTTGGATCAATAAGACTTAGCCATTGTTTACCACTTTTATCATCGACTAACCACAATAAGAAATCCGGATAAAAATTACCCGCAGTAGCAAAGCCCAGGCCTCTATTTTTGGAATCTGCATTTCTTAGCAGATATAAACTTTTATCACCAATAATTTTCTGCCCTTTTGTCGAATCAACAAAAGACTGAAGATCACGAACAAAAGTAATCTCGCTTGGCGCACCAAGTGCTGCCGGTCGCATTTTTAGCGGTATATTGGCATTTTTTTCAATCGAAAGAAGTGGATAATAGAGATGTTTATCAAAGGTAATAGCAACCATCCCGGATGCACTCCAGGATTTTGCTTTACCGATTTCGCCGTCGATGACCAATTGTTGTAATTGTTCCAGCCGACTGGCATATGCCAACCCATCATCAGTTTCTTCGATCTCGAAATGGTACATTTTGATCATACCAGGATCATCTTCTTTCACCTGCGTGACTTCATAAAACTGACCTTCATAAGCATTTTTCAATGTGTTGTAAAAGCGATCAGTATAATCAGTCAGCAGACGAAGCATAATATCTTCCTGCTTAGCAATATCTGCATATTGCTTAATCTCAAGCTCTGAAGCTGGAATCAAAAGGGTATACCAACTATTTCCGATCTTTGTCTTACCGGTACAAAAGTCGATCAAACGTTGTTTATCCACACGTAAATTTGACCAGCCGCGTTGTAGTTTATAATTCTGAATGGCGAGATAAAGCCGATCAAAATCAAACGCACTAATGATTTTATAATCTAACTTCGCTTCATTACGCACGTTAACCGGAGTATTGTCCCCTTTTCTGCTGGTATCAATCGACTCAAGTTTCGGGTATAGGTCCAGCTTAATATGCGGCTGCTTAATTTTCCCCTGAAAATCAGCAGGAACTTCATACAATTCGGGAAAATAGACACGTTTAAAGCCGAGTCTTTGATTATCTTTATAACCATCTTTAAGCTTAAGTGTTTTAAGCCTGGTTGCTGGCATATTTGGCCGAGTTTCAAAATTCAGCTCAAGGATCTCGTCACTTGGCGTAATCCCTTCATCTTCCAGGTATTGTTTAAAGGTTGCCATGTAATCGGCACGTACACCGAATACATTCAGTGTCTCTAATTTTTCCAGATGCAATCCTTTAGGACGCTCGCCGGGTGTACTACGTTTCAAGGAATAATTGCGACCTTTCAGGCGCACACCACGACCAAATAACTGAATGATCTGTGAACCTTCTCCACGGCCCATATTGAGCAATCCCATCGTTGAGACACGCCAACTGCTCCAGCCTTCAGTAAATTTTCGCGAGCCGATTAAAATATGTAGTCGCGAGTCTTTGTCATTTAACGTATGAAAGAGTGACTTCGCAAAATCATCTCTCTGATAATCAAATGTCGTATCCTCTTCACACATTTTGTAAAGAGACGGTGCATCACCAATATTGATAAGGCCAAACGGTTCGGCCTCACCAACCTGTAATGCCAGTTCACCTTTACTGCCTATTAAATTCAGAACTCGCAGTCGCTGACCTGAGTGAGTGGTGTTAAACAAACGAGAAAGAATATCTGCGTAGATATCTTCCGGAGCGTTCATTAGTGCAGTAAAGCGATTTTCAAAAATGTTACGCTCTTTGGTATCGAGGATTCGCGCTTTATTTTTAATGAGATCGTTAATCCACGCTTTTGCCTGCGTTTCGTGGTTTAAAAACCATGCTAAAAAACGCAATACTGCGTGAATGTCTGAATCTTCACCACTTACCGTATTACCGACAAAAACCCACAGCGGTTTTTCGATATTAAATTCACTTAATTTTTCTTTATTCTTATTGAATAAATATTGTTGCTGATAAAAGCTGAGCAAACACGCGGTAAAATACTCATACCGACGCTCATCTTTTTTATCCTCTTGCGGATTAAGGTTAAGAATCAGTGATTCTTTACCATAACCATCCTCATAGAAGAATTTATAGGAGTAATCGAACAGAATCGATTTCCCATAGACTTCTCGCGTCGCCTGAATACGCGCATCACGTTGTTCTTCGCTGGTTAATGCTATTTGCGCTAACTGTTCTTCGCTCAGTTTACCTAAGGCCGTTGTTTCAAAAAGCAGCCTTGCTTTTTTCTTCTGAATTTCTGTTTCAACTGCCTCAACATTATTGCCACCGGCTACTGCCTGGCCAAAAGTTGCTGAATATTCAAACGCAAATCCGTCACGCGTTAATTTGTCACGACGGCGCATCCAGGCACCAGCAGCACTTCCTGTGCCTTTATGCCCTTCATCAATCAGGACCAGATTGTTGCCTTCAAATGCCTCAACGGCAACAGTTTTGTCACCCATTTCATCGGCAAGTTTATTGATATCAATAACTTCAATCGTGCCTTTGAAGGGTGCTGATTTACTCTTATCGAATAACTGGTATTGGGTAAATCCAGAATTCTCCAGCTCATCTAAATGTTGCTTCGACAGGCGTTCATCCGGCGTAAGCAGGATGATTTTATCCGGGTAATGATGGGTATTACCGTTCTGGAAATAATGTAAGTATTGCAAAATATTGACATGCAATAGCAGTGTCTTACCAGAACCAGTAGCGTTCCAGTATGCCAGTTTATTCAAATCATCCAGAATGTATGATTTGAACTGATTAGCCCGGTCTTTTGCTGTTTTATCATTTTCAGCATTGTATGCTGCCAGCTCGTTATTTAGCCCATCGAGTAATTGCTGTTTACGATTGAAGTACCAGTCCAGGTAGATCTCGGTAAACAGAAGCGACAAGTACTGAAAATATTTCATGTTCAGCACAGTGTCTTCTTTACGGTTGCGGTGCTCTGTTATCTGCTGCCAGTGCTGCACGATATTGAGATCGTAGCGACGCAGTTCATCGAGATCGATTAGATCGACCTCGAATAAATAGTTACTTAGCTCATGGAAGAACAAGCTTTGGCCATCTTCATGGATGCCTTCAAAGCGATCTTCGCCTAACCGATTCTTTAAACCTTGCAATGTGCCATCTTTAAAAAAATGGAACATAAAGCGGTTCAAAACCAGTTGCTTATGAAAGCTCAGTTTGCTGTTTGTCTCTTTTTTAACAGCTTTACCGGTGGTCGGTTTTTTAGCCATTCTTAAACCTCCTCCGCAAACATCAGGTTCAAGAATTCAGGTTCGATCTGGCGGATTTTCAGGCTACGAACAATCTCGCCGTCTTCTTCATCAACGGTAAAGGCGGTAGGTAAGTTATGATCGCCATTGATATAGATAACGTCGAACGTGTTTTCTTTTGCATACAAATCGAATCGGTTGGCATATTTATTTAATTCTTCATAACCGATCTTGTCGCAATCGCGCCACAGAATAAGGGTACGCTCGCCTGTTGGCAGCGTTCCTTCAATACGCACATAGCCACGTGCTATATCAGATTCGATGGATTTCACATGTAAGCCAATGAGATAGTTGAAAGTTTCAACTAAATCGATGTTTTTACGCTCAGTAGCACCTGCAGAATCCGTTGCAATATCCATTTCGTAGTTAAATGGTTTTTTGAAATTATCTATATTTAACAAAGAGTCTTTACTCTCTGATTCAAGCATATATTTCAGCACATAATCGTCCACTGCTTCTGGAGATAGTAAATCTAGCAGATCAATATTTTTCTTTGCTAAAGATATGTTGTTTAATGTATCTTCATAACTTTCAATTTTTAGCGTCTTAATGATACTTGATTTATTACGAATTTGTACAGGTTTCCCCTCTTTCCATTGAGAAGAAAAAATGCATTTTAATATTCTTGGCTTTGTAATAAGCTCAAAATAATCTCCCTGCTCAATAAGAATCGAACGCCTAGAACCATTATCTTCATCATTCATTGTTACAACAGCATGGCCAGTGCTGGCAGAACCTGCAAAATAATCCAGAACAATACTATTTTTGTTCGCTCCTGCAACCTTTAAACAATCAATTACGGCTTTATATGATTTAGGGAATAAAAATAATCGTTCTCTTGTAAACATCGACGACAATAAATTAGTACCATGAGAACCTGCAGCATATGCAGAATCATCCCACCAAGTTCCTGGTAACTTTCCTTCGTCATTTAAATAATTACGGCGATAAATTTCAATGCGCCCTCGAACATTTTCATATTTGAGATGTGTTAACTCCTTCCTGGCTCTTTCTAGTCCCCACTTCCAGACTCGTTCGGTCCCTGTGGCATCGATAGGGAAAACCATATTATTAGGATTATATGCAGATATATCGTAATCCCATTCATTATTATCATTATTCCAGGTCATTTCTGGTAATGAAATTTTTTCATTGGAAATAATTATAGGATAAAATTGTTTAGGGCGATCCTTGCGACTAGAATCTGTACCAGTTTTACGAAAATTTTCCCAAAGATACTTTAAACCGTTTTCATCTGTTTCATTATATCTCTGATTTTGTAATTCGTTTCTTGGTAAACGTCCTACAGAATCTACTTGTTCTGATTTTCTATGAAAAATTGCATACTCATGATTTATAGAAAAACCAGATACAGTTGAACGGCCTTGTGGATTATTTCGGATAGGTACCGTTGCTAAATGATTCGTAGCACCAAAAATTTGATTATTTATAAAAATACTATTCTCAAGTTCATAATCATCAATAGTAAAAACCTGAACCCCTTTATCTGATAAAAGTTGATAGCCTTCATATACTCTATTTTCGATTAAAGTATTCCAGGCACTATGCTTGAAACCATTTTTGTATAGTATTTCTGATGCGTTTGTATTATAAGGAGGATCAATATAAATTGAATCAATATTTTTTGAATATTTATTTTTAATCAACCGAAGTGCATGATAGTTATCACTATTAATTAATAAATGATCAATTTTTGAATCGATATTATCAATTGAATTTACTATTTTCTCTTTAAATGAAGGAGAAAATAATTCCGTATCTACTGGTAAATACGGATAATCAGCATAGTTATTAGTCGTAACTAACCCTAGATCTTTCCATTTTTGTATTTGGTTAACATTAGCCAGAACCTCACTTTTTAGTTCAGTGCTTAGCAAGTCAAACGTAATTGTATAATCGGATGAAACAACAAACTTCTTCTTAGTCCAAAGTTTCTTCTGGAAATTCTCAATCTGTGCCAAAAATGCAATGAGTTCCAGCGCAACAGAACGCAAACATTGAATCATGCGCAATTGCTTCTCAATATTGGCAAACACTTCCGCATTTTGCACATTATCAAGATTCATTACTTCATTTTTAATATAAAAATCCAGTTCGTTAGTTAAAAAACCACCGAGATCTTTATGAATAAAGTAATCTGCTGTATTACGCTGGGTATAAGTTGTAAGATGACGCTCCAACTCTGTACGTGACGGATTTTTTTCTGTTGGCGCACGTTTAGCAAGATCAACCCAATGCTGTTGAACTGTTTTATCAGCCAGAATTTTTGAAATAGCGGACTGCACTAAAGCATCCTGTTTAGTGCCCTTTTTCATTGCCTTATATTCAAAATGAATGACTAACTCTTCTGTTTCAACGAGTTTACCATCCACCACAGATGAATTTTTCACCACTTCTACTGGCTTATATTCTTGTTCGTACTCATCGCCTTCTTCATCAATTTTGGTACGAACATGTGGCTCAATAAGTACAAAGCAGCGATCTAATTCATTATCTTTACGGTTATCTTTTGCTGTGTCCGCTGCGAGCAATTTAAAGCTAACTTTACGACCATCATCTAATTTAAATGAATAATTAGCAAAGTTTTCGCCACTTTTAATGTAGTACTGGTCCTTATTTGCCCAGTGCAACATCACTTCTTCGCCAGAATAAGGGATGGCGTAGGTATTACCTTTATAACGGCGTTTGCTGATAAAATCGCCGTTGTCGTAATAACGCGAAAAGAAAGTGAGCAGATGGGAAAATACTGCATTTTCATGCTCATTTGCTCCGGATGCCATAGCCGCCAGTTGCTTTTTAAGCTCCTGTACTTTTGGGCTATCAGCAGGGTCCACTCCCGCATCAGTTGCCGCTTTTATTGTCAGTTGCAACTGATGTTCTAATTCTGATTTATTGGCGTTTCCGGCATCCGCCAGCGCAGACTGGATTTTGGCCTTCAGCTTATTATCCAGATAGTCGTTAATTTCATCAGCACGTGCATTCAAAATGCGATAAATACCGAAATCTAGTTCTGGTCGATCAATCTGAAAAATTTCTTTTAGCTTCTTAACTAATTCGTTGTACTTACTCATTATTTTCTCTTTCAAATCAATTAAATAACTTTCCAGCGGATGGTAAACAGCTCGGTGATATCCGTCTTTTGCTTCATCCGCTCTTCAAGGGCACTGATGAGTTCATCCCGCTTGTCAGCGATCTCATCTTCAATGTCAAAAATTTCCATACGTTGGCGCTTCTGCTGCCGTTCCAGTAGCTTCAGCTTTTCCTGGTTTTGCTTTTGTTCTTCGATCGATTGCGCCAGTCTGGCTTCTCGCTTCAACGACTTGATTTGCATTTTGGTATCGCGTAATGCTTCTTCCGCCGCAAAGATCATGTCTTCAGCCCATTTTTCCAGCTTATCTCTTTCCGCTTCAAAAAGGATATTGTTCTGCTCCAAAACTTCCGCAAGCCTGGCGTCAATTTGCCTGTTCTTGAGTAAGACCAAGTCATCAGGTAATGCATCTAAACTTGCCGAATTATCCAGCTTTTCGTTGGTTATTGCAGACAAGTTGAACAGACGTTTACAAGCTTCACCATCTACCACACGTCCGTTGTCAGTTTTCGCGGTAAAGACTAAAAATTGCTGCCTGTTAAACGCATCAACAGTAAGCAAATTTAGTGTTAACCATCCTGATTGCCCTTTCAGCTGCTCAGCCACCGAAACTTTCGTTGTGTGGTTACTGTAATCGAAGATGACTTCAGCTGTTTTCGTCTCCTGGGCTTTGGCTCCCTCAATGACGTACTCACCCAGCGGATGATTGATCCGATATGCAAAACTGTGGTGATCCTGCATTTGTAACGCACTATTTTGCCTGCCATCTTTGCGCAACAGCTGGTACTGCCCGACAGGCAGTTCATTGACTGATTCACGTAAAGTGAAACGATGATGCTCATGATCAAAATCAGCATATTGTTTGAGCTGCTGACAGGTCACGGCCCAAAACCAACGACCGACTTTATCCAGGCGCTCCCGAGCTTCATCAAGCCTTATTTTAAGGATATCGTGAATATCTTCATCAAAATGCTCAAGCAACTGTTCTTGCGTCTTCTGCATCTTGAGATTGATTTCATCTTCCAGCTCTTTCTGCAACCTTTCAAAAGCCAGCTCTATCTCCTCGGGGGTACGGCATGACTCATAAATTGACTGGATCCTTTTTTCAAAATCCACACCATTTTCTATGCTGCCAAGCACACTATCCGATGCGCCAAACACGCCATCAAACAGGCTGAACTTTTCAGTTAAGAGTTCAAGAACGCGTTGATCGGCCTGGTTTCGCTGATTGAGGAAGTTAATAACAACCACATCAAATTTTTGCCCGTATCGGTGACAACGTCCAATACGCTGCTCAATGCGTTGTGGATTCCAGGGTAAATCGTAATTGATCAGTAGCGAACAAAATTGCAGGTTCACCCCTTCAGCCGCAGCTTCTGTAGCTATCATGATTTCAGCATGATCTTTGAAGTGGTCGATCAAAGCCGAGCGTTTATCAATTTGCGCCGACCCGGTAATACGAGAAGATCCCTGATATTCCTCTCGCCATTGCTGGTAGATCTTGTTTGCCTGCGGTGTATTGTTTGTGCCACTAAAGGTTACTACTTTTCCCTGGTAGCCATTGTTTTCCAGAAAATGTGCAAGGTACTGTTGAGTTCGCATCGACTCCGTGAAGATGATGACTTTTTTTGCAGCCCCCATTTCGGCAAGCTGTGCAAAACCTTGCTCCAGGCCAGAAAGCAACTCTTTTGATTTGGTATCAGTGCCAATCTGTTCTGCTTTGACAATGAGTGATTCCAGCTCATTGATTTCTGCCTGAAGCGCATCTGAACCCACAGCTTTGCACTCTGTATCTGGCGCTACTGATTCGGCATCTTCAACGATGTCATCTTCAAGATCATCATCCATTATGATCTGTTGGATGATGTCCATATCATCTTCAACGATACCTTCCAGCTTTAACCTTTCTAAACGACTCTTAAGGATCTGCAAGTTATTCAATACAGCTTTCGTACTTGAGGAAAGTAGCTTTCTGAGAATAAGTCCCGTCAGATGCCGGTGTCGTTTTGGTAAGGCATAGCTATCCTCACGTTCAAGCAATTTTTGTACGCGTTCATAAAGATCCTGCTCCTGTTCGCTCGGATAGAAAGGAATAGTGATCGCTTTACGTTCTGTATACTTGATGTACTCCAGCACATTCTTGCGTAGAGTTCGTTTGATAAAACGCGACAATCGCCCCTTCAACTCCGCAATATCGCTATCTGCCTGCATATATTGCTTTCTGAACGCTTTAACTTCGCCGAAGGTATGTTCATCTATAAGCGTCGACATGCCATACAGTTCCATCAACGAGTTCTGTAAAGGCGTTGCGGTCAGTAGTAATTTCTTCCGCCCATCAAGCGCACGCTTTAACGCTTGCCCCATTTTGTTGCTTTCTCGATGAGCATTACGCAGTTTATGGGCTTCGTCGATAACAACCAGATCCCACATTTCAGCCACCAATTTCTCTTCTAACCGAGCAGCATAGTGGTATGACATGATAGTGATCGATTTATTATTTAAGGGATTATGGATCCCTTCTTTTTGAAGCTGGCTATACATTTTCGCGTCCAACACCTGAGAAGGTAGATTGAACTTTTCCTGTAACTCGCTCGCCCATTGGCGACGCAGTGAAGCAGGACAAATGATCAACAGTTTACGTTTTCTTTCAGCCCACAACTGGCAAAGCATTAGTCCAGCTTCAATGGTTTTACCCAAACCAACTTCATCGGCAAGCACAACACCTTTGCTTAGCGGATTTTCGATAGCAAAAAGAGCCGCCTCAATTTGATGAGGGTTGAGATCTACGCTTGCATCAAACAGCGATTGAGACAGACGGTCCACCCCATTGTTTGAATGGAGAATGGAAAGTTCATGCGCAAAATATTTCGCATGATAAGGTGTTGTACCAATCATCTTTTCTCTCTCTTCGCTGTACTTTGGACGATAACCTGCTGAATTGAATCAAGATATTAAAAGGATACGTCAATAGTGGTTGATCATTGAAGTAAGGCCATCTCCGGTTGCGGGACTTTGACACATAAAATCAGCAATTTTACGCATCGTTTCATGACTAAACAACGACGCACTAAGAATGCCACTCGCCAAATGCAATCTATTTCTGTGCCATTAGACCAAGGCAATGAAGTTTTATATCTACTTAATTTTCAGGATGATGAATGAACATCATTGATGGAAATGGGGCTTCCGAAGTTCTTAGATTATCAGCGTTACATGCAAACAAAGTAGTGAAAACACAGGTACAAAAAAAGCCGCCCTTGAGCGACTCGATTTGCATACGATGTGGTGCCGAAGGCCGGACTCGAACCGGCACGTATTTCTACGGTTGATTTTGAATCAACTGCGTCTACCGATTTCGCCACTTCGGCACTGAAGAGGTATGCGGAAAACGTTGTGGATTATACCT
>Ga0129308_1003415_pt1 | contig 11439 bp, 9 predicted proteins | sample L827metagenome_FD_94440 | JGI IMG/M metagenome (GOLD analysis project Ga0129308, IMG submission 94440) | Ring-tailed lemur group fecal microbial communities from Wisconsin, USA - L827 metagenome | ecosystem: Host-associated > Mammals > Digestive system > Large intestine > Fecal | place: USA... | reverse complement strand
TGTAGACGTCCGTAGGCGAGGACGCGTTCAACAGTTCGGCGTACTCCTGATCCGACAGAGATCTGACGTAGGCCGCATCCCTTTTAAATCCCGTATTGTGACCTTCGCTCATGAGCCAGTCCACCGTGGTCTTAAACTCCTCATAATTTGTACAATTCCAGCTGCCCACCAGCGCTTTTCTGTCCGCTTCCACGCCGGTATCGCCCTCGTTCATCAGCGCTCTGCGGGCGCCGAACAGATAGGGATCTCCGTTTCCCCGGGCCTCGATGACCGCGTTCATGGCCCTGCACCATTCATCCAGATTTGTGCCGGACAAATTTTCTTTTTTCGTGATCACATAGCTCTGGCGCTCTTCATCAAAGGAGATGTTCTCCCCCAGGATATCGGTAATAAAGCACATCGGAACGGCGACCTGACCCATATATACATCTTTCGCCTCAGAATGCTGTTTCATGCGCACAGTCTTCCCGTCCACTTTTACCACATCGCTTCCCACCGTGACCACGATCTCCCTGTCGTATCTCCGAAGGACGGCGGGAAATCCTGTGATATCCACCGCTTTGGGCAGCAGCGTAATAAACGGCTGATCGCTCAGATCCTCATTTCTCTGCAGATTGTCGAATTCATAGTCATAACCCAGCCCCCTCGCCAGCTGAGAGAGATCGAACATGACAGTTCCCTGGCTCTCGTAAGGCTGAAACAGAGGCCTGCGAAGCAAATAATCAATATATACCTGATTCCCCGTGGCGTTTTTCCATTCCTCCGTTCCGCGGAATGGATCGAAGCAGCTCTCAGCCAAAAAAGTCTCGTTATCGTAGTACTGGGTCCAGGGACGCTTATAAGTGAACGGATTGACCTTGTAATAGCGGTAACTGTTGTCGGTATCCAGCAGTGTCTGAAAACCCCGCTCATACAGTTCGCCCCTGTTGGCCGACCGCCTGATCAGCCATTGATAACAGCTCAGCGATTGCTGGGGGGACCGCTCTAATCCTCCACCCATGGGCCAGTGGCCCGACTTGTACCCGTGTTTTGCCATTTCCGCCTCGACCAGCAGCGCCTCATAGGAAATGCCCGGATCATCCTTATTCTCCTTCAGAAACGCGGAAAGTTCTTCCCATACATCTTCTCCTGCAGCCGCCCGCTTCCGAAAATCTACAATGCGGTTCCAGTTCTCCGGCTTATACGCCACGGTGTTGAACTCCGGCGCATAATCATGCCCGGCCCAGTCCGGCGCCGTCGGCGTCACGTTTCCCCAGGTGGTATAAATTCTCAGCGTATATGTCTCTCCGTTGGCAAACCGCTGTGCGCCAACGTCCATGACGGCACCGCTTCCATCCACGATAAAACGGACAGGCACGTGGGCTCTTCCCTGAATCATCACCGGAGCCGTGTCCATGGAGTAACTGGAAGAGCCAGCCTTGTACGACTTCTGTCCCTCTGCGAACACCATCGTTCCCGAAGCGCCGCCGTTTATGAGGATCTCGCCGGTCCTGTCATTCCAGTCCACCTTTAATTTCATGGCCTCTGCCAGAGCGCGAAGGGGCGCCATAGTCCGTCCGTTGGCATCCACGTAAAAATAACCCTGCTCCGGCTCTACGCTGAGCTTCACCCCATCCACATAGATCGCCGTCACCGACCATCGTTCAGCCCTGTCCGGCGCTTCTGCTCCCCACGCCCTGTCCGCGCCCACGCTCATGGACAGAAGAAAACAGCATAAAAGAAACGCTGCTATTCCCATCCTTCTTCCCGTCATATCACACCTCCATCGCTTTCGCATATCTCCCGGAATGCGCTCCGCCAGGAAACAGCGAAAGCCCCACACTATTCGAACTATTCTATCAATTTACTTTAGTATACCTTCCGAAGAAGAAAAATTCAATGGATCTGCCCGATCTCTGCATAAAAAAGATGACCTATCCTCAGATAAGTCATCCATTCCAAAATCATATTCATCCTGTCCGCCTGCCTACGCCCGCGGATGGGTATTGTCGTAAACTTCCTTGATCCTGTTTTTCGTCACCGACAGATAGATCTGCGTGGCTGTTATATCCTCGTGTCCCAGCAGTTCCTGCAGCGTTTTCAGGTCCGCTCCGTTCTGTATCATGTGGACTGCGAAGGAGTTGCGCAGGATCTGCGGCGACAGCTCGTGCTCAAAGCCCGCCTGTTTTCCGTAGTCCTTCATGACCTTCCAGACGCCCTGCCGCGTCAGCCGTTCCCCGTAATAATTCAGAAACAAGGCTCCCTGATCTTCCTTTTCTCGCAGCAGCTTGGCGCGTCCCTCATAGATGTAATTCTCCATGGCCGCCCGCGCCGGCCGGCCCAGCGGAATGATGCGCGCTTTTCCATGCTCGCCGCTGCAGGTGATGAAGCCGATGCGCAGGTTGATGTCCTCCACGTTGGCCGCCGCCGCCTCGCTGACCCTGACTCCGGCCGCGTAAAGCAATTCCAGCAGAGCCCTGTCGCGGACGCCCTTCACTGAATCGTCCGGCATGGACAGCAGCTTCTCCACCTCTCCTATAGAAAGATACTCGATCTCTTTGCGCTGGATCTTCGGGGATTTTATGTTTACCGTAGGATTCTCCCCTACCACTCCCCTGACGATCAAAAAGTTATAAAAAGCCCGGATGGAAGCCACCTTCCGATTGACCGTGGCCCCGGAACGGCCCTCGTTTTTCAGCGCCAGAAGATAAGCGACCACTTCCGTGTTGCTGGCGTCCGCGGCCTGCATCATTCCCCGCTCTCTGAGAAAAGAGAGAAAATCCTTCACGTCCCGCTGATACGCGGCGAAGGAATTCTCGCTCATATGCTTCTCCGACTTCAAATAATCTGCAAAACTTTCTACGTAATCCATCTTGACTGCCTCTTCTTCTAAATTCAATACACATTCGTTCTTCCATACACGCCCCTTGTCCAACCGTGCGCCGGCCGACCGTTCAAGCAGAACACCGCCCCGTTTCCCATGGAAAGCGCCGGATCCGGACTGCTGCCCGGCTGGCCATGGCCCTGCAGGCTATGGTCCCGCAGGCTTATGGTCCCGCAGGCCACAAGCTAAATGTTATGTCAACCGATAGCACTACCCAGTATACCGCAGACCGCCCCGTTTCGCAATACCTTTCTGCGTTCCGGCGTTGTTCCGCCCCGTTTTCATCGCCCATTCACCGCTGTTTCATTCATTTCAGCAGCCGGTAGATCCCCGATCTGTGTATGCCAAGCTGCCGGGCCGCCTCGGAAATATTTCCGCCGCATCTGCCCACCGTCTCTCTGATATAACGGCGCTGGAACTCCTGCTGCGCCTCTTTCAGCGTCATGGCTCCTTCGGTCTGTTCCCCGCTGTCTGACGAAGTGGGAGTTTCCGCCTCTCCATGGTTCCCGGGAGATCCCTGCTGATCCGGTCCGCCGCCCGCGTCCAGACAGTCCGAAGACGAGAGGATGGTCATCCGCTCGACGAAATTTTTCAGCTCTCTAATGTTTCCCGGCCAGAAATAGCTTTCCAGCCCACGTCTCATATCCGGCGAAAAATATTTATTCATCTTATACTTCCGATTGTATTCCTGCAGAAAATGCTCCGCCAGGGGCATGATATCTTCTTTCCGCTCCCGCAGCGGGACCGTGGTGAGGGGGATGACGCTGAGCCGGTAGTAAAGATCTTCCCGGAACAGTCCTTCTCTGACCAGCTCCCGCAGATCCCGGTTGGTGGCGGCCAGAATACGCACGTCGACGTGGATCGTCTTCCCGCCGCCGATGCGTCTCATTTCGCCCGTTTCCAGCACGCGCAGCAGCTTGGACTGCATGGAAAGGGGCATCTCGCCCACTTCGTCCAGAAACAGCGTGCTGTTGTCCGCCATCTCAAACAGGCCCGTTTTTCCTCTGGCGTCCGCGCCGGTAAAGGCTCCCTTTTCATAGCCGAAAAACTCCGATTCCATCAACTCTCTGGGAACCGCCGCGCAGTTGACGGGAATGAAGGGACGCCGTGCCCTGCCGCCGGTCCGGTGGATATAACGGGCCAGAACCTCCTTCCCCGTCCCGGATTCTCCGTATATGATCACCGTACTGTCGGAGCCGGCGGCTTTTCCCGCCGTCTCATAAAGCGCCCGCACCGCCCCGTTGCGCGACTCTGTAAAAAACTCGCTGCTGTTTTCCAGATACTGCAGCGCGTTCTGCAGGTTGGCCTTCTCCCCGTTGATCCGTTCCAGAAAGGCGTGGTACATTTCCTCCGTCTGGCTGTATCCCACTACCATCTCCACCCGTCCCTCCCCGTCAAAGACCGGACGGCACTGGATCATCATCATTTTTCCGTTTTTGGTGGTAATATAACGCACGACCTCCCGGGCCGTGTTCAGACACTCGGCCGCCGCCGCAAAACGATTCAGAATACCGCCGCTGTGCATGGTGAACACGTTGTATTTCATATATTCTTCCACACTGCAGTCGAAAGTCTCCGCCATGGCCTTGTTGCAGAACAGTATATTTCCTTCGCGGTCCGCTACCGAAATGTTTCCCAATATGTGATCGGCGATCACCTGGAACAGCTCCGGCGTCATTTTCTCAGCTGATCCCTGCGTTTTCTCCCGCGCGCCTTCCTCTTTCCTCTCCATCTGTTTTCTGTGCCTCCCCTGATTCTGCTGTATTTCCATTTGCGCCGCCCTGGTCCGGCGCTCTTATTTCCGTCTCAAAATTACGACAGTCTCTTTCGCTTATCCGTCTTAATAATACTACATATTGTAAAAATACAACAGTATAAATGTTTTATTTTACGGCGGGAAACCGCAAAAGAAGGCTCCGCACCTGCCAACTCCCCCATGGAGAGGGATTTTTTCCTCATTTCACGCAGATCTTTTCAGCGCCATCACTTTCGGCATGAAAATTGTATGATCTCTCAAGTGCTGAAAGGTCATGCCTTCAGCATTCGCTATATGAAACATTCAAAACAAAGGAGTAAAAACATGAGCAAAGCAAAAATTTTTGATATCAATGAAGTTCAGTGGAAAAACTGGGGAGACGGCATCGACGCCTGCGTATTCAAGCCCACTCCCCAGGCAACCATGCAGTACTGGGAGATCAAGCCCGGAACCGGCGGCGCTCCCCACTCCCATCCGGCGGAACAGCTCACCTATGTGCAGACCGGCATCATGGAACTGACCGTAGACGGCGAGACTCACGTGCTGACCCCCGGGTGTTTCGCCCTGATCCCATCGGAGGCGGTCCACTCTACGAAAAACATCGGCAGCAGTCTGGTAGTCAACGTGGATATCTTCCTGCCTGCGCGGGATGACCGGGAGGAAAGCCCCAAGATCCGCAGTCTGGGAAAATAGGCCGGAGACGGGAAGGCGGAGACAGCCGTTCGATCACTCCTGTGTACACTTTTCTGTAATAGATCGCAGAGGTTGTACATATTGATATAGAGACAGAATCAATCAGGCGGTCCGCCATGCCGGACCGCCGTCTAATAAAGGAGTGAATACATACATGAGAAAAGGATATACTGCCTCCCCGTCGTCTCTTCTGTGCCAAAGTCAGGGAACTGTCATGGCAACGCTTTTCTTCTTTGCCGCCGGTCTGTCCTCCGGCGTCTTTGTAGAGCTTTTCATGGGGCAGGACAGCACGAACCAGATCGCGGATTATCTGACCAGCAATCTCCTCTCGGGCAACGTTTCCGGAGCTTCCCTGCCCTCCGTATTCCTCCGGTCCGCGGCAAACAATTTCGGACTGCTGCTGATCATTCTGCTCGCCGGCATTACTGTCATAGGTTTTCCCGCAGCGCTTCTCGCCGTGGCTTATAAAGGCATGGCGCTGGGCTTTTCCTCCGCTCTGCTCATCGATTCCATGGGCGGCAAAGGCGCTGTGGTCATCCTGCTGTCCATGGTACCTCAGAATCTCTTTCTGATGCCCGCACTGCTGGTCGCCTCCGTGGCCGCCGTCAATCTGTCCGCACAGGTCTTCTCGGGCAGACAAAAGGGCATAAAAAAGAGCCTGGAATTCAGCGCAGGCCCTTATCTTTCCATATTTGTGGTTCTGGCCGCCGCCCTTCTGGCCGGCTGCCTGATCGAGGCGTTTATAGCCCCAGCCTTGCTGCAGTTAGCAGGATAGCCGTGATGGTCTTTCCGTCGATGATCTCCCCGTCCTTGACCATCTGCACCAGCTCCTGGATGGGAAATTCGTACAGGTCGATGGCCTCGTTGTCGTCGAAATCGGTCTCCCCCGGCGTCAGCCCCTCCGCCATGTAGAGATAGATCATCTCCGTCGAATATCCGATGGAGGAATAGAAGGACGCCAGAAATGAAAACTTTTCCGCGGAAAATCCAGTCTCCTCCTTCAGCTCACGGATCCCCGTGATCATCGGATCTTCCCCCGGCTCTCTGGTCCCTGCAGGTATCTCCAGCACGACCTCTTCCGCCGTCTTGCGGAACTGTTTGACCATGAGAAGGCCTCTGTTCTCCGTGACAGCCGCGATGCCCACGCCGCCCGGATGTTCGACGATCTCCCGGTAGGAGGTATTATCGTCCTTTACCGTCACCTTGTCTTTTCTGAGATTCAGTATTTTCCCTTCGTATATCATTTCCGAAGAAATGGTTTTTTCCTCGTAGGTCATTTTCGATCCTCCCCCAGCCCTTTGCTGCGTATTTTATATTCAATGGCATTGGCCGCCCTTCAGGCGGTTATTTTGTTTTCGCCATGCTTCTGGTCTTGGCCGCGGCCGCGCGCATTGCTTTGATGACGGAAGCCCGCATGCCCTCCTGCTCCAGCACCTCCACCGCTTCGATGGTGCTGCCGCCGGGCGAGCAGACCTGATCTTTCAGTTCGCCCGGATGAAGTCCGGTCTCCAGGACCATCTTCGCTGAGCCCAATACGGCCTGTGCGGCAAATTCGTACGCCTGCTGGCGCTTCATCCCCTCCGCCACAGCTCCGTCGGCCAGAGCTTCGATAAACATGTAGACGTAAGCTGGGCTGCTGCCGCTGATCGCGCCCACAGCGTCGATGAGTCGCTCTTCTACCACGGAAGCCTTGCCCACGGCGGAAAACAGCTCCATTATGACATTCAGCGAAGCTTCATCCGTATATTCGTTGGGACTGACAGACGCCATTCCCTCGCCCACCATGGCCGGCGTGTTTGGCATGATCCGCACTACCTTCGTGCCCTCGGCAAAGAATCCCTCGATCACTTCCATGGGCACTCCCGCCGCAATGGATACGATCACCTTGTCTGCAACCTCTCCAGCCTGTTTCACGCCCTCCGCCACCTGCGGAAGGACCTCCCCAAACTGATAGGGCTTTACGGCCAGCAGGATCATCTCCGCCTTTTCCGCCAATTCCTCCGCGGACCTGCAGGCCTTGATGCCCAGCTCTGCCGCAAGAGCCTCCGCCTTCTCCACGTGATGGTTGTAAGCGTAAATATCAGCCGCCCTGTCGGGCCAGGCCTTCAGATAACCTCTCAGAATAGCCTGCCCCATATTTCCTGTTCCTATAAATCCGATTTTCATCGCTCTCCGCCCGCCTTTCCCGCCTCCGCTGCTGTCATTGTTTTGAGACAAAACAGCCCTTTGCATCCTCCCGGATCCGGACCCCTCCGGACCGGCTGTGTCCGCCCTGCCCAGATTTCTCCGCCTGGTCCGGCTTTCTCCGCCCGGTTTATTTTCCAAAGAATACGGTTCCCCGCTCCTGGCCGCTCACAGCCTTTCTCAGAATATCTTCCTTCTTGCCGTTGAGCAGCAGCATGGGAATGCCGAATTCATTCACCCGCCTGGCCGCCTCCATCTTCGTGGCGATGCCTCCCGTGCCAAATTTGTTGGTTCCGTTCATATCGATCTCAGCTTTGATGCCGTCTATATCGTAAATTTCCTCGATCAGCTCCGCGTTGGGATGGATCTTGGGATTTTTATCATAGACGCCGTCGATGTCCGACAGCAGGATCAGCAGGTCCGCGCCCCACAGATTTGCAGTCAGCGCGCCCAGCGTATCGTTGTCGCCGATCCGGATCTCATCCACGCTGACGCTGTCGTTTTCATTGACGATGGGTACCACGCCCTCGTCCACCAGAGTAAACAGCGTATTTCTGATGTGGAGATTCCTCGTGTGATCGCCGAAGTCGCCTCTGGTCAGAAGCAGCTGCGCCACGTGATAATCGCATTCTTTAAACAGTTCCTTGTATGCCATCATCAGCTCTACCTGACCGATGGCGCACAATGCTTGCTTATAGTTCATGTCGCTTTTCCGGCTCCATTTGTTGATAGCCGCCACGCCGCAGATGCCAGCTCCGGAGGACACGATGATGATCTGCTTGCCGTCTTTCATCAGCTCCACCAGCTGCTCCACGATATTGTGCATGGCCTTCCGGTTCACGTTTCCCGTCTCGTCGGACAGCGTATTGCTTCCGATCTTGACCACGATCTTCCGGCAGTCCGATACTAAGTCTCCTATTCTGCTCATTTCTTCTTCTCACCTTTACACGGATCGATACGTATTATACGTAAAGTTCCACCACGCGGTCCAGCACGTCTCTATGTTCTTCAAATACCGGTTCCAGATAATCGCTGACAAACTCCTCCGTCTGCTGCGCGGAACGGCCGATATAGTCAGCGGGATCCATCAGCTTCTGCACATCCTCCAGACTCAGTCCAAAGGACGGGTCTTTGGCGATACGCTCCAACAGGTCGTTGTTCAGCCCCTCGTCCTTCACCCGGCTTCCGGCTTCCATGGACAGCTGACGGATCTTTTCGTGAAGCTCCTGACGGTCTCCGCCCCGCTTTACGGCCTCCATGAGAATGTTCTCCGTGGCCATGAACGGGATCTCACTCATGATACGCTGACGGATGACCTTGTCATGCACCACCAGCCCTGTGCTGATATTCGTGCAGATGTCCAGAATGGCGTCGCAGGCCATGAAGCTCTCAGGTATGCACAGTCTGCGGTTGGCGGAATCGTCCAGCGTCCGCTCAAACCACTGAGCGCTCTCGGTAAACGCCGGATTCTGGGCCAGATTGATGGCGTATCTGGCCAGAGAGGCCGCCCGCTCGCTTCTCATGGGATTTCTCTTGTACGCCATGGCCGAAGAACCGATCTGATTCTTCTCGAAGGGCTCTTCCACTTCCTTCAGATGCTGAAGAAGGCGGATGTCGTTGGTCATCTTGTGCACGCTCTGACCGATGCCGGACAAGGCCGCCAGCACAGTGTAATCGAGTTTTCTCGTATAGGTCTGGCCGGACAGCGGCACTGCTTTTTCAAAGCCCATCTTATTGACCACCAGACGGTCCAGAGCCTTGACCTTATCCATGTCGCCGTCAAAGAGATCCACAAAGCTGGCTTGGGTCCCCGTAGTTCCTTTTACGCCCAGCATCGGCAGCTCTCCGATCAGGCGGCTGACCTCCAGATAATCGTAATAAAAATCCTGCATCCACAAGCTGGCTCGTTTCCCCACCGTGGTCAGCTGCGCCGCCTGAAAATGGGTGAAGCCCAGCGTGGGAAGATCCCTGTATTCCAGCGCGAAACGGCTTAGGCGATAAAGCAGTCCCACGAGTTTATCTCTCAGAAGAATGAGTCCTTCCCGCATCACGATGATATCCGTATTATCCCCCACGTAGGCGCTGGTGGCGCCCAGATGGATGATAGGCCGGGCCTTGGGACACAGCAGCCCGAAAGCGTAGACGTGGGCCATGACGTCGTGGCGCACTTCCTTTTCGCGCTTCTTCGCTTCCTCATAATTGATATCCGTAATATGCTCCTTCATCTCCGCGATCTGTTCATCGGTGATGGGCAGTCCCAGCTCCTGCTCCGCCTCCGCCAGAGCGATCCAGAGCCGTCTCCACGTGGAAAACTTCACGTCGGAAGAGAAGATGTGCGCCATCTCTCTGCTGGTATATCTGGTAATCAGCGGATTTTCGTACACGTTCGTGGCCATATAGTCCCTCCGTATCCTTCCTTTACTGCACTCAGTTATTGTATTCTGCGCGGTTCCGCCGGCAGGCGCGCAGCCCCTGCAAAACCCATGGGCTGCTAATGCAGAGCCGGCTGATCATTTACCTTCATTAACTTATATAATATACTACGAAAAGGCTGTTATTTCAAGGAAAAGTAAAGTTTATTCACAGCCTTCCAAGGAAACGCCCCGTCCCCTCCCCACGCGGGCAGCCCCTGCAGGCTGCGGCACTTCCCGCAAACCGCGCTTTATCTTTTCTTCGGCGGTCTTGTACAGAAAAGTTGTAAATCGTTATCATTTTCTGCAACTAAATGAACCTCCGGCACGTCAATACACTGTAAAAGTTACGGGATCCAGTAAATGGATCTGTGAACGCTCGGGGTAAAGGAGAAGAAATAATGAAAAAAATGATGGTGTTTGTACTTTGCACGATAATGACCGTTTCTCTGCTCACCGGCTGCGGCGGAAAACCGCAGCAAAGCGGCTCCGGCAGCGCCGGAAACGGCGGAGGGTCCGGCGCCGAATCCGGCCTGGACGGGGGCGGAATCCTGGGTACGGGAAAACTGAATTATTCCAATATGGCGGATCAGGACATCCGGGATCGTCTGGCCGACCGCATGACCGCCGCAGGGATCCGTCAGGAATACGCCGACAACTTTTTCGCCATGGTCGTGGATTATAACGGGCTGATGGGCGACCTGAGCGAATTTCACGACGGATTTACTTCAGTGGACGCGTCCGCCGTCGAATACGCAGAAGATACTTATACGCTCTGGATGGACCAGAGAAACTACGCCGATGCCAACTGCAGGATCACAGCGTTTATGCTGATGCAGGGCCTTATCACGACCGGCGCTTCCCAGGACACGGACTCTTTTCTCGCCGCGGATGCGGACGCCCTGGACAATTACGCGCCGTGCAAGTTCTCAGCGGAACAGCGGGGCCGGTTTGCCGCCCTGTTCAACCCCGTCTCTGTGAAACCCACGCTGGATTCTCAGGCAGTGCTGAGCGCCCTGCAGGATCAGTGGAAGACCCGGGGTATCAGCTTTGATGAGGGACCGGTGTCACTGGTCAGCGTCCTCATGCACAGCGAACTAGACAATATCGGATATATCGGCCACACCGGCGTCATGATCGAGGACAGCCAGGGCGTGCTGTTTATCGAGAAACTGGCCCCCACAAGCCCTTATCAGGCGCTGTCCTTCTCTTCGAAGGAGGAGGTCCGTGATTACCTTCTCAACAACTATGGTACATACTACACAGAAGGCGTATCCGCAAAGCCGGTGATCCTTCTGAACGATCAGGCGTTTCAATAAGGCGTCCGGCGCTTCAATCCAGCCGCGCGCTGAAAACACGCTGAAAACAGCTAGGAGTAAACCACTTTCAATTTGTGGATGGCTGTCGCTTCAATCCAGCCGCTTGACAATCGAGTAGGAGGGGGATTTAGCCAATCCCCCGACCTCTCACACCACCGCTCATGCGGTTCCGCAAGCGGCGGTTCAATCAACTTAACAAGTAACTCGCTTTTT
>Ga0129308_1003414_pt1 | contig 11440 bp, 12 predicted proteins | sample L827metagenome_FD_94440 | JGI IMG/M metagenome (GOLD analysis project Ga0129308, IMG submission 94440) | Ring-tailed lemur group fecal microbial communities from Wisconsin, USA - L827 metagenome | ecosystem: Host-associated > Mammals > Digestive system > Large intestine > Fecal | place: USA... | reverse complement strand
GCTTCTACTTCTTCCTCATTAAAAATATCTACAAATGTAGTTTTAATGCCATACTGTGGAAGTGTATGAGCTAATAGATTATAGGAACCACCGTATATATTTTTGGCAGAGACGATATGGTCACCATTTTGGGCCAAATTTTGGATTGTATAGGAAATAGCCGCAGCTCCAGAAGCTACTGCAAGAGCTGCTACTCCGCCTTCTAATGCTGCCATTCTCTGTTCAAACACATCCTCTGTTGGATTGGTGAGACGTCCGTAAATATTTCCTGCATCTGTTAAACCAAAACGCGCTGCTGCATGCTCGCTATTACGGAATACATAGGAAGATGTCTGGTAAATAGGAACTGCTCTCGCATCTGTCACTGGATCAGCCTTTTCCTGTCCTACATGTAACTGTAATGTTTCAAATTTAAAATTTCTATTTTCTCTTGTAATTTTCTTGCTCATAATCTCATCCTTTCTATTCTTATCATAATTTATACCCAATAGGGCATCCCACCTCCTATGCCCTTGCGAACGAAGAAACAACTTCGTTGTTTCATAAGGGATGGTTTTGCATTTAACATATCTGGTACAATCTCTGTACCTATTTCTTGGATCTTATGTAGTCTAAATTTTTCCTCTAAAACATTAAGAAATCAACTGGCTTCAATGTCTCATATCTTTCACTCGTGAAGTATTCACAGCTAATCTAATTATATTTTGGGGAAATATTTACACTTGCACTTTATTTCCTACTAATTCTATATGTTTTATATGAATTTGTTCCATTATATTCCTATTATTCCTATTTGTCAACTAGTTTTTTTGTTTTTTTTTCATTATTATCTTCAAAGAAAATAAAATATTCAAAAATACTGTCCGAAAATACTATGATTCACGTATGATTTTTATTATCTAAACTAGCATAACGCTTGGATTTATGCCCTTTTTATAAAAAAATCCAGTCAAAATCTCAAAAAGATTCAACTGGATTAAAAAAAATATAAAATTTTTTAATTCACATATATCAACAAATTCAATATGGGGGGCTTCTCCCATAATATCTTTCCGTCACATGCAATTATGAAATATATACTGATCGTCCCATCTTATTCGCAAATTCTCCTTAGACCGCATACTTTCTAAATATCAACTCTATCATTTATTGTTTATACTTAAAAAATAGGTGAAATAGCCATCCTCCTCACACCACATAGGAAAATTCGTACCCCATTTATTATTAAAGAGACAGTACGAAAATCCTTTCTTTAAATCTGGAAGTTCTCTACATCCACCATAAAGGCGTCTACCTCCCACACTTACAAGAGGAGAATCTAGATTTTCAATCTCAATTATTCCGTCTGCACCATCGTAGCGTAATTTTTCTGTACAATGCTGTCTCCTATTACCACCTCGCACTACGTGAAGGGGAGAGATTCGCTCTCCCATAATCTCCATTTCCCAAAGATACGGATTTTCCACATCCAGCTGCATATCAAACCATAAAGCTTCTGGAAGTTTATTCGCATCTTTTTGTTTCCAAATCAACTCACAGATAATTTTTTCATCAAATGTATAGCGGATACAAGCCTTTGCAGGACATCCATATCTCGCAACTGCTCTCTCGTCACCTTTTAGATGAATCTCCACCATATTTCCTTTCTGTCTAATCTCAGTCACACTAAATACATAATTCTTATGTTCCAAATCTTCTACAGTTTCCATACCTGGTTTGGTAAAATCTGCCTCAGACCAGACACAATTTTCCTCAAATGCATGGTTATACTCATAATACTCAGATACCATGTCTTTAGCTTGATACGTCTCATAAGATAAACGACCAAACTTCCCATTTTTTATCCAATCTTTCCCCTGTTTTTCTAGATAAATCATAGTTCCATTTCCATCGAAGGTCAGTTTCCATTGCCCTATAAATATACACTCAAAAGGATGTCTTTTTTCTCCTTCTTCCAGATATATTTCCATTCGTTTCTCTATAGACGCATACATATGTTGTACTTCTTTTTGCAAAGTTTCTGGAAGTGCTAACTTAGCTTCTCTGATATAATTTCTCTGCTCTTCCCAGGAACGCTCATATCCACTGTAACTTCCTGTCAGTTGACAACATCCCTTTTCCTCATAAACTGCCAAAAGTAAAGCTGCATTCCGCTTCGTAAAAGCCTCTTCTGTCACGATATCTTTAGCTCTTGCCCGATAAAAATCTTCTTTTTCCCAGTTTTTAAAATCAAATAAATATTTTTTATAATCCTGCCCCCAAGTATGTTCACAGACCATGAGCAATTTTTCCATAAAAGCTATATATTCTGGCTGAGATTTCGACAAAACACCCCTGCGTATCCACTGATCTTTCAAATTTAACAGACGTTTCAGATGCATCACCTTTTGTGGGTCAGAAGCAACTCCATGAATCCAGGTATCCCCTATTTCTTCCCAGACTACAGGAAGTTTGTTTTTATATTTCCATACCTGTGCTGCATATTCATCCAGAGTTGACGCTATAATTTCTGCATTGGGATATTTTCTTTCGAGGTCATCCAGAAATTCTAGAACTTGTTGTTTGGAAGGAATTCCCAGATTATCACCCGTAAAAAAGAATTCCAAAACCTGCTCCATCTCTTCTACATAACAGGCAGAACCATAGACAGAAGAATACTGTACTAATATCTCATTTTGCCCTGATTTCCACAAAAAACTAGAAGGTACTTCTGGATTCATACTAGAAGGATTCACACCCACGTGAAGATATTTCTTTCCATGTTTTACCATACTTTGAATCATAGCTTTTGTATGTCCTGGAACATCTGTCAATTTTGCTGTTATAGTTTCTTTTGAAAACATCTTATCTAGTCTATCTGAGTAATCCAAATCAAACTCCATAAGCTCTCTGTCCATCAGCTCCGTATGTGTAGTAAACGCTAATCCATGCCAGCTAATATCTCCTCTACGTATGCCTTCACAAAGCATTTCTCGGCCTTGTTCATCCGCATGTCTTAAATACCAGTCTATAAGAAATGCACCTGTGGTCCACAAAAACCTTTTTTTCCCATCTCGGTTCAATTCTTGGGCTAATCTAACCGCACCTGGTATGAATTTATCTCGATAATTTTCTAAAACATTTTCTGCAAAATCAGTAAATCCCATATCAAAATGAGTCATATAGACAACATGCACTTTTTTCACTGTACTATTTTTTTCAACATTATTTTTTAGTTTATCATTTTTTATTGCCATATCCTTCTCCCATCTTAAAACTCTTCCGATGAAAGTCACAAGTTTCCTATTTCAACTACTATCCATATTCTTAACAAATATCGATTATTTCTTAACATTTCACTTCTTCCTCATTCTTCTCATCCCTCGTCAATACGGAAAATATTTCCCTTTCTTCTGCTCCTTGTATTCTTCTTTCGTTAAGATTTCTTTTTTATCGACAAATTTCATATTTAGCCCGCCACTTGTCCAAGAGCCTCCCCAAAAATCATGTATAGCACTATTCCATATTCCTATGATAGAAATAATAAACATAACTATAATTAACAAAGTGCCCGCATAAGGCATAAATTCTGTATTAATCCCTAAAAACCATAAATTGACACTAATAATCCAGATAATAGATACAACCAATCCAATTATATATTGTATAAAACTACATTTAGAGATACGATTTGGATATTTATTGACATAATAATGTGAATATAAAAATGAAATATTAGTAGAAAATTTCTGGTTCCAGCCAATAAATTCTTTTATTAAAATTCTCGCCCAGAAATCCGATTTGATATCATAATATTTTTTTATTTTATCATGTTCATTCCAAATTGTATAATATCGACATACAGGATAGACCATTCCGATAATTGGTAATAAGAGAAATATCAAATATACTACTAAAACTAAAATGATTGTTGTCATCCTATACACTCCCCCTTCTTAAAAAAATAAAATTCTAATAAAACAAAATCGCTACGCGATGACTTGTTAAAGATAACTGCCACAATCCCTTCCTAGGATTGTGGCAACTTTTTACTTTTGTAAAATTAACCCAACTTCCAGATAATCTTCACTAGATAAATATATCTGTATGAGTTTCTTACACTATCTCCACTGAATTTCTGCTGTCTTCCTTGGTACAGAACGCTGATATTTTATATTTGGATACCCCACCAACATACAAGCACAAATATGCGTCTTTTCAATTCCCAGATAATCACACGCAGCATCATTTGCGGCAAGTCCTCTCTGAATGAATCCGCTAAACAACACACCAAGCCCCTCTGCATGCGCCATCAACTCAATATTGGAGGCAGCAAGCCCTCCGTTTAGAGGTGATCCAGAAGTAATCACTAACAGAGACGGTGCATTAAAAAACAGCGGATCATTTTGAGGAGAAGCTTGATAAACCGCATTCATTGCCTGTAACCTCTGAACCAAGGGATTTCCTTCTCCTTGCACTCTTTTTAGTTGCTCTATCATAGCAGTAAATCCACTCCAAACATATTTCTTCACTGTTTCCAGCTCATCTTGAACAACCATATATTTTACATCCTGAATATTCGCTCCAGTAGCTGTAAAACGTCCAGCCTCTAACACTTTAGCCCACGTTTCCTTATCAATACGTTTTTCTTGATAATTGCGGATGCTTCTCCTACTCTTAATAAAACGCAGAAACTCATCACCGCTGACATAGGATACTTCGTTCTTAAACTCTATAATTCCATCCGATGGATAGTCGGAAATACATACCGCTTTGGAAGGACAGACTGCAAAGCAATGCCCACATTCCATACAAGTTCCTCGCACAGTTGCCTTCTCATTGACCACGGCAAGATTTTTCACTGGACAATCCTGTACACATAATCCACAGCCAATGCATTTTTCTTCTACAATTTTAACCATTTCATACAACCTCCATTTTTAACTTTTTTCGTTTCTCTCTATAAACAATCTCTTAACAATTTTCTATATCTAAAACAAAACACCAAACTGTATATCTTTCTTAGAGAAAAACATTACCTTTAGTGACACGAACAAATCGTAAAGTAATATGATGAGCGTATTTACCTTTTACTCTTAATTAAGTCTTTACTCTTATTTTACTACCTATTATAATATTGTAAACACCTGCTCTACTTATGTCAATTACGCAATTTTTTATGAGCAGGTAAGAAAAAAATGAGTAGGAGGAATTACCATGTCTTTAGAACGTAATTGTCCCTGTACTATAAAATGTCCGCTACAAAAAGCAATGAAAGCGATTGGCGGTAAATGGAAAATATCTATTTTATGCTCTTTAGCTGCTGACGGAGCAACTCGCTATAATGATCTCAAGCGAAAAATGAACGGGATTTCCAATACTATGCTTGCAAAATCCTTAAAAGAACTAGAAGAGGACGGATTAGTAAAACGAACAGAATATATGGAAGTTCCCATCCGTGTGGAATATGAAACCACAAAAGTCGTTGAAGAATTAAAACCAATTATGGTAGAACTTGCAAAATGGGGAAATAATATTGGGCAAAAGCTGTAAGTAAATTTTCTATAAAGTAGGATGGTTCACAACTATGCTGTTGCTATTATTCAGTTGACTAACTATAATGTAAGGAGTATTTTCTAAGGAAAAACGAAAAGAAGAGGAGCATAAAACTATGAACATAATGAAAAAGAAGTTATTTTTTTACCCCAATGTAGATTTACTGCATGGATCAATCTTCCAATCCCTTATTATATTTTCCATACCATTATTTATCTCAAATATGTTTCAGCAATTATATAATACTATTGATACAATGATTGTCGGAAACTATTTAGGCGATGCGTCATTGGCAGCTATTGGGGCTTGCTCATCCATTTATGAATTATTAGTAGGATTTGCCTTAGGTATTGGCAATGGTCTAGCTATCGTCACCGCAAGAAGCTTTGGTTCAGATGATATGACATTATTAAAAAAATCCGTTGCAAGTTCCATCATAATTGGTATTATTTCCTCTCTTGCAATTACCATTATGGGAAGTATTGCATTATATCCTTTATTACAGTTATTACATACACCAACGGAGATCATTCAGGAAGCGTATCGCTATATATCCGTTGTGACTTTATTTATTATTATAATGTTTGCGTATAATCTATGTGCTGGCTTAATGAGAGCAATTGGAAATAGTGTAATGCCTCTTGTTTTCCTTATTATTTCTTCCTGTTTAAATATGATATTAGATATTTTATTTATAACAAAGTTTAATATGGGGGTAATGGGTGCTGGAATTGCCACGGTTATTTCACAGGGATTTTCTGTTATATTATGTATTATTTATATATGGAAAAAAACAAAAATTCTTATTCCTCAAAAAGAACATTTTAAAATGGACAAAGAGTTATATAAAGAATTATTAGGTCAGGGATTCTCGATGGGATTTATGGGTTCTATTGTCTCGGCTGGCTCCGTCATTTTACAGTATGGCATCAATAACTTAGGAACTTTAACAATTGCTGGACATACTGCAGCTAGAAAATTGTATATGTTCTTCAATATGCCTTTTTCTGCCATGTCTCTTGCAATATCCACTTTTGTCTCTCAAAATAAAGGGGCAAATCAAGGAAAAAGAATCAGACAGGCACTCAAATATGCTTATATGTATGATATTGTTATCGCAAGTATCGTGACCGTCATTTTGCTTTTATTTGCAACAAATTTTATTCAATTTATTTCTGGTTCAAATGAAGCTACGGTACTATATAATGGCTCTCTATATTTAAAAATCGTGGGACCATTTTACGCAGTATTAGGAATATTAATACAAACCCGCTATGCCTTACAGGGACTAGGACAAAAAATGCTGCCTTTAATATCAAGTATTATCGAATTTGTCGGAAAAATTATTTTTGTTATTATATTGATTCCTCGATTTCAATATTTGGCTGTCATATTTTGCGAACCTATTATCTGGTGTGTGATGACTTTACAGCTTGTTTATTCCTTTTATACCAATTCCTTTATCAAAAATGCAGGAAATGATAATAATTCCTTCAATTAATACTTGACATTTATTTTTTTTAGACTATAATAAATGTCGACAGTCAAAGAAATTTCACCAAAATTCGTTGAAGAGAACAAAGTTATATTTATGCAGATATTCAGAGAACCTATGGTTGGTGAAAATAGGCATATCGGTAAATACAAATATCATCTCTAAGAAGCAATCTGAAACAAAAGTAAGACTCGCCGGAATCCCCCGTTATAAGGAAAGCGTATCGTAGTACGTTTGGAGTGTTGCAGATTATTTTGCAAAAGCAGGGTGGTAACGCGGATTATTTCGTCCCTTTCAGTTTTTAACTGAAAGGGACTTTTTTATTTGCCGTTTGTTTTACATAACGAATTTAAAATGTATTATTCTTTGAATGTTTTATATGATTTAGGAGGAATGATCAATGAAAACATTACAAAAACTTAGCAAACTATTATCTGATTACACCTCTTTGGTCGTAATCGCTATCGCAGCTATCACTTTTTTTGCGCCAACTCTAATGAACTGGGTCAATTTCCAATTATTTGTCGATCCTGTTTCCAACAAATTTACTAGCCAATCCATCATTATCGGTATTATTATGTTCAGCATGGGATTAACTTTAACAACCGATGATTTTAAAATTCTTGCTAAACGCCCACTCGATATCTGTATCGGTGCCGTCGCCCAATATTTAATTATGCCATTTCTTGCATTTGGCGTATCAAAAGCTTTACAACTCCCAGATGGAATTGCCCTTGGCTTAATTTTAGTTGGATGCTGTCCAGGAGGGGTATCTTCTAATATTATGTCTTATCTTTGTGGCGGAGATGTAGCTTTTTCTGTCGGCATGACTACCGTATCAACAATAATGTCTCCAGTTATGACACCGCTTATGGTTTCTTTCCTTGCAAGTGGTGCAAAAATCTCTATCCACGGATTTCCAATGTTAGTTTCTATTGTTGAAACGGTCATTATTCCTGTGGCTTTCGGATTTCTTCTTAACTTTTTGTATGGCAAAAAACACTGGTTTCAGAAATTGCAACCTCTCATGCCAGGTATTGCTGTTTTAGGTCTTGCCTGTGTCGTCGGAGGAGTGATATCATCTCAGGGAGCAAAATTTTTCCAGTCAGGTATCGTTATTTTTGTAGCTGTACTACTTCATAACGGTCTAGGATATCTTCTCGGATACAGTGCTGGAAAATTGACTGGCATGAATACCGCCAAAAAGCGTACTATTTCCATTGAAGTTGGTATGCAAAACGCTGGACTTGCAACCAATCTGGCAACCACAACAGCCCAGTTTGCATCTACACCAGAATCTGCTATTATATGTGCCGTTTCTTGCGTATGGCATTCTATCTCAGGTACTTTATTGGCTGGATTTTTTTCATCGATGGATAAACATAAGCCTTCCACACACTCAAAAAAGAAGACAGCCAATGCTATATAATTTTAAAGGTTTCAAAATAGACGTTCCACTCGAACGTCTATTTTTTACTGCCTTTCTCTCTTCTAAAATATTCAGTTTTACACTTCAAAATTATAAAATGCTTCTATTGCTTCTGCCAAAAACTCCGCCGCACCCTCACCATATTTTTCATTCATTTTTGATTTCGATGGCTCATTTCGACAAAAACGTGCATTCGCAAGCATCCACTCTCGTTCCTCCTTAATCTGACTAAATTGCTTCATCACAAAGCCATACTCACCAACAATCTCCTTCACCTCAAAAGAATCCACTGGACATTCGCGTTTACTCATCAGTTTTTGCAAAATTGCTTCTATTCTCTTATTATAGCTTTCTGCCACTTCTTTGCTAATCGGATTCTTTACCGCAGATAAATATTCCTCTTTTCCTCCATACCACTCGACTACCTTAGCATAATTTTTTTGCATCTTTTCTGACGATAACACTTCTATATAATGTTTTTTCCATTGTTCTACACTACCAAACTCTTCTATAGCGATTTGCCTGATATTTTCTGGCATATGTTCAAACATACTCTGAAACATTTCCTCAAGCTCCGTTTTGTTAAAAATTTTAAAATCCATTTTGTTTCCTCCCTTCAAAACATCATCAATGCTGGCAATCAAACGCTCCATACGTTCTTTTTTTGCCACCAGCATTTTTCTCTGCATTTGCAAAATCTGATTTCGATCAAGTGCAGGATTTCCCATAATAAATTTGATTTCTTTCAGAGGGATATCAAACTCACGGAAAAACAATATCTGCTGTAAATTCTCCAAAGCTTTATCGTCATAAAGCCGATATCCAGATTCACTTCTATCGGTTGGACAAAACAACCCAATTTCATCATAATAGTGAAGTGTGCGCGCACTGATACCTGTAAGTTCCGATATTTCCTTTACTGTCATCATATTTTCTGACCTCCCTACTCTTGATAAAATTATTTTACTCTATGACGCTCCGTTAAGGTCAATAGGATTTTTATTTTTTATAAAAAATTTTCGTTCATATATCATCTTTTTCAAATAATAAATTGCATTTTACACTTTAATTTTTACCACTTACCTGTAAAGTTAAGACAAATAAATTTTTTGCTGTATAATAAAATTAACAAAATTATCTAAAGGGAAAGGAGAATTTAATTTGAAAGTGAATATTGAAGTATCAGCACAATATAAAGAACCATACGCTGTAATTTATACAAACAAGGTTACCGATGAAGTTCAGCATGTGATTCATGTGCTAAATCAAAAGAAGTCACCTATTACTGCCCAATTACAAGACAAAATTGCAATTTTGCAGCCAAAAGATATTTATATGGTGCGAGTTGAGAACGGGGATACGGTTATATACGGTGAGTCAGACAAATATTATTCAAGAAAAAGATTATATGAACTGTCAAATCAGCTCGGAAAACAATTTATGCAAATATCAAAATCAACTCTCGTGAATCTCGCATATCTAGACAATATTGAGGCTGGTTTTAGCGGTTCATTGCTTCTAAACCTCAAAAATGGATGCAAGGACTATGTTTCTAGAAAATATTTGCCTAATTTCAAAAAATATCTTGGTATATAAGGAGGAGTAAAATGAAAGATTTATTAAAAAATTCCGTCATTTCAATTGGAATGGCATTGACTATTTTTTGTATCGTCGGAGTCATTTTCGATTTTATCTATCATGGAAATTTTATAATGGAAAATTATAATTTTTCCAAAATGGTAATAGGCTCTATCATTGTTGGACTAGGCTTTGGTATTCCGAGTATTGTTTACCAAAATGACAAGATAGCTCTGCCTATGCAATGTTTAATTCACATGGGGATTGGATGTATCATATATACATTAGTAGCTTTTTATGTTGGATGGATTCCTGCTGAAAAAGGAATTGGAATCTGTTTATGCGCTATTGCTGGTCAAATTGCAGTTGCAGTTTTGATATGGATATTTTTCTTTCGACATTATAAAAAAATGGCATATGAAATGAATAGAAAAATTGAAGAAATCAACTTAATCGACAAAGAATAAAATGATACATTTTCCATTTTCCTAATAGAAAATTATAAAATTGAGAATATTGGATTTTTTCTAAATATGTTTTAATCTAAAATAGATTCCACTAAAAAAACTGATGCAGACATACAATCTGCATCAGTTTTCTTATGCTAATTCTATATAATCCACATTATTTCAGCTTCGCAAAATAATCTTTTGTCTCTGACGCAACTACTTTGCTCAAAGCAAGCAGCGCAATCAAGTTTGGAAATGCCATTAATGCATTAAAAATATCCGCAATATTCCATACGGCTGCAACCGTCATATACGGACCGATAAATACTGCAAGAATATACAACCACCGATAAATCTTCACTGCAGTCTTATTCCGGTTAAACAGGTATTCTAAGCATCGCTCTCCATAATAATTCCATCCCAAAATCGTTGTAAAAGCAAAAAATACGAGACATAACATCAATGAAAATGAAGCTACAACTGGAGGGAATGGCAAGCCTTTCTGGAACGCCGCCGTCGTAATCGCCACACCTTCCAAACCTGTATTCCAAGTTTCTGTAATTACGATTGAAATTCCTGTCATCGTACAGATGACAATAGTGTCAATAAAAGTACCCGTCATAGATACCAGACCCTGACGAGCTGGCTCTTTTGTCTGTGCCGCTGCTGCCGCAATCGGAGCACTACCAAGACCTGATTCATTTGAGAAAATACCTCTTGCGATACCTTTTTGCATTGCCACAACCATCGTTCCCATTGCACCGCCCGCCAGAGCACTTCCTGTAAATGCGGCCTTTACAATCTGTACAATTGCTGCTGGAACTGCAGTAATATTAGTCACCATAATAGTCAAAGCTAACACCACATATAATATCGCCATAAATGGTACTACAATCTCTGAAATCTTTGCAATTCTCTTATTCTTTGGCGACTGTTGTTTCATGTATTATTTTG
>Ga0129308_1003410_pt1 | contig 11452 bp, 11 predicted proteins | sample L827metagenome_FD_94440 | JGI IMG/M metagenome (GOLD analysis project Ga0129308, IMG submission 94440) | Ring-tailed lemur group fecal microbial communities from Wisconsin, USA - L827 metagenome | ecosystem: Host-associated > Mammals > Digestive system > Large intestine > Fecal | place: USA... | reverse complement strand
GCGTCATGTCCTTCCGGGGATGTTCCGGATCCATCCTGCCGTCTTCCCGCATGTCAGAGGGCATTCCGCCGGGGTAGAAGAGGATCTCTCGGCCCAGAACAAGAGAGCGCCTTCTGTATTCCGGAATGAACCGGCTGTCCGGAAGCTCCCGCTGAACGGCGGCCAGCTCGTCTATGACAGCGGCGATCAGGCGGTTCTTTGTGAAACGTCCAAGACCGCAGTCGGTGTTTTCCGGGACGGAGGAGTATAATGCGGCGGCCTTATCCGCCACATCTCCCGGAAAGCCGCCCTGGGGCGTAAAACAGTTGATCCCGATCCCGACCACCATGGATTCAATGGATCCCGTCTCAAAATCGCTCACTCCCTCCGTGAGAATGCCGCAGATCTTTTTGCCGTCGAGATAAAGGTCGTTTACCCACTTGATCTGTACATCCTTTCCGGTCAGCGACTGAATGGCTCTGGCCGCGGCCACGGAAGCGGCGGTGGTGATGAGAACAGGATTCACAAAGCCCTGGGCTGCTGCCGCCATAGCGTCGGGCCGAAGAACGACGCTGAAATATACGCCGGCGTCCTCCGGTGAGAAAAAGCTGCGTCCCATGCGGCCGCGGCCGGCGGTCTGAGATGCGGCGGCCACTACAGTCAGATGGGGCGCTCCCGCCACGGCCATCTGTTTTGCCGTCAGATTGGTGGATTCCAGGACCGGGTAAGTGTGGATCTCAGGAAGAGGATCCCTGCATTTCAGGAAGGCGGCGATCCCCTGAGGCGACAGGAGATCGCTGGTTTCCGCCAGAGAATATCCGCGGTTGGTGGCCGCGGCGATCTCGTATCCATCGCTGCGCAGCTCGCCGATGGCTTTCCATACAGAGGCTCTGGTGACGGACAGTGCCTCCGCGATCTTCGCGCCGGAGATATACTGGCCCCGATGCTGCTCCAAAACACGAAGCACGTGGTCTTTCATAGTAATTGCTTTTTTTTCTGTCATGGCGAAACCTCCTGCCCGTTGTTGTGCGTAAGTATAATGGTTTTATTATAGGGAACGAAAATTAGATTGTCAATTAATTTTTAAAAAAGGTTTACAATTGAAAAGACTGTGGCGTACAGCGGAATTTGTTTCATGATACGACCAGAATTTAGGGATTTTTTAGGGATTGGTAAAACAGAAATTGCAGAAGATGCCGGTCTGTTGATATAATATAGAAGAAAGATGACATACAGTTGTCATCTTTCTTCCTGTATAATAGAGATAAACAGGAGGAACGAAGGATGAAAATGACAGAAATGATCGAAGAGATCATGTTTGCCCCATGCGGTATGAACTGCAAGGTATGCTATAAGCACTGTTTTACAAAGAAGACAAGAAGACCGTGTCCGGGGTGTCTGGCCAATGATGAAACGGGCAGACCGGAACACTGCCGTAAATGTAAAATAAAAGATTGCGTTCATGAAAAAGGAGTCTCGTACTGTTTTGAATGCAGCCAATTTCCGTGTAAGCTGATAAAAAACCTCGAAAAAAGCTACGTCCAGCGTTATAACGCAAGTTTAATCGCCAATAGTCTGTTCGTAAAGGAGCGCGGCCTTGCGCACTTTATGAGAGATCAACGTAACATTTATACCTGCCCAATGTGCGGAGGGATCTTCTCATTACATGACAGAATCTGCACAGAATGCGGAAATCCTTATCCGCCAGAGGACCGTGAGCCTGAAGAGTGAATCAGGTCTGATTAAATTTCTGTTCAGACGATCCAACGACAACGCGGGGCGTTTTTTACGCCCCGCGTTTATTCTGGAATTAGTATGCCAGGACCAAGTCCTTATGCCATATCATTTTTTCCGGAGACCGGCCGGATCGTTACCGTCCGCTGTTTCGCCGGGCCTGCCGGGGTGGACGTCCGCGCTGTCCTGCGATCCCCCGCTCATGGGTGAACGCTTTATCTTCCGTCTTTTGGTAAACCAGAGGATAGAGACTACCACGGCGGCCAGGATGAGGATCGGCACCAGGTTGTAGGCCAGCAGCACGATAACAGCGCCCAGACCGTCGCCTGCGTTCAGGAATCCGTCCCGGAGAGCGGCGCCCAGTCTCTGGGAGAAGGAGACCTGCCCCGCGGAGCCAGAGCTCAGGCGATCCACCTGACTCAGCGTAATGTTCACGGTGGAATAGCCGATCAGACTGTCGTAGCGGTTCAGCTGGGTGGTATACTGTTCGATCTCGTACTGCACGTCTGTCAGGGAGTCCTCCAGAGCGATGATGTCTTCCATTTTCGTGGCCTGGCCCATGAGCGTCAGAAGACGTTCCTCCTTTGTGCGCAGCGTCTTAACTCTCAGTTCCGTATCGTGGTATTGGGCTCCCACGTCCTCTGCGGATTCTGATCGGCTGACGAGATGGCAGACGTTCTCCGCCGAACTGAGAAAAGCATCAAAGTGTTCCCGGGGCACCCGCACAGTATAATAACCCCGGCGGCTGGATCCGGCGCCATAAGTGCCCAGATCCACCTCTGTGTTTTCAAAGTAGCCGTCATAATCGCTTACAAGCTGGTTCAGACTTTTTGCCGACTGCTCAAAATCTGTGGTTTCCAGAACGACAGAGGCGCGCAGGATCAGTTTCACGTCCGCGCCTTCCGGACGGGAGGGGACGCCGGACTCATCCGCTTGCGCCGACTCGGCGGACGTCCCGTTGACTCCGGCGCCGTAATGAGGTTCCGTATCCGCGATGGAATCGCTGGAAGGGGCGCCGCCGGCGCCGCAGCCGGCCAGAAGCAGGCAAAGGAGGAGCAGGACGGCGATCGGAAGAAAAAGAGACCGCTGTTTTCTGTTGAGTTTTCCGTCGTGCTCCCGGTGGTTTTTCCGACTGTGACAGATTCTCATGAGAATTCCTTTCCCGCGCTTATTTCAGCGCAAATTCATCGGAGATGGATTCGCCGTCGGGCCAGTCCTCCGTCTGAAATGTCAGACGGTAATTGCCGGCGGACAGATCGGGGTAAAAATCGGTGGAGAGAACAGAATTCAACTTTTCATCCACATAGTCGGGAGTTCCGCAGAAGATTCCCGTGCAGTCGACGGAACGCCATTCTCCGTCTTCTTCCCGCTCCAGAAGCGGCACCAGCACTACCTTACGCGTTTCTCCCGTCTCGTTTATGATGGTGTAAGGGATCTCCGCGATAGTCAGAGGATAGATGTCCTCCGTCATTTCCAGACGAAAGGCGCTCTGTTCCGCTTCGCTTCCGTCGTCCTGCACGCCGCCGGATCCGTCCTGATCGGAGGGCGGGTCTGCAGCCCCGCAGGCAGCTGTGAAAAGACACAGCGCAATGCAGAGGCCGGTCAGTAATTTTTTTCTCATATCCAATACTCCTCGCCAGACTTTTTCACTGCAGAAGCCGGGAAAAAGCCAAGTGTTTTTCGGCCTGCCGCGGCGGCGGCCGGGTCTGAGCAAAGACCGGCGGCCGGGCTGCGCGGGGCCTGATAAAGATTAGACGGGAAAACACCAAAAATGTTCCAGTTTTTTTTCGGCGGGCGGACCGTCAGATCAACAGAACGCACCTCTCTGCGGAGTTGAAAGGGCGCGCCTGCAGGAAACGCCGGGCGGCAGCATTTTTAGTTGTGGAACGGAGCGAGGCAGGGTATAATAAAGCGTAAGTTATCATGTCGGGCGGCGGGAAAATTTCAGGAAAGCCTCTGGCCCGGGAAGGAAAGTAAGAAGGATAATAAATGAGACTGAATAAATACATCGCACAGGCGGGCGTGGCCTCCAGGAGAAAGGCGGACGAGCTGACAGCGGCGGGCAAAGTAAAAATCAACGGCGTGGTAATGACGGAGATGGGATACGATGTGAAGCCGGAGGACGTGGTCGAAGTGAACGGCCGGGCGCTGGAAAATGCCGCCAGGCCGGTCTATTACGTGCTGAACAAGCCGGTGGGGTACATCACTACGGCCCAGGATGAACAGGGGCGGCTCACGGTAATGGAGCTGATGGCCGATGTGGAGCAGAGAGTGTTTCCTGTTGGACGGCTGGACTGCAATACATCGGGGCTGCTGATCATGACCAACGACGGAAATCTGGCCTACCGTCTTACCCATCCAAAGCACAATGTCTATAAGACGTACCGGGCCCGGGTCAGCGGATTTCTGTCGCCCGGCAGGGTGGAAAAACTCAGGACCGGCGTGGATATCGGCGGATATGTGACGGCCCCGGCGCAGGTCGCACTGCTCAGGCAGGGGGATCGCTCCGCGATCGTGGAGATCAGTATCTGCGAGGGTAAGAACCGGCAGGTGAGAAAGATGTTCGCCGCTGTGGGCAACAAAGTGGTGGAGCTTCAGCGCACGGCTATCGGCGAACTGAAGCTGGGCCGTCTGAAAGAAGGGCAGTACCGAAAGCTGACGCCGAAGGAAGTGGAGTATCTGAAAAACTGCTGACGGTCCGCGGAATTCCGCGGTCTGTTTTGAGAAAGCCGCAGGCGGGTATACTATGAGAAAACAAGAGCTTTAAGCCGGAAAGGATTTTCATAGTATGGGAGACTTTTATCCGGTGGGACTGGCGCTTACAGGCACCGGTTTCACCTTTTTTATGACGGCGCTGGGAGCGGCCGTCGTCTTTTTCGTAAAAGACGTCATATCGAGTAAAATAGAGAGCGCGTTTCTGGGCTTTGCCGCAGGCGTGATGGTGGCCGCATCCGTGTGGTCCCTTTTAATGCCGGCAATGGACTTCGCCCGTCAGCAGGGCCAGAGCGAGCTGCTGACCGCAGCGGGAGGTTTTCTGCTGGGGGGCGTGTTTCTGTTTCTTCTGGACAAAACGCTGCCTCATCTTCACATTCAGGGAGACGAGCGCGAGGGAGTGAAGACAGACTGGAACCGCACCACGCTCCTGGTGCTGGCGGTAACGCTGCACAATATTCCGGAGGGTCTGGCCGTGGGCCTGTCCTTCGGGCTGGCAGGCATGGAAAACCAGAATGTATCCCTTGCCGCCGCCATGGTTCTGGCCCTGGGCATGGGACTTCAGAATTTTCCCGAGGGAGCGGCGATCTCTCTGCCCCTGAAAAAAGAAGGCTGTTCGAAGATGAAGTCCTTCGTCTACGGAGCGCTGTCGGGCATCGTGGAGCCCATCGCAGGCGTCATCGGCGCCCTGATGGCAGAACATATCGTGACCGCCATGCCGCTGCTGCTGTCCTTTGCGGCGGGAGCCATGATCTACGTGGTGGTGGAGGACCTGATCCCTCAGGCCCACCTGGGCGAACACTCCCACGGCGGAACAGTGGGCGTGATGCTGGGCTTTGTCCTCATGATGGTGCTGGACATCGGTCTGGCGTGACCGATCCCTTTTCGGAAGCGGCAAAGGCGGGATAACGGCGCGGCAATGACGCAGTAAAGACTGGAAAAGACGCGGCAATGATCGGGAAAGAATTGTACAAGGGGGATATGGTAAGATGCAAAATTTTTCTCAGGAACTCAGGGGAGCGATCTTCGACATGGACGGTACGCTTCTGGATTCTATGTCTATCTGGAATGATATGGGCGCCAATTACCTGCTCAGCCGGGGCGTAAAGCCCAGGCCGGATCTTCTGGAGGCCCTGCGTCCGCTGAGCCTGCGCCAGGCGGCGGAGTACCTGACCGCTCATTACGACGTGGACCAGACGGAAGAGGAGATCATGGAAGCGGTAAATTCCAGCATCGAGCATTTTTACAGAGAGGAAGCGCGGCTGAAGCCGGGCGTGCTGGAGATGCTTGAACGGTGGAAAACGGCCGGGGTGCGGATGTGCGTGGCCACAGCCACGGACCGCTATCTGGCGGAGGCGGCCCTGTCCCGGACCGGCGCGCTTGCGTACTTTGAAAAGGTCTTTACCTGTACGGAACTGGAGACGGGAAAGGACCGGCCCGACATTTTTCTCACAGCCCTGAATTATCTGGGAACGGACAAAGAGTCTACCTGGGTCTTTGAAGACGCGCTGTTTGCGGCGCAGACCGTCAAAGGAGAAGGGATCCCCCTGGCTGTGATCCGGGACGCCTCCTCCGAAGATCAGAGGGAAGAATTGTTGGATCTGGCGGACGTGTATATCGAGAACTGGGCGGAATTGCCCGGATTTATGGCGGATCCGGAGATCCTTTGAGAGCGCCGGAAGGACGCGTCTGCCGCCGGATGCCGGCGGAAGGGGAACAGGTGTCCTTCTGGAAAATACACAAATTGCCCTTTTTGTACGGAACAGATTCGACTGCGCGGTCGGCCGTGATTTTTGTATTATTTATATGGAAAGCGTTTGACCTTTCCATAGCGGTGGTATATAATAAGCATCGTTGAAAACAAAATAGTTTTGCCTTATCAAGAGCGGCTGAGGGAATAGGCCCTGTGAAGCCCGGCAACCTAGGTGCGTGGCGCGCGAGCGTCAGGTAGAAAAGGTGCTAAGTCCTACAGGTGAAAACCTGAAAGATGAGGAATTGCGTGTAAACCCAAAAAACCTCTTCTTTCGTGAGAAGAGGTTTTTTAATCGGAAGAACGTACCGAAGAACGGCGCGGACGGAAGAGAAACGGTTTGCCTCGTGAAAGTGAGCGAGCTGAAAGAATTTCAAGAGACTTTTTAACGAGGCCGGGAGACCGGCAGATAACGCGATAAGGCGGACCAGTATGAGGAAGCCTGCCGCTTCGGCGGAGGGAGGTCCTGCGGAAGGAAACGACCGCGGGAAAGAGCTCCCGTCCGGCGGAGCGCTGGTGTAAAGGAGGATTTAAAATGGCGAGAAGATTATTTACATCCGAGTCCGTCACCGAAGGACATCCGGATAAGATGTGCGACCAGATCTCTGATGCGATCCTGGACGCGATCATGGAAAAAGACCCCCAGGGGCGCGTGGCGGCTGAGACCACTGTTACCACCGGTCTGGCGCTGGTAGTGGGTGAGATAAGCACCAACTGTTACGTAGATATTCCCAAGACGATCCGGGATGTCATCTGTGAGATCGGATATACAAAGGGAGAGTACGGCTATGACGGCAGGACCTGCGCGGTGATGACGGCTATCGACGAGCAGTCCGGCGACATTGCCATGGGCGTTAATAAAGCGCTGGAATATAAGGAAGGTATCCTTTCCGACAATATCGACACCATAGGAGCGGGAGATCAGGGACTGATGTTCGGCTATGCCTGCAACGATACGCCGGAGCTGATGCCCATGCCTATCTCGCTGGCGCAGAAGATGGCGAAGCGGTTGTCCGACGTGAGAAAATCCGGCGAGGTCCCCTATCTGAGACCGGACGGAAAGACGCAGGTCACCGTAGAATACGACGGGGACAAAGTGGTCCGGGTGGACACTGTGGTCGTCTCCACTCAGCACGACCCGGAAGCGACCCAGGAACAGATCCGCAAAGATATGATCGAAAAGGTGATCAAGCCTATCGTGCCTGCGGAACTGCTGGACGATAATACAAAGTACTACGTAAATCCCACCGGACGTTTTGTGGTGGGCGGTCCCCACGGAGATTCCGGGCTGACCGGCAGAAAGATCATCGTAGACACTTACGGCGGGTTCGCCAGACACGGCGGCGGCGCCTTCTCGGGGAAGGATCCCACAAAAGTGGACCGCTCTGCGGCTTACGCGGCCCGCTACGCGGCCAAGAACATCGTGGCCGCCGGATTGGCCGACCAGTGTGAGATCGAGCTGGCCTATGCCATCGGCGTGGCGAAGCCGGTTTCCGTTCTGGTGGACAGCCACGGAACCGGAAAGGTATCCGACGAAAAGCTGGCGGAACTGGTGGAAAAGCATTTCGACCTGCGGCCGGCGGCTATCATCCGCGATCTGGACCTGAGACGGCCGATCTACAGACAGGTAGCGGCGTACGGTCACTTTGGGAGAACGGATCTTGACCTGCCCTGGGAGAGAACGGACAAGGCGGAACTGCTGAAGAAAGACGCAGGACTGTAGGCGTCGGAAATAAAATCAGCCGGGTCTCAGCGAGATTGGCGTAGGGAGAGCGGAAGGAATGTAGGAAATCCGCGGATAAACGCGCCGGCAGTTCGTCCGCGGATGCACCAATTTTTATCCCTGGGGATAAGATGTATTGTGCGGTACAGGAAATGGCCGCGGAGCGGGCCGTTTCCCGCGCTTGTCTTCCGTTTGCAGGAGTCTGCCGGCGGAAGACCGATCAGAATTATCGACAAATGTGGATTGAAGGAGAAGCGTCAGCGCTTCGCAGGAGGAAAATAATGAGCTTAAAAGTAGCAAAGTTTGGAGGAAGCTCTGTAGCAGACGCCATTCAGCTGGCAAAGGTAAAGAAAATCGTCGACCATGATCCGGCGCGCAGGTACGTGGTGGTATCTGCGCCGGGAAAGCGGTTCGACGGCGACAATAAGATGACAGACCTGCTTTATCTGTGCAGGACCCATATCGAACACAATGTACCTTACGATCAGGTGTTTCAGGTGATCTGCGACAGATTCCGCGCCATGGAACTGAATCTGGGCGTGAAAGTGGATCTGGACAGCGAATTTGACACGATCAGAAAGAATCTGGATGAGGGAGCGGGCCCGGACTACATAGCCAGCCGAGGCGAGTATCTGAACGCGCTGCTGACGGCCAGCTATCTGGGTTTTGATTTTGTAGACACGGCCGGACTGGTACGGTTCGACGAGAAGGGCAGACTCATGGATGAAGAAACGGACAAGGCTCTGAGAGAAGAACTGGAAAAGCATGAAAACGCTGTGCTCCCAGGCTTTTACGGGACCACGCCCGACGGAAAGGTGAAGACCTTCTCCAGAGGAGGCTCCGATATTACAGGGTCGCTGGTGGCCAAGGCCGTGAGAGCGGACGTCTACGAGAACTGGACGGACGTGCCGGGCTTTCTGGTGGCCGATCCCCGCATCGTCAACAACCCGGAACCGATCGAAACGATCTCCTATCAGGAACTGAGAGAGCTGTCCTACATGGGCGCCAGCGTGCTCCACGAGGACGCCATCTATCCGGTGCGCACGGTGGATATTCCCATCAATATCAGAAATACCAACGATCCGCAGCACCCGGGAACCACCATCGTCTCCGAGGCGAGCCCCAAGGACGGCAGGATCATCACCGGCATCGCGGGAAGCAAGGGCTTCACGGTCGTTGCTCTTTACAAGAACATGATGAGCTCCGAGCGGGGGTTTGTCCGCCGGACCCTGGGCATCTTCGAGGATCTGGGCATCAAGTTCGAACATCTTCCCAGCGGCATCGATACGCTGTCCATCGTCATCTCCAACAAGGAGCTGGGCGATCGGCTGCCGGAGCTGCTGGAGGAGATCGAGCGCAGAATGAATCCTGACAGCATCGAGGTCAGCGACGATATCGCGCTGATCGCCACCGTGGGCTGGGGAATGGCCCGCCGCACCGGCGTGTCGGCCAGATTGTTCGGCGCGCTGGCGGAAGCGGAGGTCAATATCCGCATGATCGATCAGGGTTCCAGCGAGATGAATATCATCGTCGGCGTCCACAACAAGGACTTCGAAAAGGCGATCCGGGCGATCTACGAGGCCTTTCAGGAGAACTGACCGGTTCGGGATGAGAGGGCTGACCAGAGCGGCGCTCTGAAAACAGAAACGAACGATTGAATAACAGCCGGACAAACGCCGTCCCCTTCTTTCTGCTGGAAGACAGGAAGACAGGGACGGGGCGTTTGTCCGGCTTTTTCTTTTTCTGTGCAGTTTTTGTCTTGCTTTTGTTCTACTTTTGTCCTGTATTCGTCCTGTATTCGTCCTGCTTTCGCCCTGTATTCGTCCTGCTACCGTCCTGTTTCCCTCCTGCTTTCGTCCTGTTTTCATCCTGTGGTTTCGGTTCGGGGGATCCGGTTCGGGGGATGCTGCGGCCCGGAGCCGGGAAGGCGCCGACAGGAATTTGTTTTAGAGTCACGGGTTTTGTGGTATACTTTACATAGGAAAAAAGAAAGGCAGGAAGGGACATATGGGAGACAGGAGAGAACCCGGGAACCGTCGGGAACCCAGGATTTACACAATAAAGCGTTCTGAGCTGCCGCCGGGATCGGAGAACGGCAGGCCGCGGGGAATCGTGGCGGCGGTGCGCAGGCGAGGGCTGCCGGAGAAAAAAATGCAGGCGTTCAGAGGGAGGGTGCATCCCCTGAAATACGGCCGCCCGGGCGGCGGGCTCCGGATGAGGGTAAAAAGCTGCGCGGACGACTTCTGCGGCGTGCCTGACGATATGCTGGACGAGATGCTGCAGAGGGCGGTGGAAGTGCGTATACAGGAAAATGTGAGAGCGGGATTCCCCACTGCCCATTATGACCGGGAACGGCGCAGGGCGTATATGGAGTACCCGGACGGAAGACGCGTCTATGAGTAAAAAACCGGAGATCATCGTCTTTGCCGGGCCCAATGGGTCAGGCAAGAGCAGCATTACCATACAGGCCCGGATATTACAGCCCTATATCAACGCCGACGATATTAAAAGGGAGAAGGGCTGTACCGATCTGGAAGCGGCGGAAGAGGCGGACAGACTGCGCTTTGCAGCCATAGACGAAAAGCGTGATTTTTCATTTGAAACGGTTCTGTCCACGCACAGAAAGATCGAGATGCTGGAGCGGGCAAAAAAGAGAGGATATTTCATCCGCTGCGTCTACGTGCTGACGGACGATCCGCAGGTCAACATCATGCGGGTGGCGGTAAGAGTGGAGAGCGGCGGACACAATGTGGAAAAGCGAAAAATCGTCCAACGGTATCACCGCTGCATGGAGCTGGTACCGGAAGTATTCTGGCTTTCCAACGTCTTCTATCTCTACGACAATACGGAACGGCCGGAACGGATCGCCATGAAAAAGCGGGATCAGCTGTTTCTGTACGGCAACGACTTCTGGAGCGAGGACCGGATCCTCAATCTGCTGAATCTGATCGTGAAGAAATGAGAGAAGGCGGCTCCGGGTCAACGGGAGCGGGGAATTAAACTGCATAGAGCGTCCTTTCCGGCTTGAAAACGCCGGAAGGGGCGCTGTTTTTTTACGCCGTTTTTTACAGACTGTTCTGCAACAGGTCTCCGGCTCCGCGGTTTTGCACTTGTAGCGAGTTTGTCCGCCATTCGCTGCGGTCCGGGGGCGGCTGTGGGGCCTGGGCCCCCTCCCCCGGTGAGTCGTGGGCTTTCGATGGATTGGGGCTTGAGGTTGGATGTTGGGTCCCAGCTGATTGTGATCTTGTGGTTGGCTGATGGTCTCTCCAGCGGAGGAGCGTCGGTCTCCAAGGGCTGTTGATCTCCGGGGGAGGGATGTCGGTCTCCGGGGGCTGTTGATTTACGGCGTAATGAGCAATTTCTAGATATTTTTTTCTGTTTCACCGAAAAAGAGCTTCCAAATAGGCGATAGTTAATTTTTTTTTGAGATTTATACTGTACCCATAAGTGTGGACACGACCAGATTTTAGATACCCCAATTATGGACACACAGCCCGCTAGGGTTTTGGTGCATCCTGCAAAATAGACATTCGCTTTTGTGTATGGTACGCTAG
>Ga0129308_1003409_pt1 | contig 11459 bp, 7 predicted proteins | sample L827metagenome_FD_94440 | JGI IMG/M metagenome (GOLD analysis project Ga0129308, IMG submission 94440) | Ring-tailed lemur group fecal microbial communities from Wisconsin, USA - L827 metagenome | ecosystem: Host-associated > Mammals > Digestive system > Large intestine > Fecal | place: USA... | reverse complement strand
CCATCACATTGTGGACAACTATAAAATGAGCCTTTGCAGCAGGTACCTGGTCAAGGCCTATGAGGATATTTTTTTTGTGGACAGAGCTGCCAGGACCTTCCACCCGGTGGCCTATGGGCGCAGGCCGGCGCTGTCCATTGAGGACAGCTGGGACATTGACACGATTATTGACCAGCGTGTCCCTCCGGCAGAGCTGGAAGCGGTACACAGCCTGTTCTCCAGGAAATCCATGGAGGCGATCATTGCCGGCAATGGCTCCCGCAGCGTGGATTTCAGAAGAAAGGACGACTTTGGAAACCATTCCTGGGTCAGAGGGACACTGTATCCGGTGCCCATTAATGGAGTCAATGAGCTGATGTTTGTGGTGCAGGATATTCAGAACGAGCAGCAGCTGAAGGCCCTGAAGGCGGAAAAGGAGGATGTACTCTACTCCATCATCCACCCACGCTCTGTGATCTATGAATGGGATGCCCACAGCGGCCGGCTGCAGGTGCTGAAGCGGGACTTAAAACGCACCCCTTGTTTCGCAGAGCAGGAGAACATCCCTCTGCCGGAGCTTGTGGATCAGCTGTGCGAGCAAAATATCGATTCCTCCGAAAGGGCAAAGGCCCGGGCGTTTTTGACCTGCGAAAACATGCACAGATGCGCAAGGGATCAGCGCAAGCGATCCATTACCCTGCTTCTGGACTCGGCGCATCACAAATACTGCTGGATAAAGGTATTTATCCTGCCCTCCTCCCTGTCCAATACAAGGGCCTATCTGGTGCTGGAAATGATGGATCGGAAGGAAGGCCTGTATCCGATTTTGGAATCCTATCTGCGGGAGACGGTGGATTACTGCTATTGTGTGGATTTAAAAACAGGCTATTTCTTCCGTGTCGTCGGCGATGAGGGAGCCAAGGGAATGCCGCCCAAGGAAGGGTATTGCTATACCCAGGCAATGGAAGAGTACGTTGACCGGTTTGTCGTGGAGGAAGAACGGAATCAGGTCAAGAAGCTGATGAATCCGGAATGTATTTTTAAGACCCTGGAAACCGAGCCGGAATACGCCTTCGAGGAAAATGTCATTGAGGAGAATGGGGAAATCCGGAAGAAACGCCTGACCTGCAGGCCCTTCCATCAGTCGAAGGCCTATGTACTGCTGCAAAGAATGGATATTACAGAGCTAAGCAACAAAGAGCAGATGCTGGAAACCGCTCAGCGGGAGTCCGTGACGGATCCTCTGACCCAGGTGTATAACCGACTGGGCGGGAGAAGGCTGATTCTTGAGGCGCTAGAAAAGACAAAGGAATCAGAAAACGCAGCGATGATCCTGCTGGATTTGGATCACTTCAAGGAGGTCAACGATCAATTCGGCCATCCGGTGGGAGACTGGATATTGCAGGAAGCGGCCCGAAGGCTACAGGACTGCTTCCGGGCTGGGGACATTATTTGCCGCCTGGGCGGAGACGAATATATGGTCTTCCTGAAGAACATATCCCGGAAGTCCAACATTCACCCGGTGTTGGCCCGTCTGGAAAAGAAGCTGCGGCTTGTCTTTGAAAAGGGCGGGCAAAAAATCTCGGTGACGGCATCGGTGGGAGCGGCCTTCTACAAGGGGCAGTCCTACGAGGAACTGTACAAGCAGGCGGATATTGCCCTGTACCGTGCAAAGAAGGAAAAGTGCGGATACGCTCTGTTTGGGGAACGGGAAGAAGAAATTTGAGCAAGAAAGGCAGGAAGGAGGCCTGGAAGCCATGGAGAAGCAAAAAGTTCTGATTGTGGACGATTCAGAGATGAACCGTGTGCTTTTGACAGATATTTTGGAGGGGCAGTATGAGGTGACGGAGGCGGAAAACGGGCGCCAGGCCATGGAAATCCTGAACCAAAATGAAACGGATTTCTGGTTCATACTGCTGGATATTATGATGCCGGAAAAGGATGGCTTTGCGGTGCTGGAGTATATCAGGCAGCGGTATTGGAACGACCGGGTAGTGGTGATGATGATCTCCTCCGACGACTCGCCGGAGAACATCAGCCGGGCTTACAGTCTGGGCGCCTTTGACTACATCGGCCGTCCCTTCGACCCCATGATCGTCCGCAAGCGGATCGCCAACACCCTGCTGCTCTTTGCCCGCCAGCATGACCTGGAAAAAACGGTGCGGGAACAGTTCCTGGAGCAGCAGAAGAACAATGATCTAATGGTCTCCATTCTGTCCCATATTGTGGAATTCCGGAACGGAGAAAGCGGCCTCCATATTCAGCATGTGAAAGCCATCACAGAACTGCTGCTCAGGCAGTTGGCCCAGTGCACCGACCGGTATGCCCTCTCCGAGGATAAAATCGCCCTGATCAGCACCGCCTCCGCCATCCACGACGTGGGAAAAATCTCCATTCCAGCGGAGATCCTGAACAAGCCCGGCAGGCTTACCCCGGAGGAATTTGAGATCATGAAGACCCATGCAAAGATTGGCGCCGAGATGCTCTCCGATCTTCCCACCGATCAGTCCAGCTCGGAGCTGGTGGAGGTGGCCTACGGGATCTGCCGGTGGCACCATGAGCGATATGACGGCAGAGGATACCCGGACGGACTGAAGGGCGAGGAGATTCCCATTGCCGCTCAGGTGGTGGCTATGGCCGATGTATATGACGCCCTGACCAGTGAGCGCTGCTATAAAAAGGCCTTCTCTCATGAGGTGGCCATAGAGATGATTCAGGCAGGAAAGTGCGGCACCTTCAATCCGCTGCTGCTGCAATGCCTGGTGGAGATTTCCGACCGGCTGAAGCGTTCCCTGGAAAATGTGGGACAAGCGTGGAACGAAGAGCCAAATCGCAAGCAGGGCTCCCGGAGCCGACAGCAGACGCATTCCCAGCAGCCGGGGTATAAGCAGCTTCTGTATGTGGATCCCCTGACCCAGGTTTACAACCGCCGCTATTTTCAGGAATACATCCAGGAGAATGAGGGTGTGGCAGCGGCGATCCTGGTGGACGTGGATGAGCTCAAAGAGGTCAATAAGACATACGGGCAGGAGGCCGGCGACCTGTTGCTGCGGCGGACGGGGGAGACTCTGCAGTCGCTGATCCGGAAAAGCGACCCTGTAATCCGCTATGAGGGCGACGGATTTCTGCTTGTCTTCAGCAGTATGGCCAAGAGCACCTTCCAGGCCAGACTGGAGGAAATCGGTCAGCGCTTCCGGGAACTGACCGAGCAGGGGTGGCTGCAATCTTCGGTGAGTGTTACGGGCTTCTGGGGCCTGGGCCAGTCCAGGACACTGCTCTCCATGGTGGCCTCTTCGGCAGGGGCTCCTCAGTATCCAAAGGGTCAGGTGACCATCCGCTTCCTGGATGAAAAAGAAAGCGGCAGCATATAACGGGAGGAAAAAATCATGAATCTAAAAGAATGCTACCTCCAATTCGGGGGGGATTATGAGAGCGTTTTGGGCAGACTGCGCCGGGAACAGCTGGTGGAGAAATTTATGCTGAAATTTCTGGAGGATAAAAGCTTTGCCCAGTTTGAAGCTGCCATGGCCAGCGGGAACTACGAGGAGGGGCTGCGAGCGGTGCACACCCTGAAAGGAGTCTGCCAGAACCTTTCCTTTACCGCCCTCTACGAAAGCAGCAACCAGGTCACCCAGGCCATGAAGAACCACGATTACGCAAAAGCCATGGAAATGGCACCCCGGCTGTCGGAGGATTATCACCGACTCATCCAGGCGGTAGAAGACTACCGGCGCTCCGGGGAGGAATAATCCAATGGAACTGGTTCAAAGCAAGAATGCCATCATGCGCTTTTTGAAGCTCAGCTTCGTGGGGGTTGTGATCTTCAGCGTTTTTTCCTTCACCTGCCTGGGATTGTATATGAACAACAAGAGCCATGAGGCTTTTCATAAAATTGGAAACATCTATCTCTCCGGCACAAGCGAGCAAATATCCAAGCATTTTGAGTCGGTGATCCAACTGCGCTTTAACCAGGTGGAGGGCTTGGTCTCAGTGGTCTCATCAGAAGAATGGGAGCAGGAGGACCTGTATCAGGAACTGGCCTACCGGGCAAACGTCCGGGGGTTTGCATATCTCGCCCTCTGCGCCCCTGACGGCACCATGGAAACTCTGAGCGGAAAGCCGATTCAGCCTTTGAACCCGGAGCCCTTTACCCAAGCACTGGTGGACGGAGAACGGCGGGTCGCCATCGGCGCTGACGAAGACGGCAAGCAAGTGGTTCTGTTTGGAGTGGATGCAAATTATCCCATGCCCCAGGGCGGTGCCAGCACTGGACTGGTGGCGGCGGTTCCCCTGGAATACATCACTGAGTTTCTCTCTCTGGACGGGGAAGACCAGATGATGGCCCTCTGCATTGTCAGAAATGACGGCACCTTTGTCATAGAAAATGATAATATGTGCCTGGGAGATGATTCTCAGCGGTTACCAGAGCTGCTCAGTCCCTACCCCGGCGCCCAGGACCTGACATATCGCATGGAAGATTTTGACCAGGCACTGGAAAATAACCAGACCTATGGCGCGGTTGTTTCGGTGGGCGGAGAGGAGGAGAAGCTGTACAGCGTGCCCCTGTCCAACTCCGAATGGAACCTGATCTCCATCATGCCGAATAACCAGATCAACGATGTGCTGGATACCTTAAATGTCCAGCGCACCAGATTCACGGTGCTGGCCTGCCTGTCTGTTTTGACTCTGATGATTCTGATCTTCGCCCGCTATTTCCAAATGAGCAACGCCCAGATCAAGGAGCTGGAAAAATCCCGCCAGGAGGCATCTGCGGCCAGCAAAGCAAAGAGTGAGTTTTTGGCCAATATGAGCCATGACATCCGAACGCCCATGAACGCCATTGTGGGCATGACAGCCATTGCCACCGCCCACCTTGACGACCTGGAGCAGGTAAAAAACTGCCTGCGCAAGATCGCCCTGTCAAGCAAGCAGCTGCTGGGGCTGATTAACGACGTTCTGGACATGTCCAAGGTGGAGAGCGGGAAGATGACCATGACGGCGGAAAATATCTCCCTGAAGGAGCTGTTTGACGGAATTGTCAGCATTATGCAGCCCCAGATCAATGCGAAGGGGCAGCACTTTGAAGTGCATGTTGACAAGGTCAGGACGGAAAATGTGGTCTGCGACGGCGTCCGCCTGAATCAGGTGCTGCTGAATCTTCTGTCCAACGCCACAAAATACACCCCGGAAGGCGGCAGGATTCAGCTGTCCCTTTGGGAGGAGGTTTCCCCCAAGGGCGACAACTTTGCCCAGACTCATATTATGGTGACGGATAATGGCATGGGCATGTCGCCGGAATTCCAGGAAAAAATATTTGAAGCCTACAGCCGGGCTGACAGTGCCAGAACCCAAAAGATTGAAGGCACCGGCCTGGGCATGACCATCACAAAATACATCGTGGACGCCATGGGAGGGACTATTCAGCTTCAAAGCCAGCTTGGCAAGGGCAGTCAGTTCCATCTGACCTTCGACTTTGAGAAAGCGCCGGTAACGGAGGTGAACATGGTTCTGCCTCCCTGGAACATGCTGGTGGTGGACGACGATGCCTTCTTATGCGAGTCCACCATAGAGGTTCTGAAGACCTTTGGAATCCATGCAGAGTGGACACTGAGCGGAGAAAAGGCCATTGAGATGGCAGTGGAGCGCCACAACAGAGGCGCAGATTACCAGATCGTATTGCTGGACTGGAAGCTTCCGGGGATGAACGGCATTCAGACGGCCAGGAAGCTGCGGGAGCATCTGCACGAAGAGGTGCCGATCCTGCTGATCTCGGCCTATGATTGGAGCGAATTTGAAGCGGAGGCAAGGGAGGCGGGAATCAACGGCTTTATTTCCAAGCCCCTGTTCAAATCCACCCTGTTTTATAATCTGCGCAAGTACGTCAACAAGGAGGAGGCTCAGGAGGAATCCCCGCAGCAGGGAGCGGAATTCACCGGGCGGCGGATTCTTCTGGCAGAGGACAATGAACTCAACTGGGAGGTAGCCAAGGAGCTGCTCTCCGATCTGGGTGCGGCGCTGGAATGGGCCGAAGACGGGAAGTATTGCCTTGAAAAGTTTGAAGCTTCCCCGGCTGGATTCTACGACCTGATCCTGATGGATCTTCGCATGCCCCGAATGACGGGGTATGAGGCAACCGCAGCCATTCGTAAGTCGGCTCATCCGGATGCCCAGAAAATTCCCATTATTGCCATGAGCGCCGACGCATTCCCCGAAGATGTCCAGCGCTGCCTGGAAAGCGGCATGAACGGCCATATCGCAAAGCCAGTGGATCCGGAGGCTCTCGCCAAACAGGTGGAGCGGTATTGGAAGTGAGGGCAGCATAGCCGGGCCCCGGTACTTCAAATACAGAGGTGAGTGGCTGAACAGCATCCGTCATCGGTTGGGAGTATAAGAAGACATCAGTAGGCATTCAATAATCGCCCGGTAGCGCTTAAAACGGCAGACCTCGTGCTGAGGTCTGCCGTTTTGAGTGATTCCGGGCGATTATTGGGCATTTCTCCCTCTTGTAATTCTAAGCTTATCTATGGCTTTTCTAACATATGTCACTCTTAACAGGTAAATCAAAAAGCCATATGCTACGACAATATAACTCCCCATGATTAAAAAGCTTATATAAATACTTGTGCTCAGCGTTCTTCTAATAAAGAATGCCGTAATCCCAACTATTCCTGTCGCAATCAGAACCTTCAAGCCATCAATAAAACATGAATCCAAAGAGAAACTCGGTATATATTTCCGAACACCAGGCAGCAATAGTATCGTAACAAGCAACATTGCAATGCTTGTAGCTAAAGATATGCCTGCAACACCCATAAATTTTGACAGAATAATACTTAATGCCACATTCACACATACAGATATTGCGCCATTAATCATTGGAGCTTTGGTATCTTGAAATGCATAATAAACCTTAACGATATTAGCTCTTGCAGCTTGAAAAAAGAAACCTGCAGCATAACCAATAACCACACTATTTGTTCTTGTAATTGCCTCTACATCAAAATTCCCTCTTCCATACAAAACTCCAACTATAGTATCTCCTGCTGTAAAGCACATAACCATAATTGGCATAATGATTACCAGCAAATACTCCAGTGATCGTTTTAGATTATTCCCAACCCTTTTTACATTTCCCTCAGCAATCCATGTTGCATAGTGGGAAAAGAGGACTGTAGACAACGATGTTACTATCAAAGATGTAACAATCTCATTGACAGAAGCTCCATACGAAAGTACTGATACACTGCCATAACCAAGTCCCGATGAAATCTGCTTGTCTACAATATCATTAATTTCATAAATTGCATTGCCAACAAGTAACGGTCCTGCAAGACAGATTAGCTTTATTATGCTTTCCCTCTCTGTGGAGATTTTGAACTGAAATTGAAAGCTATTTTTTGCATTCCATGTAATTTGCAAGCATTGTAAAAAGCCTGCGAGAACAAACGCCCAAAGCAATACAGATACTCCCAAACTGGGGTAGAACAAAACAGTCGCAATAATAACAAAAAGGTTTTGTAATAAAGCCTGTCCCTTTCCAGGCAGAAATCTTTTATCTGTCTCTAGTACCACATTAATAATCAAATAGTAGCAGCTAAAGACAAACATTATCGCCATAATTTTGATATATTCAGCTAGGTCTTGCAGTTGCGCATCTTCATATGAAGGCGCCAATATCTTTGATATCTCGTTTGAAAAGCACACAAACACAACAGCTATTATCCCTGCTATTGGAATAAACACTCTAAGGACTGCATTTATCAAATTATTCGAAGACTCTCGGCCATTCTTGAGCAATCGATTCGTGTGCATTGAAAGCAGGGAAATTGATATTGATGAGAAAAAGACAGTACATAGCGCAACAATCACCTCGGATGCGATAAAAAAAGCATCTGTTTCAGCAGTCGCTCCACAAACAGCTGCAATCAAGGATTTCTTTACCAGTCCAAGAATCTTTATAACGAATACCGCAACCGTCAATTGTAATGTTGATCCTATGATGCTGTACTTTTGGGGCATTGTTATCTCGTTCTCCTTCCAACCTTCTTTTTTGTTCAAAAAACTTATATTCTCATAAATCTCCCCAGGCACCTGACAACACAAGAATTACAAGTATATACTCTGGAATTGTCTGCAAAAAACCATCACCCCAACATCCCTTGGATTTATTGATTATCTAAAACGGTATGGTACAACCAAAGTCCACTCTGGTCTATATACTAAGACAATTATCATATATGCCGCCGAAAAAAACACAACTACCGTATTCAATAAAGCCCGACTTCTCGCGCTGTGGATTTCAGATGTTACTTCTGGAATCCACAGCAGGTAAGAGTAAATACTAAACATTCCAGCAATCCGGCCCCATATTTCCATACGCATAGATAGTGTATCAAATATAATTGTCAATGAAAGCATAATCGCAGCAAATCTTTGGGGGTTGTTAAGCGCTTTGCTTTTGAATACAATTGCTCCAACAACAGCAACGGTAAGCTGAATCAATGTGTTAAACAGCGATGCGTTGTAGTTAGCGTCACTCCACGTACCACGGAAATATCCAGCATACTGGGGCAAAATCTTTATCGCAACAATCAACACAACAGAATAAGCTCCGAAAACACCCACGGCAATTAATATTGTTTTTCTCAACATATTGCTCACAGTAAAGCCCTTGTATTCGCCACTTGTACGATTGTAACGAATGATAAGGAGCCATGGGATAAATCCCACAAATGCAGCTGTATGAAACGTTGTTGCAAACAGGATTAGGATTGCAGAAACTGCTCTTTGTATTCTTCCATCTTTTCTAATCAAAATCATAAAAGATGCCTCTGTAATCGACAAGGCAATGGTCTGCCGCATTGCGTTCATCTGAGAAAAATATGCTCCCAGTAAAATATAAAGCATCATACTGAGAACCGGATTTTTTGAATACTTATAAGTTAGAACGCAAGCGGTTCCCACACATATTGCGGAAGAAACTATTAACAAAATTCCTGGGTCTTTTGATATATGATGTAAAATTTCTGCATAAAGTAAGAATCCAATCTCATATCGTTTTTTCAATATTTCAAGATTATCTATATCATTAAAAATCCGCACATATTCTTTTGTATCTGCTCCCACGGAAAATGCACGGCATCCAGATACAATTAGCATCATTAAAAAAACGATCCATAAATATGTCTTTGTCCGATATTTCGATCGATGTGGTTGAATGGGAACACTTACCAAAAAAATAAGTGCAACCATAATCCAGTATATATCCATTTATTCTCCTCCGTGCCTCCGCAGCAATCCATCATATACTTTTATCAGTCTTTCACCACAGCCCACATCAGAAAAAATACTCTGCTTCAGCTCGTTAGAATACACCTCCCTGTTAACTTTTCGACTCAACGCATTTGCTAAAAATTTGACCCAAGCATTTACGGGCTCACCAAGGCTTATATGATCCACAAGCTCCGTATACACCATTTCATCTGTAATTGTATCTGAAACTACCATGGGCAGTCCCATTGCTTGAGCTTCGACTCCTGTTACAGGGAGGCCCTCAAATAAGCTGGGCAGAAAAAAGCAATCCATAGCCTGATATAAATCAAGCACATCATTTCTGCTTCCCAGCAATTTAACTTTTTCAGCCAACCCCTGGGACTCAACGTAGCGTTTCACTCGGTTGTCAAGCTCGCCGCTCCCAATCCACCAGTACTCCGCATTTGGAATCATTATTTGAAGTTTCTTAAAAACATTTATGGCAAAATACGGATTTTTTTGTTTGGCTAATCGGCCAACTGTTCCTACAATCACCTTCCCCGCTGCATTCATTTGGCTTCGAATTGCTAGACGTCTTTCTTCTTCAAAGTGATACTTTTCTGAGGCAATTACGTTTGGCACAATTGTAAATTCTCTATTTCCAAACATAGCCGTCCCGGCCATCCTTGAGCAGGCAGCAAAATCTGTTGCTAATCCACGCAAAACGGGGAGAAAAAATTTGTTGCGAACTTCTTTTTTACGAGTCTCACCGAGTCTTGTATTATGGCTGTGCAAAATACGGACGGAAATGCCAGCTCTCTTTGCACACCACATCATAGGGATAGATATATGAAGTGTATTATTGTGGATAACATCATATTTCTTAGTCACAAGTATCTCATTACATTTTCTAAGATGCTCCTTCAAATTTTTAACTTGCGGCAGAATATAAATCGTGCTCCCCAACTGCTGTATTTCTTCATAATAAGGTGACGGTCGGTCTGAATACAAAGCAAAATCCATATGTATCTTACTGGGATCAAGTTTCCTGTAATAGTTTATTGCAAAACTTGCAACGCCATTAGAAACACGGAGGTTTGGAACTATCATCAAAACCCTTATTTGTCGCATTTATCAGTCCACTGTCCTATCAAATATTTTATTTGTTGTTCGCTGCTCTAGCTCATAGCTTTTTCAATATCTTCAAATGCCACCGGTATGATTACATGTATAAATTACAGGGCCTTTTACACAGTGCTTTCTTTCGTTCCTCAAGCATTATCTATTCCTCTTAGATGATTAAGTGTTTCCTTGATACCATCAGTCAAGGAATATTTGCTGTGCCAACCCAACGCTCTGATTTTGTGATTATCTAATATGCAGTTTTGCGGTTTTGAGAATCCTTTGGATTCCACCTCATCCGGCTTTTCAAATACAACCTTTGTTCCAGCCTCTTTTGCACAGATTTCTGCATATTCGGCAATCGAAGCAACGGATGTTTCATTTGAAATATTGTATACTTCCCCAGGCAGTCCTTTTTCCAGCAGAAAAAACAAACCTCTTGCAATATCAATCACATAACAATATGACCGACGCTGTTCCCCTTTGCTTTTAAGAATAACGTTTTTACTATTCAGTGCACTACGCAAAAACTGAGCATGCGCCTTGCTATCAGTTTCTTGCATTGTTGGCCCGTAGACACTGGGCAGTCTCGCAATTAGAGCATTTACTCCATATTCTTCTACATAACTACGCAACAGCAGCTCACAGCAACGTTTACTTTCCGGATACCCATTTCGAAGGAAGCTTTGATCAATAACTCCACTCATTGTCTCTGAGTAAACATCCGTACTTGGAATTTTGCCATACACTTCAAAGCTCGAGGTGAATACCATCATGGTATTCTTATTTCTCGCACAGCAATCCAAAATATTTCGAGTTCCAATTAAATTTATAATAATTGTTTCAGCTGGCTGCACTGCATACGAGCGTGGATCAGCATTGCTTGCTCCGTGCAAAATGTAGTCGAAGGATTGCTCCTCGGAAATAGGTTCGACTATGTCCTGCACAACCGGGATTACATCCTCTCCAAATCTTTTCTTTATTTTTTCTATAATGGTCCCCAGGAAATAGACCACATCTTCCAAATTAATCGTGAACATGGTAAGATAAACCAAAGGAAATGAAAGGAGTTCATACTATGTCACGAGGGAAATACACACCGGAAT
>Ga0129308_1003408_pt1 | contig 11459 bp, 12 predicted proteins | sample L827metagenome_FD_94440 | JGI IMG/M metagenome (GOLD analysis project Ga0129308, IMG submission 94440) | Ring-tailed lemur group fecal microbial communities from Wisconsin, USA - L827 metagenome | ecosystem: Host-associated > Mammals > Digestive system > Large intestine > Fecal | place: USA... | reverse complement strand
TGTAAAATGATAGGGCATATTCTCGATTAAGAAACGAGCTGCAGCTAGTTTTGTAGAATCCTTTTTATAATGGTCGAGTACTTTTTCAAGCTCCTGCCGGTTTTCTTTAGCACGCTCAAGAGCTTGCTCCAGTTTTTTATCATTCTGTGAATTGCAAGCCATTAGGAAGATAGCTAATAATATGTTTATTCCTGATATGAATATACTTTTCATGGTCTTAGATTTAATGAATGACTTTTAAAAAACGTTCCCACCTGAATTTGTTTGTATACGGATCGATTGATTTCCAAATAATCCAGGCTTTTCCAACAATATATTCTTCCGGAAGCAATCCCCAATAGCGTGAATCCTGCGAATTTAATCCATTATCACCTGCCATAAAATAATAATTTTTCTGAAAACGGTAACCGTTGATTGATTTCCCGTTAAGAAAAGATGTAGAATCCTTGTATTCTAAAGCTCCCTGTTGTTCCCATTCAATCAGCTTTTTATATATTGGGAAATTTGTACGATTCAATGTGATGGAATCTCCTTCACAAGGTATATAAAGAGGACCAAATTTTTTGATATTCCAGTTGATGATACTATCAAACGGAAAACTATAAAATATTCCGTTTTCGAATTTTTCTGTTAAAGCAATTCGTTTTTGTGAATTCAAATTACCAAGAGGAATGTTTACTTTTTCAACATGGAAGTATCCATTTTGAATAGATAGTGTGTCTCCTGGCAATCCTACACATCGTTTAATGTAGTATTTGAGGATATGCATTTCTATTTTATCCCAATTGTTCGGATGAGGAAAATTGAAAACTAGAATATCATTTCGTTTTATCTTTTTGAAACCGGGAATGCGATAAATCTTTGTTTGTTCATTTCGCATGGAGGCAAAAATATTGAATATGCGAGGTCCAATGAACGGTTTCCATGCTAGTATATTATCGCCTGTGGTTAGACTCGGTTCCATTGAGTCGCTAGGTATTTTAAATGATGTGAATATGAAAATCTGTGCAACAAGCCATATAATGACTAATATGCATAGTCCCAAAACTATGTTGATCACTTTATTTATAAAATTATGTACTTCTTTTTTCATATTTAGTATATTCTCATGCTGTCTTTTTCCAGAAAGAATACACGTTGATTATACATATGTATAGGTATATATAAGCATAATAAAGCATTTTCTGGAATATTGTTATAAGATAGCGTTGTATCTGTCTCCGATATATATTCTAGTGGGATAAAACTTTTATTTTGTGTATCCCAGTAAGATAATATATGTTGTTCTTTATATACTTCTGGGCGTTTGTGTATTGTATAAGAACGCCTATTTTGTATTTGAGGGATGAATTTTTGTATTTCCCCTTCTGTGTTGATATGAAATGGGGCTGTTATAAAACGTTGGGTATTTTTGTCTGGAACGTCTGCTACTATAAATATATTATCTCCAACGACATCGTTAAAATAACAGATTGAGTCTTTTCTGTAGCCAAGAGCTATATCTGTCCATTTATTATAGTTGAAATTACATAAATAAGCCTGATTACTGTGTTTATTTTCTTTTAGATCTATGTAGATAGCAACTTTTATGGTAGTGGGCTTATCCAAATATTCAGTTGTAACATCTTGTATCAATGGGCTTTTTAGATAAACAGCATACCCATCGTCATTTTTTCTATAATCAGAAGTGAAAATTGGATCAAACCGCTGACGATAGACTTTGGCAGGTCTTAGACTACGTGTTTCTGAAAATGATCGGGCATGAGCACATGGTGCTAAATTTTCTCCAAAACTCTGAAAGTGTCCGTTATCCAACACGGCACACCAGCAATGCCCTCGATCCATTTTTACCCAGGTTGTCTGATCTATGGTAACGGGGATACCGACAGATCGCATAGTATATGCCATAAAATTGGATAAACCATCACAAGTTCCAATGTCTGAACGATATGTTTCGTTAATAGTAGGATATATGTCGATCCCTGTATCCTGAGATCTAACTATTTTTTCTATCTTATTACGCAGTACTATACAAGCATCCAATGGCGTTTTTATATTCGCTGAATTTAATAGGGGAAGAAAACGATCCATCAATTCTTTCCTCAAATTTGAGACTTCTTCATATTGTACTCGATAAGGAAGAATATATCTACAGAAGTCCATAAACGAAATATCTTTTGCCCAAGGCTTTTTCCAAACATTGAAAGCCAGTTCTATATTTTCAATAAGAAAGCGGCTGTCAATTGTCGATATATCGTATTTGTTATGTGTTTCAATTCTATATTCTTTACAGGCTAAGGAGTCACAGTGCTTTTTAACTTCTTGAAATCCATTAAACGCAGTAAAATCCGGTTTATATTTCTCTTTTTCAGAGGAGGTATAATATTGTTCCCAGGTAAAATGATAAGGCATATTTTCAATCAAGAATTGGGCGGCAGCTAACTTTGTCAAATCTTTTTTGTAATAGCTAAGAACTTTTTCAAGTTCTTGTCGATTTTCCTTTGCATGTTTAAGAGCTTGTTCCTGTTTGTTTTCATTTTGAAAACCACGGTTTGTTAGAAAAATAGCAAATGATATATTTATATCTAGTGTAAAGATACTTTTCATGTCTTTGGATTGAATCTGCTTAAATGTGTAGTCTTTATTATACTTATTTCTGAAACAATATTTCATGCAAATTTGTATTAGAAAAATTAATTGTCTTTTGAATTTACAAATACTTTTAGAGCTAGTTTGTGCATAGATGTTTTTGTGTTTGTTTTTACGATGGTATAAATAGTTTGATTTCCCTGTTTGTGTGTAGTATCTACGGTTAATTCAATATAAATACTATCATGAGGCATAATTTCATAGGAACTTACATGAAAATCAGTACATGAGCATTCTGGATTAACCTTTAGTATTTTAATATTTGTGGACGTGTTATTTGTTAAATAATATCTTTCAACTAAAATGGATCCTGCTGTAACCTTTCCTAAATCTCGAAATTTTTTATTAATTGTAATATCCGTGTTTTCGTTGATGGAAATAATAGGCAATATGAATGTGTATAAAAATAAAATAATACTTTTCATTTCTTTTAAATTTTAAATTTAAATATTTTTACGATTTCGTTTTCTTCATCAATTCCAGATGTTGCATAATAATAAGGTGCAATGTATCCTAAAATTTTAAATCCTTTAGGAACGTCTATATCTCCTAATAAAATACCATTTTTGTAGATTTGCAAACCATCTTCAAGATCTTTATATCCTCTTGTGTAACACCTAAAGAGTAATTCGGTTTCATTGATGTATTTTATGTTTGTATAATATCCTGAATTATTTCTGCTGATTTCGTAGTACTCTCTAAAGTCAGAAAATGTACTGAGAACTCTATCTGCATTTTTCATGTTGTTTCCGGCATATCCATAACTTTTAATAGGCAAAAAATTTATATCGTATTCATAAATTAAAGAATCGGCCTCAAAAGATATGTAGAAATTGCCTATATTATTAATGTCGAAATTTATAAAACTAAATTGTTTTAATTCTTTTTTTTCGTCATATATACTAGAATATTTCCCTAATATATTTTCGACTTTTCCTGAGTTAATGTTCATTTTGCATAGGTAATGTGCCTTGATGAAATACTCACTTGGTGAATCAATGAAATTCATGTCATCGTATTCTGAGAATACAGTATAATATAAATATTCTCCATGATTTTTCATTAATAAATGTTCATACGATAGGGTGTATATCCAAGGTTTTTCGTAATTTGCTTTACCTTTTCTTTCTCCTTTGTTTATTATATATCTATTTTGTATTTCAAATTCATTATTATACAAGTGACAATCATTTCCTCCTCCAATAAAAAAGTATCTACTGGTATCTATTTTTGCATATCCATCAATCATTCCTGTCATTAATTCATGTGGACCTTGTCCTTGACCTAGTTCTCTTTTTATGAAATGTCCATCCTTATCAAAGAAGAACACATAACAAAATTTTTTATCAATTAATAATATGTTGTTTTTATTAATGTCTAAAAATGCAACATATGAAGATTCTATTTGGTCTAGATGAAACGCTTGTAAATCAATAGATCTGATTTGGTTTAAAGGTGGGTGATTCTTAACTGTGGCAAAATAGTTTTTTTTATCAAGATTATTTTGGGTACATCCTGTTAAACAGAAAAGAAAAATGAAAAAGTATATTAAGTTTGTTTTCATACTTTGATTAATATAGTCTGTTGTTTTAATTGTTATTTGACTTGAATTATAATTTTTGCTAAATATAGCATGCCTAAATATTAAATTACTTAGGCATGCTTTAATGTGTTAATTATGAGCAGTTTTGGTTATAACTCCAGCAATCTGATGATCCAGAGGGATTACATGAAGATCCAGAGTTGTCAGCTTTACAGCCTTTCCCATAAACTTTGCCACAAAAACAGCTTACTCCACTACCACCTTCTCCTGCTGCTGTAGCTTCAATATTAACTAATCCCAAGTCGATAAAATTAACTTCTTTTTTATTATGAAAATAGTTAATGAGGCTTGTTGTTATGATACTCGCGATTACAATGGAGCTTAAAATATATTTCTTCATTTTATAAAATTAATTATTGTTTTATACTTAATTATGTTATTTATTTGCATGTGCAAATTATTTTATTAGTCTTTTTAGCTATAACCTCCTTTTTTAGTATATGAATAAAACTATAAATATATTTCTATTCTTGATCGCTAGTCATTATAGATATATTTGTAGAACTATTTTATATAACTGTTCCAATAATTGATACAACAAATTCATTATTTTCAATATTTCCATAAATATTGATGGTACGTAGAAAATCTCCAGTTTTTTCTGCATTATAGAATATGGATATTATTCCCGAATCTCCGGGTTGTAGCATTTTCCATTTACAACTAGCTTTTGTGCATTCACAGGAGCTTTTTAGTTTGTGTAAATAGAAGGTGTTTTTACCAATATTTTTTATTTTAATATTTTTCTCTTTAATTACATTGTATTTTATGATACCTATATCATATTCTGTACTATCTGATATTATTTTTGTAATGTTATTTGTTTGTTTTGATTCTGTTTTTTTATTTTCTAGAATCTGTTTTATATAAACATTTCTTGTGTTAATATTGTTGATTGGACTTCCAATACAAATAACTTTGTTGTTTTTGTCTAAAAGAAATGTATTATATTTAGAATTTGTGGGAAATTTATTTAGTTTGTTTAGCTGGTCATCTGTATCGATACATACTGATTGGTTGAACTCTTCTTGCTCTAATAGATGATATATTTCTTTGACATATTTTGAGTGAAAGAAGAAAAGGAAAGAGACTTTCTCTTGCGTTATCGAATCGGTATACTCAATGAATTCTTCCCATTTATGTAGTTGCTGTTTACAACTGGTGTAATTTGTTAAATTGATATTTACTAATACTTTATATTCTGATTGCGGAATTGGAAAATCAGTTGTGTCTGTCAGATGATGGGTGAAAGTAAAGTTATCAGGAAATTTGATCTTTTTTCCCTGCCATTCATTTACCAATTCCGCAATATGCTTTTCTTCCTCTTTCTGCTCGCTTTTACAGGAAAAGAAGATTGGTAATAATACTAGTATGATTAGATTTAAAGTTTTCATCTTGTCCTTTAAATTTTAAATTCTATAATCGGATCATCACTTTCAACCTCGGTTGCGACGATTGTATTTGTTTTTTCGTTTATATCAATGCCATATATCGCTCTGTCAAGAGTGTATTTTTGAACAGGATTACCCTGTAAGTCGAAAACATAGATGAACCGACTTCCGTCTTCCGGCTCTTTTCCTCGTTGATAGGCTGCTAGCATTTCTTTAAATTTAATTCCTTGGAATACAGCATAAATATGTTTATCCGTTACTTTTATGTCACTAAAACCCATAATGCCAATAGGGATACTTGAGCCATTTTTGCCTATTTTGAATTCAGGTTCTCCCTCCGGACCATACAAAACTTTATGAGTGTTGTCTTTTAAATTGTAAATTTCTAGTGTTTCCCCTAGTTGCGTAGCCATAGCCAGTATGCCATTGTCCGGATTGTAATCCATAAAACTACGCCATGCCTGTGCTAATGCCGGACGGGATATTTCTTTATCGGCTGTTTCGCTGGGTATTTTACCTTTGCTTTGGAGTGGTTGACCATTGTTGTCTACTTCCCAAAAACGGTGCTCTCCCAGATAGTCCGGAATCAAAAAGCCCGATTCCATCGCATAAAAGTCTAGCGAACGGACTAATTTCTTATTTAATTTAATCTCCTCTACCCGCTCCGCAGAACCGGTAGAAGGAGTAATTTCCCAACGTGTAATCTCCATCTTGTTGGCATCGAGTGTCCACAAAGAGTCCAGAGAGTTAAATTGGATTTTTTCTGCTGATAACATCTCTTCCGGGGCTTCCCCACGTTTTCCAAACGAAACAACGTGTTTCCATCCCGGATAGGTAAAGGTATGCAGGTAGTGATCCATATTATGTAAATCCATTACAACCGCTATACTATCCCTGACCGCCACCCGGAACGGGTAGCGGAGCAGGATAGTATCCAGAGGAATTATCTGGGCACGTATTGCTTTCTCCTCGGGAAAAGTTGTATAACGGGGGTAGTGCGTACCGGGGGAACCGGTACAACAGATCAAGCCTTTTGTAATGACTATACCTATTAATATGTATAGGAGATGTTTCATGAATGCTAGTCTAAGCTGTAATTATCGACTATGAACTTTACTTTAGTTCCATTAGGACAATCTAAAGAACCACTTCCACGACAAAACCACATGCTACTTCCTCCTTCACCAGCGGCTAAAGCTTCTATATTATCTAAAGCTACATCTGATAAAGTGGTACTTTCTTTTTCCATAAAATAGATACCTCCTATAAGAAGTATCCCCATCACTGTTACTTTAATTAGAGTTCGTCTCATTGTTTATTATATTTTTCGCTTACAAATGTATTGGCGGCCTTATTAAAAAGCAAATATTGGGACTGACATTTCACTGACAGCCTAAAATTGAGACATTTTTGACTAGTTTGTACTTTAGTTTATGCGAGATTAGTTACATTTGCAAATAAACAAAATGGGGAATAGTGATGGTCTTGTTAATGAAGAAAAAGGTATTTGTTGGTAGCTTGTTATTAGGCATGCTGATACTTTTTATTTATTTTGTATACATTTTTTACGAAGGAAGGCAATCTGCTGTGTCTGAAATTTGTAGTTTATGTGATGGAGTTATGCGTCAAGATAAGGAATATAGATTAAGAGAGACCGATATATCTTCTTCTTCTGGGTATAAATCTTCAGAAGAGGAAACATCTACTGTTCTATATTTTGAAGAGCATGTGGTAAAGGTGGCAAAAAATGATAAATCAGATGATTTAGGAAGTGAAGAAAAGCAGTATAGAGTTGATCAATCTTTCCTTTTAATGGAGAATCCTATTGATGTGGTAGTTTTGGACAGTCTGTTTAACTTGGCTTTACAACAGGGTGGCATGATCAATGTACATGCTGCATTGGCTTATACTGCAAATGATGATAAAACAGTATATAGTAATCCGGATTTGACTTTTTATAAGTCTGCTTGTGCTTTGCCACCAATTACTACAGGTGTAAAAGATGAAATTGTCTTACAAGCCTATGTAGAGATACCTTTTTATTGTGTGATTAATAGGAGTAAAGGACATTTCATTATTGTCGGAGTTATCTTTTGTCTTCTTTTGGGTCTCTTAATTGCTACCAGGTATAGTAAGAAATTTGCTACGCCGGTTTGTGAAGAACCCAGGAAGTTGATAAAAATCAAGGAGAATATACTGTTTGATGAGGGCAAAGGTATTCTTTATTTTAATGTTGATATTAAGGTGTCGCTTGAAAATTATAAACTGAAACTTTTTATTTTATTATTGAATAGTCCTGAGCATTTTCAAACTATAGAAAATATAAAGAAGATCGTTTGGGGAAAAACAGGGGCGACAAATGATACATTAAATACAACAATCAAGAGACTACGAGCCGACTTGAAACCAATTCCGGATCTTAAGATTGTGTATGGAAATGGAGGGTATCGCTTGGAGATCCTCTAAGCTCTACCACCATATTTGTGTACCGTTCTCATAAGTGAATATTCGTTCTTCATTTCCTCTGCTGTGGTTATGGAGTAAATAGAGGGTTTGGGAAGGAATATTGTTGTATGTTACCTGCTCTTTATCTGCAATCACTTTTCCGGCAGATTTCCATTCCCCGGCTTCAGACCAATACATTAGTTCATAGGTATCGTCAATACGGATATTATTATCGTCATTTCTGAACTGATAATAAATAGTCGTTACTTTCTGAGGTCTTTCCAGGCTTAAACCCGCCCAGGCCCCGTTGGACTCTTTAGCATCATAAAATGTTAGCGGATCGTTATCGAATACCGCTTTCTTGGTCCGGTTCGGATCGTTTTGAAAAGAACCTTCCGTCCCTATAATTTTTCCTTCTAATGGTTTGTCGCTTTTATCTGTATAAAATCTGACTTCAGCCATATTGCAGCAACCATCTGTTCCTGACAGATACCGGAAGTATTTGAATTGTTTGGACTCCCGGATATTGATGATGTAAGAGTTCATTGTCGCTTTATGTGCAATGGTATATAGTGTGATTGAGTCTTTGAAATCAATGCGGTTAGCTCCCTGGAACTTTCCGTTCAATGTTCTTTTCTTATACCAGAACCACCATTTAGGGATGGAGTACTTACGTGTTAAAGTCATATTTTGCCTATGTTCATAATCTGCTTTCAGAAAGTGCGTTTTGCCATTGTCCCCGACAATAAAAGGATCTGATGCCGGGACAAATACATTATTCTGATAATAACCTGCCATATATGCAATTCCGGGTTCCAAATGTGTAAATACACCTTTATTGTTTTTGGTTTCGGTCCAGGCTACTGGCATCCAGTTTTTGTTATCGAAAACACTGAGATATAGTATTTTCTCCTTTTTTTTCCTGTTGGAGATTATAATGTTTGCTTTATCCTCGAAATATAGGTCGGATACGTTTTTCATGAATGCACTGCTTAGAGTGGAGGGTATCGGTTTGTTCCTGTAAATTATGGGTAAGCTGCTTTTTTGTACGGAAAAGTATTTCCGGTAAATTATTCCCCTTTTTATCTCTGTCCCGGGATCGGGTTTTGAGCCTGGGCGCAGGTCGTATAACGCAAATTCGGTATGTTTTCCGGCTGTATCAGTTACATAATTCCAGGAATGCCTTTTGTGTATTCTGTCGGGATGCTGGAGAATAAAGTCGATGCCTCCTGAGATACCCAATGCACGCATGATATAAACACTTAAATCACACCGGTCATCACATGTCCCGAATCTGTTGTCTAATAAGGCTGTTGCCCCTAAATGTGGAAACTGATGTTTATAATTAAAGACCCAGGTTTGCTGTTCTATATGATCAAAAATGATTTTGCATGCTTTGACAGGGTCATTGTCTGTGTGTGATGAGTCCAAAAGTGGTTGGTAGCGGTTATAATAAGTTTCTCTCCAGTCTTCTAATGCCTCATCTCCAATCCGGTACGGGAGTATTGTTTCGCAGAAATCGTTAAATGAGATGTATTTGCCCCATGGTCTTTCCTTCCAGACTTTAAAAGACAGGTCTATATTCTTTATCAGATAGTCGGCAGTAATAATATGGGCATCATAAACTTTTCTGAATGTATTGTAAGAGAGTATCCCGAAACGTTTTTGAGCAATTCGTATTGCTTCGTCATCAGAGCATTTATTTTCTATAGCAATCTTGTATAGATTGTTTTTATACTGATTGAGTTGTTCACTTTCATATGAAAAATAGAACGGCATATTTTCAATTAAGAATTTTGCCGCTTTGAGTTTAAGTGAATCATTTTCGTAATGCTTCAATACTTTTTCCAGTTCGTTTCTGTTTTCTCCGGCAAATTTTAGAGCTTCATTCAATTGTTCCCTGTCCGATGGTCCGCAGGAAAATATAATGATCGGCAATAGTATGAAAATGAAATTTCTCATGTATACATTATTTGCGTGCAAATAAACATATTAAGTTCCATTCTCCCGGCTTTTAGTTAATGATATTTCACTGACAGCATTGATTTAAAAAGCTTTTGACTGGTTTGTTTTATTTTCTGACGCATCAGTATATACATATTCGCCTTCTGTATTATGTTTATTTTTATTCCTGTTCGTTTCGGTTACATTTTGCACATACTGGTGTTTGCTCTATCTTATCTTCCAAATCCGTTTTATTGAGATCGTAGTATGTCAATTGTCAAAAAGGTGTTTATTATGCTGTTTTTGCATTAAATGGATTTATAATAAGCTGATAAACTTACGGGCGTATTTTTAGACGTGGCCGTTTGATATATATCAAACGCAAATTTGGATGGGATACTTTTCTTTTTTCTTTCGAAATACTTCGACCAAAGCAAATAAGGGAATAATAAAAAGAGATATTTCTTATTCCATAAGTAGCCATTTCCATATTGGTAATACTTCTATGGTCAAATTACCGTCAGAAATAGTTTGTTCTTCGTCTCGGGTGATGATCAATGTTTGTTTGATAGGAAACACTTCTGATATTTTTCGTAAAGTTTTAACTTCCCGTTCTTTGGTGATGGGATCGTCGATGCTGTATGATACTTGTATTGCCATTCGCTCATTAGGTATGTAGAAATCAACTTCTATATTTTTATTCATTAATGTCCCATTAAAATTGGGACGAATTAAAAATTAAATAAACTTGTCCCATTTGGTCCGAATCGTTCTTTGTCATTTTGAAATTTAGTTTTATCAAAAAGGTCTCTAAGATGAGTTTTATCAGTCAATGAGATGCTCAATATTGGTAGTACTTCATATGTACTTCTATCCAGTTTTAATGAAGAACATGGTGACTTATGCTATAGGAATGACGTGAATATCTGTTTGACAGAGAATTCATTAAGACTATTTTGTTCTTTCATAAAAGTAGAACAACATAAATTGACTTATGAAAGTATATGCATAGATGTATTGTCTCGATCGATAAAAAATGGATTATCTAAAACGGATCGTGATGCTGTAGCTAATGCGATTCGGCATTTACGAATACATTTGAAACAAATACCTGTCATTGAAATAGAACCACTCAGAGGTATAGGATATCAAATGATAATCCTGAATCCTTAAATTTATAAGGAATTATTATGATCTGAGATAATATGGTTATTATATTCATCTATTAACTTAGTTACTTCCGTTCTCATTTCGCGGATAGCTGTGCTCTCCACTTTCGGCTCTTTTGTCAGTACGGCATTAGCCGCTTTGATAAACTTATCTTTCTGAAAGAAAGCCGTTTCCGAGTATAGTTTAGTTAACAGATAATAGGGATAGATCCGTTCCGGCAGTATTTCTATTGCATGTAGCAATAAATTTTCTGCTTT